>Ga0126371_10002655_pt1 | contig 15433 bp, 14 predicted proteins | sample PanSoiMetaPlot_4_FD_110145 | JGI IMG/M metagenome (GOLD analysis project Ga0126371, IMG submission 110145) | Tropical forest soil microbial communities from Panama - MetaG Plot_4 | ecosystem: Environmental > Terrestrial > Soil > Tropical forest > Bulk soil | place: Panama | collected 2016-02-17 | reverse complement strand
GAGCCAAGCTTCTCTGCGATGCCAGTCAGGTCGATCGAATAGATGCTGCTTCCCTTGTCGACCCGCACCCTAAACTCAAGTCGATCCTTCTCTATCTGACTGAGGCTCCTTAGATTTTCTCGCCCCGACGAGAGAAGAGCATGACTGCGGTATATGGAGTGTTGAAGTTCGATAAACGCCCTCATCGTCGAAGGCGAAATCGACCCATCAATTGGCGTTGACTTTAGCTCGATGCGTAGCGATGGCCATCCGTCCCATATGAAGGATGGGCGCGCGGACCCATCGATGCGCCTTTCGATTGCATCAGATAGGAACGTCCATGCGTCGTTTTCGCTTTTGATTTCAAAAGCTAGCTCATCAGCCACGCATTCCCTCCTGCCCCGGACACCATAATCGTAGTCCGATTCGAGAGCAACTACTGGTGGGCGGGAGAACGCTTCAACTGAATAGAATTGTGTTTCTATTTTTCGCGGTTCTTTGTCGCGGACCGTTTTGGTTCACCGCGATCTCCTCCGCGATCGCGCGGCTGGGTTTCTTCGTGACGTCGCAAAGGGCCTCTCCGATGTGGCGGTCCTTTCGCTTGCGAGGCCCTCGCGCGAGCCCCCGAGCCGATGCGGCGGAAAGCGATGCGCCCGACCCGCGCACGGATGCGATGACGTCTCCCGCGGGCCCGGTCCGAGGCGATGGAACCGGCGCGCACGATGCGGTTCGACGGTGCTGCTCAAGTTGAGCACGTCAAAGAGTTGACTCGCTCACCCATCGCGACCGGCGATGATCCACCCGCCTTCGGCCGATAACCGGCAGCAGCGGGCGGCCGATCTGACCCTCGGACGGTGGAGTCAACGGGTCGATCAGAATCCACGTTAGATGACCTTCTGCCCGCCCGATTTGCGAGTCGACGCGCTGAGTTGGAAACGCGCGCTACGCCCGGAGGATTCGCGCGCTCTCCTGAAAAATCCTCCGGCCTGTCAACTTCGTCACCAATGTCATCGGTGTCACCGGTGTTCTCCTATAAGGCTATACACACACCGTTATGGATACGTTTTCAAATCAAGTGGTGACAGTGGTGATACTGGTGACAACGCAGGCGGTGAAAAGGTTTCCGATGTCACCACTTACTTCGCTGTCACCACTCTGAGAGTGGTGACGTTGCCCTCGTGTTCACTTTCGTCACCACCTGTCACCGGTCGGACGTATCTCCACTCCCTACCATCACCAGTCCGGACCTGTCGTCGCTCCCACCTGAGATGTCGCAGGGAACGGGCGACTCGGTTCTGTTCCCCCTGTCCCCAACGGCCGATGTCGAGATCCAGGGCACCCCGCAAGATCTCGGTCACGGTGACGGATGATCGATTGGCGATGAACGACTCGATCGCCTCGTCCCAGGGATCGGCGTGGTAGCGGCTGTCTTGGTGCTCGGCCGCCTCGTCCCGCGCCCGCCGACTGATCAGCCACCAGGAACATCCAGCCCGATAGGCGGCGACTGCTTCTGCCCACAACTGGTCGCGATTGGCCTTGAGTCCCTCGACGTCCACCATGCCGATCCGCACCGGCAGGAAACGGCGCCCACCGGTCTCGTCCTTGAGGTAGCCATCAGAGTTGGTGGTGCCCCAGAACACGCACGATCGAGGACTCTCGATGATCCGATTGCCGTAGGGTGGTCGGAAGCGATCGTTGGTGCGGCTGATGAAGGCCTTGATCTTGGAGACCTCGCCACGAGACATCGCGTCGAGCTCGGAGATCTCCACGCCCCACACGCCGCGTGTCTGCATCGCGGCATCCTTGGAGCCCAGGTCCGCCAGGTCGTCGGTGAACCATGGGTCAAAGAGCGTGCGCACCGCCGTCGATTTCTTGGCACCCTGCGGCCCCTCGAAGATCGGGACGTTGTCCACCTTGCAGCCCGGATCATAGATACGGGCGACCGCGCCGATCATGATGATCCGGCCGACCTCGCGATAGTACGCGGTATCGTCGGCTCCGAGATATTCCGACAGCCAGGTGTCGAGACGCCTGACGCCGTCATGCGCGAGATCATCGAGGCGCTCGCGAACGGGATGGAATGAGGCGTCACGCGCGACTGCCTCGATCGCCTGCTCGGTGACCTTGACGGTCACGGCGATGTCCTCGCGCTGCATCCACTCTGCGGCAAGCAGGTCGTCGTGCGAGGTCCATGCACGCAGAGCCCACGACTTTTCCCGCGGCTCCCAGGGTGGTGGTGCGCGCAACACGACCTGCCTGGCGAAGTCGTCATAGGCGATGACGCCGTTCCACTCCGGCGCCTCGCGCAACGCCGTGATCGCGTTCGCCAGCTGCCCGCGAGGGGCGCGGTCCCTGCCGAGCAGCAGCCCGGCTTTCCAATCGTTGCGCATTTGCGTTCTCCCACCCGCGTGCGGGCGGTCGCCACCGACTACTCGGCGGCGACGGCCATCGAGGGCGCCGCCTGCGCTTTTTGGGTCCGGTAGGCCGGATCTGCCCGTGCGACGCGCGCATCGGGGAGCTTCTCGAGATAGTCCCTGATTGACGAGGTCAGGATCAGTCTGACCTTGCCGGCGCGCCTCGCCTGGAGTTCGCCCTTGGCAACCAACGTATCGATCGTGGTCGTGCTGAGACCCAACATTGCGGCGGCCGTCTTCGACTTCACGGCCAGGGGCTCGACCGTGGGGCGGGTGGTCATTGTTGTGTTCTCCTGATGATGGTTACAGACGGGAGATCATTGGGCGGCGTCAAAAATTCAAGTCGCAAGCCATTGATTATAATCAGCTTTATGCACCAATGCGGTGCAAGAACTTGGTGCAACCTTTGACTTGATTGGCGGATTCCGAATGATTGACCCGCCCCCAACCAAGGGTCACGTTCGCGTGAACATCTCGACAACTATTGACGAACGTAGAGGGAACATAGATATTAGAAGCACCAGGAGACCAGGCCAATGAATCACCGCCCTTAAGGAGGGGCGATTCTGGATGGTTTCCATTTCCCGCGCCACCGCCGCCGCCACTCGCCTTGCCAGGGGTAGAGCCCGCATGCTCGAGCTCGCCTGCGAGAACGCCGCGAGGCGCGAAGCGCTGACCGACGAGTTGCTCGGCTCGCTTGATCGTGAGCCTGACGCGATCGACCGGAGCCTCGCCGAGAGCATTGCGTCGCTGCGTGTGAGGGCGCAGCGCCAGCAGGAGCGAGGTCACGACGCCGCCGCCGCCGGGCTACACATTCGGATTCTCGGGGCGATGCGCGCGTGGGATCGGCGGCAGGTCAAGAAGCGCCGACCCTTCGATCGCGAAGCGCGCATCGAGGCCGCCAGCGAGGCGGCGCTATGAGAGCCGTCACCCGCTTCGAGCGCGACCTCCTCCGTCGTGAGCAGCTACACGCCGCCGCTTGCGCTCTCTGCGATCGCGATCTGGTCTATGCACCCGCACCGGCACCGCTTGGCCGGAACGTCCCCCCGAAGGATTTGGTGCGGCTTGTCGTGCCGAGGTCGGTCGAGCACGAGACGATCTACGGCTGCGTTCCGCGCTGGTCCGAGGGTAGGGCCCACGTCGAGTTGCCGCGCCGACATGCTGCCTACCTGCTGGCTACGAGCCCCAACTGGCGGGTGGACAACTACGAGTTAGCTCCGGAATTGGCAGGAGATCTTGCATGACCACCGAAGTCGACGTGGTGGTCCCGCCCGAGATCGCGGCGTCGCACCTCGCCGGGGCCGACGGCCACATGCACACTGTCATGGTCGATGCGGATGGCCGCCGGCACGTGCTCCTTCCGGCCGCCGACGCGCAGAGGATGATCTACAGCAGCACGGACTGGATGTTGCCCAACCAGGAGCTCGCGAAGCGTCTGGGCGCGCCCGCGAAGCCCACGGCCGGCGTCTCCATCGCCGCGTTGATGCAGCCGCGCGAGTCACTGCTGTCGCCGGCGTCGGTCATGGCGCTATGCGCCCGACTACGTGGCGGCACGGGGTGGTGATCATGGACACGAGATTCGGAATTGGAGTTGCGATCATGACGCACAGGACAAGCCTCGAGATCGAGGCCGAGCGCATGAGCGCCGCCCTCACCAAATGTTCCAACAAATGCTCCGACGTAGTCGTGCACGGCGAGGGCGAGCTACGGAAGCTGCTGACCGCCGACCTGCGCAAGGGGCTCGGTCAGGACGCCATGCTTGCCACCGTAGAGCGATGGGCGAACGAGATGACGGCGGAGCTATCTGCCATGCTGGACGAGGTCGACGCGTGCTCCAAGCGCATGAGCGACGCGATGCCGGCGTACAGGCGATGGGCGCTCGGCGCTCACGCCGGTCCGCCGAGCTACCGCACGATGATCGCCCGCAAGGACGGCAGCGTCACCGAGATGACGAAGGCGCAGCCGCAGATCAGCGACGGCGACCTGAACAAGGCGGCCTTCCTGCGAGGCTTCCGCGACACGCAACAAAAGGACTGAGACACATGGCCACCAAGATGCTCGCCCCCGCCGGTCGCATACCGGATGTGGTCAAACTCAATGCCGACGGCGCCGTGTACCACGTGCGTGAGGGCGTCATCTTCACGCTCGAGGAGCGTCACGCTGTAGAACTGGAAAAGCGGTTCGGCTGGAAGCGCGACGCCGCCTCGGTCAGAGCGGCGTCGGCGATCAGCGATCTGATGTGCAAGGCCGCCGATGCGGCGGCGCGTCGCGGACTCGGCGGGGATCCCCGCGTGAAGACCGAGATCGGCGAGGTCGAGACCTCTGTGGGCCGCATCCGGGTCGTTGTCGACGAAAGCGAGGACGTGATCACGCTTCACGGAATCTCCAGCGTGATGGTCGGCGAGCTCGATACAGGCCTGCGGCAGGCGATCCTCGACTCCGCATCGGCGTTCAACGTGGCGCAGGACCAACAGCAGCAGGTGACCGCGCGCACGGTCGTTGGCGCCTTGGTTGACGTTGTGCTGCGCCAGAATAAGGGACTCGCCCAGAAGGTCAGGGAGCGCGTGTCGTACAAGCGGTATCTCGCCATCTAGCCGGCGATTCGTTCGGCCGCGCGGGCGTCCCATCCCTCGCGCAGCCGAACCGGCGCGCGCCACTGTCCCCGGCGGCGCGCGCCCTTGCTCCCATCGCGGGGTTTAGGAACCGCGGGGCGTTTTCAGGGCCTGTCGCGGGGAAAGGGTCAGTCTAACACGATGGCCGCCGGCCCCAGCTCTGAATAGTACTTGCTCTATTTCTAAATTAATGGTTGAGTCATTTCAAAAGAGGAGACGGCTCGATGGTGCTGGGTGCTAAGCAAGTCAGCGGTACCGTAAAGTTCTTGGTTGAATTCTTCAAGTATAAGGTCATTTTTGCAATTACGTTCGGCTTGCTGTTTTCGGCACTCACCACTCTGCTTATTGGCCTCTTCGGCAACCTAATCATTCAAGACAAAAACGGATTTCTGGGCTTAGCCGTCAATGCGGCAAGCTCTGCATCGGAAATACTGGCTGCATTCTTCATATTCTTCCTAGCAGTGTATGGCGGCGCGATCTATTTCGCCATTCGGAAACAGGGAGAAGACTACTTAGACCCGATCAGGCAACACCTTGAGGGAACATGGTCCTTCATCATCAACACCTGGAAATACGAGGGGAAGGGAGAGTGGGGCACCGATCGCGTCAATTTCAACGTTGATGTGATCGTTCAAGAGACCAATCGAAAACTACTTGCGAGGATGCGGCAAGTGGCAAGTGATATCTTCGAGGATAACGTCTACGAAACAACCGTCATTCACGTTGAAACTAAGCAGGGGTCGGACTTTGAGCTGTATCTTCTTTTCGATACCGAGCAGCATCTTAAAGAGGAGATCGCGAAGGATTATGGCAACCCCTCTGTTAATTCTAAAAGCTTGTACATACTTCGCTTCTCTTATCAAAAAGGAGTGCCGGTCTCCGCGATGAAGGGCAAATGGTTTGATCTTGACAACGTAATCTATCGGCTCCTCGTCAAGACCGGCCCGAAGGCGGGAAAGTCGGAAGCGTTAAAAGCTGCCCTAAACCATGGTATATTCAATTTCAGCGGGGATGTTAACGCGGAACGTTCTGTCGGCTAGTCGGTATCACTCATCCCAGGCGACGAGTGATGACGCGCGATGTTCTGCAGTGGCCTCCAATGTCTCAATCGGGTCACCGAGAGGAATTGGAGGAAGCATCAGTGTGGCTTGGATATCCGCGTGACGGCGACCGGCCCTCTCTTGGAGCCACACTTACCGAAGAATGATATCGACCTCCCCTGGCTTCTTGCCCGCGTCGCCGAATAATGCGGTCTGGGTATCCTTCTTGAACGGCCGGCTCCGCATGGACCGCTTCTTCCCGGGGAAGGCCTTTTTCAGCGCCGCGATGGTGGCGTCCCGCGTGAACTCGCGGGCATCGGTGCGGACATAGATGACTGCATCGTCCGCCATCAGGCGTGCGCTGCGGGCAAACACCGTGTCTAGTAGCTTGCTGTATTCGTCTGGATCCTCGAAGCGCCCGCGCCAACGCTCGCCGACGCGCGACGGGACGGCGTGGTCGCCGAGCATCCACAGTCGAAGCCACTGGTCGACGTAATACGAGGTAACGTAGCGATAGGGAGGCGAGGTGAACAGGAGACGGAACTGGCCGTCGAGAGAGTTCGGCAGGCGACTGAGAACCGACGGGGCGTCGCCCAGTTTCACGACGCTTTCCCGGAAGTCCGGGAAGCCGCGCTTGTATCGCCACGTGATGCGCGTTTTGAGGAATGCGACTGGGTCGATGATCGGCGGACGGTTGAACCCGTTCTCGTTCCACCATCGGATCGAATACGGCGGCCACATCGCCTTCGTTTGTCGCATCTGATTGGAGAGCGCCTGGGGGATCCCGGTCTCGCCGATGCGACCGTGCAGGTAGACGATAACGAAGGCCATGAGCGTTGCGTCGACCCGATTTGCACGCCAGTCGAGATGTCGCCGGCAGGTGAGCAGGAACGCGAGGACGCGGCGGCAGAAGCACTTGCGGAAGAACACCGGGAGCTTGGCGATCTCGCGGTCATCCTTGCGAGACAACGATGTGATTTCGTCGAGGCGGGCTTCAACCTGGGCCTGGGGAGCCGGTCGAATCTTGACATAGGCGTAGAGCCAGCCGACCGGGTTGATCTCGATGCCGAGTCCGTCCCGCCCGGCCTCGCCGGCGCAGAACACGGAAGTGCCTCGTCCGCAGAAAGGATCGAGCACAAAGTCCCCGGGGTCCGTGTAGGTGCGGATGACCTTGCGAGCGAACTCGACCGGAAACATGGCGTAATACGGCCCGAACGAACACCATCGGTCCGTAATTCGCTTCTCCAAAACGGCGTCGGCGCGCCAGTCGACCTTAGCGTCCATTGCCGCCGCCCGCCAATTCCTTCGTCAACCGCTCGAGTATCTGGCCGTTCAGGCCCTTGGCGATGGCGGCCTGCGCATGAGCCTCGACCAGCGGAACGGTCGCGTTGGGGAATTGCGACGAAATGAGCTGGTCGAGCAGGAACACGGTGTCCGCGAGACGCGGGAATTGGCTGGGCTCGGCGCGGTCGAGGTCGTTGTCGTCGTCGCGGAGGAACGGGACGCTTCCGACGATCATCGCGCCCGTCTTCGTCTTGTAGAAGAACTTGCGTCCAAAATACGTCTGGTAGCCGTAGTCGCGGTCCGACTCGCTCATGATGATGTTCCTCTTGATGTAGTCGCCGTCGAGGAGGAACAGCGAGCGGTTCGGGACCTGGTTGGGCGTTCCGCGTGCGTTGCGGTCGAGCGCGAGAAAGTGGTCGACGAACTGACCCGTCTTCTCGATGCCGATCATAAGGAGATCTTCGCCGGTCTGCTCCTTGACGCTCCTGTTGAGGTCCTGGAGCTCGGCCTTGATAGCGTCCTTGAGCCATGCCGGATGGCCGAACACCGCGAGCGGGCCATCGACGACGAAGGCGATCTTGCGCGCCGTGGAAAGCAGGCTCTTCTTCTTCAGGGTGCGCAGCGCGTTGATGAGCCACAGTCGTTCGGCGACTTGCATGAACTCGGCGTACGCCGCGCCGTTTTCGCCGATGTCATTGAAGCCCTCGTGGATGCGCAGCCAGTCTGTCGAGTAGAGCGGAAAATTGTTGCACGTGCAGCCTCTCGCGCCCGCACGAGGCAGCGTGATCGACTTTGGGCGCTGGCACGACGGATACGGACAACCCGGCGGATCGGCTTGTTCGGAGCGATGCGTGAGCAGCGCCTCGTAGGTTTCCTGTAAGGTCTCAGCCCCCTCGAGCATCCCGGCCGACCCGAGGTATTCGTAAAGGACGCGCCTGAAGCAGGAGCGGGGCGACATGTCGTCCTTCTGCCGGTAGTTCCGCCCGGGCAGGACCATCACATCGGGAGTAGTGGAACGGACATGACGGAATTCGGATGGAGAGACCGGGCGCTTCGCCTCGAGCGTTGCCACCAGATCCATGTTGAGCAGTACTGAGGCGAACGAAAGGTACGCGACCTCCGCGCCAGGGAAGCCATCGCGAACGGGCACCGGCGACATGCTGCCGTCGATTGCCAGGACGAATGTCGGAAGCTTACCGCCCTCGGGTATTGGCGTCGGCGCGAGTGCGTCGGGCTTCTCGCGGTCGGCCTGCATCACTCCGTTCTTGAGGAACGTCCGTATCTCTTCGCTCTCCAGGATACGGCGCGCCGCCAGACTCGGCGCGCGCTCGTCGAGGGAGTGGGGCATCTAGCGGTCTCCCGGCATGACGAACCGATCAATTTGGACCGGGATCACGTACGGATTGCTCCGCGTTTTCACCCGGAGGAATCCGGGGTTCTGCGCGCGCAGGATCGAGTCCTCGTAATCCTCGAAGTCGTAGTAGCGCGAGAGCTCGCCGGTCTCGTCCGTGTTGTTGAGGTGACCGATGAACCAGTTCGAGGTGTTCTTGAGGATGTTCTTCTGGATAGAGGACACCTCCTGCGTGGCGTAGACCATTCCGATCTTGAGCTTGGCGCCTTCCTTTGCGACGCGCGGCCAGATCAGGGTGGCGTCCGTTTCCGATCCCTTCGGCAGACGATTGTGAGCCTCCTCGACGTAGACCATGATCGGAGGCGGCGCCTTCGAGGACGAGAACAGCTTCTGGTGCTCCTTGAAAATGAACTCGATGATGCGGTCAGCGACGATCTGGTTGAGCGATTCGTCGCCGAGAGACTGGTCGATAATCACGAGCCGGCCGGCGTGAAGGTCTTTCAGGATCTGGACCGCATAGTCCTGCGTGACCGACGGGCCGTGCCGCTCGGACATCGGTCGAAGGCGGTTGGCTCCGTTTTGCGCTCCGATCATGCCGAGCAGCCCGAGCAGATCCGCGTCGGCCCACGACTGACCTGACGAACTCCTAGTGACATAGGCGGTGTTGAATGGCCCCCAGCCGCTGTCCCGCGTCGTGATAAACGAGTGCAGCCCTTCAAGCCCGGTGACGAGTTGGTCCCACGATGTCGGTGCGCCGCCGGAAAAATTACCAAGGATCGTTCCGGCTGCGGCGTATTCCGCAGCCTTGTCCGGATGTTGGCTGTTCTGCATCGCCTGCACCAAGTCGGTGCCGAACAGGTTGCGGCCGGACGGTGATGCGAAGCCGGTGGGCAACGTGAAGCGCGCCTTCTTCAGGAGCGCGCGATAGACCAGGACACGCCGCGTCCAGCGGATACCCGCACTGCGATCCGACTGATCCGGCGCAGTGGCAAGGTCGACCGCCCGGAAGGCGTTGACGAATTGCGTCTTGTCCTCGTCGAGATGCTGGTCGAGCATCTGCTTGCCGATGCCCAGCATATCATCCGCGTAGAAATTAATCTTCAGCAGGTTGCGATCAGGGTCGTTCGCGTGGGCGATGACGCCGTAGGTCGAGACGTCTTCTTTCTTCCCCTGCGGATGTGACTTCCAAACGTTCTTGATCGCCGTCGCATCCTGGACGTTGACGTTGGCGTACTCGCCGTTCATGTCGAAGATCAGCTGCCCGATCTTCCCCGTCGCCGGAATATGGTAACGGAGCTCGAAGATCGACTTCACGATGATCTTAGTCGTGTTCGATTTTCCGGTTCGCGTCATCCCGAACAGGGCCGTCTTCATGTTCAAGAGATCGGTCGGCGCGATGGAAACGCGGACGCTCCCGACGTTCTGGCCCTGACGGGCGGTCGATGCATAACGGACATTGCCGATCTCGACCCGATGAGCGACCAGCTCGGGATCGTACGAGAGCTCCGGATCGAGGTAGTTCGCGATGACGCGGAGCGCACTGCCGTTCGGCTTGTAGGCGCGCAGCGCCGCGTTGGAATAGAAGTTCGAGATGTCGCTGCCGAACTGCAGCGTGTGCTTGTCCGGCCCGGAGCCGGCCTTCTTCACCACGTAGAACGTCCCCAGGATCCGGCACTTCAGGCCGGCGAAGCCGAGGTTGTTGAACGTGAAGGAATCGATGACGTCCTGGCTGTCCCAGGTGTGCGCTTCCTCTATGCTCGCCCGCTGGGCCGCCTCAACGCGCAGACGCTCGGCCTCGCGGTCGCTCGGCAGGGGCGCGGTGTCGATCACGCGCAGTAGAAGAACGGAGGCATCCTCGCTCTCGAAGTCATCGTCGGCTCCCTTGCGCGAGGCGACGAGGAAGGACAGCCCCGGAATACCGCCGGTCCGGCGCCGGTCGGCGTCATGAACTTGGACGAGCGCGTGGCCGTAGCTCATGCTGTAGACGTGGCCAACGTACTGCGCCTGCTGGACGAGATCGCCCAGGATGCGACTCGTCTCTCTCACGGACTCCGCGCTGGCATGGTCCGCGAGCGTCTTGATGACGTCGTCCATGACCCCCTCCCATACAATTCGACCTTGAGTCGTAATCCCAAAGACCAAGAGATCACAAGAGATTTTGGGTTTTTCCCACGTCGGCGGTTCCCCCTGACGAGACCGGGAGGGTGGACCTGTCGCGTACCAAGGACGCTCTCCCGCGCGGCTCGAGCGCCGAGGCGGCGCCGGAGCGCGGCACCTCTATCAACCCGACAGGGGAGAGATCGCGCTCGCGAACTACGACGCGAGGCCGAGCGCCGCTCGGTGCCGTTCGAAGGAGTTGGTCTGCAAGGGTACTGCCACTCCGGCCCAGCCTCTCGCCCTTCGCGCGCGCGTAGCCGGCGGGCCTTTTCGGTCGGCACTGTGTATGGGTTCTAGTATGGGTAAAGGCAAAAAATATCAAATTATATAATAATATCAATATATATGGCGGAAGGAGTGGGATTCGAACCCACGAGGGAGCGTAACCCCCTGCCGGTTTTCAAGACCGGTGCCTTAAACCACTCGGCCATCCTTCCGTGCGCCCTCGCTTACAACAGAATCGTGGCGGCGCAGAATCACCTCGGCGTACCGGCGCGCACATCGACATGCCTTTCCACGCGTCATCCACCGGCAAATTGCCGGTTCCGCCACGGCGCCGCCGTACAACCGCCTGATTTGGCCGGCTTTTTTTGGCTTCGTTTACCATGCCGTGGCGGCGACGGTTCTCGCCGAGCGTCCGACGCGGTATGGTCAGGGGCGTACATGAGGGGGTCTGCCGGGGCCGTTTGGCAGATTCGACAACACGACGGAGCTTGCGCCTGCGCGGCTTGGGTTGCGTGGGCGTTCACGGCGTGTCGGGGACAAGGGGATCGATGCGGCGGGGTCGCGTAGCGTTGGGGCAGGGGATGCGGGCCGGCATCGCGGCACTCGCATGCTGCGCGCTCGCCAACTGCTCATCTTCAACCGGCCTCATGTCGAAGCTCGATCCGCGCCTTGGCGTCTCGTCGAGCCCGCGCGTGGTCGCGCCCGGCGAGCCCGTGCCGAAGGGCGGCGGCCACTACCAGGTCGGCGCGCCCTATGTGGTCGGTGGCCGCACCTACGTGCCGCAGTTCGATCCGCACTATCGCGCCGAGGGCCTCGCGTCCTGGTACGGCGAGGATTTTCACGGCCGCCTCACCGCCAACGGCGAGGTCTACGACATGCAGAGCATCTCGGCCGCGCATCCGACCATGCCGCTGCCGTGCTATGCGCGCGTCACCAACCTCAAGAACGGGCGCTCGATCATCGTGCGGGTGAACGATCGCGGCCCCTATCACAGCGACCGTCTCATCGATCTTTCGACCAAGGCCGCACATCTCCTCGATTTCTACGGCGACGGGATCGCGCGCGTACGGGTCGAGTACGTCGCGGCGGCGCCGCTCGAAGGCAGCGACGACAGCGTGCTGCTCGCGACGCTGCGGGTCGGCCAGCCGGCGCCCGCGCCGGACCGCATCCTGCTCGCCTCGACGCGCCCGTTCCTGCCGTTCGGCGGCCATTCGGCCACCCGTGCGGGTGCGCGCGGCGACGTGCCGATCCCGCCGGATCGGCCCTATACGCTTGGCCAGAACCAGGGCTCGCCCCTCGCCGAGCCCGCGAATGTCGCCCGCGCGCGCCGCGAGATGCCGCGGGCGTTCGACGATCGCTTCGCCACCAACAACGCGTCGCCGCTCATCCCCGATGCGCCGCGCAATCCGTCGCCGATCGCGGCCTATGCGACGCCGCAAGTCATGCTCCAGGGCTCGCCCTCGATCATGTCGGGCCGCGGGCTCTACTGACGCAAGGACAGCCGCGACGACAGCGCCAGCGGCGGCGTTTGGCGGCATTGTTCGCCATCGCGCTGCTTGCTACTGCGGCCTCTCCTGGAGACGCGTTCCCATGCCGGCAAAGTCAGTCGTGCGGTCGGGCATTCGCGCCGCGCTGCCCCTCGCGATCGCGCTGCTCGCGGGCGCGCTGGTGCTCGGCGCGGCATTTTCGGCGCCCAACCCGGCGCAGCCGGCCAAGAAGGACGAATTCCAGACGCAGGCTTCCAACGCGATCCTGATCGACGCCGACACCGGCTCGATCCTGTTCGAGAAGAACGCCGACCAGCTCATCGCGCCCTCGAGCATGGCCAAGCTGATGACGGCCGAGGTCGTCTTTCACGAGCTCAAGCTCGGCCACATCACGCCCGACACCGAGTACGAGGTCAGCGAATACGCCTGGCGGCACGGCGGCGCGCCCTCGCACACGTCGAGCATGTTCGCGCCGATCCACAGCCGCGCGCGCGTCCAGGACCTGCTCACCAGCGTGATCGTGCAGTCGGGCAACGACGCCTGCATCGCGCTCGCCGAGGGCATCGCGGGTTCCGAGGACAAGTTCGCCGCCATGATGACCAAGCGGGCGCGCGAGATCGGCCTCGCCAAATCCTATTTTTCCAACTCGACCGGGCTGCCCGACCCGACGCTGGTCATGACGCCGCGCGAGATCGCAAAACTCGCCCGTCACATCATCAAGACCTATCCGGACCTCTATCCGATGTTCGGCCAGAAGGACTTCACCTGGAACCGGATCCGCCAGCAGAACCAGAACCCGCTGCTCGCCATGGACCTCGGCGCCGACGGCCTCAAGATCGGGGGCAACGAGGACTCGGGCTACGGCCTCGTCGGCTCGGCGGTGCAGAACGGCTTGCGGCTGATCGTGGTCGTGCACGGCGCGAAATCCTCGAGCGAGCGCGCCAACGAGGGCCGCAAGCTCCTGGAATGGGGCTTCAAGGGCTTCGAGCGCCGGCCGCTGTTCGCCAACGGCGAGCCGATCGGCGACGCGCGGCTCTATGGCGGCGCGCAATGGAGCGTGCCGCTGACGGCTTCGGGTCCCGTCAGCCTGCTGATACCGCGCGGAACAAACGAGCGGCTGCTGGCCCGCATCGTCTATACGGGGCCGGTGCGCGCACCGGTCGCGAAGGGCCAACCGATCGGCGCGCTGCGGGTCTGGCGCGGCGACAACATGGTGCTCGAGGTGCCGCTGCAGGCGGCGCAGAGCGTCGCACGCGGCGCGCTGCCCCGGCGGGCGCTCGACGCCGCCGCCGAGTTCATGATCGGCTTGTTTATTTCGGGGGCCAAGCGGATATAAGCGTCCTGGCGGACATCATGCGCGGACGCTTCATCACACTGGAAGGCGGCGAGGGCGCCGGCAAGTCGACCCAGGCGCAGCAACTCGCGGCGCGCCTGCGCGGCATGGCGATCGGCGTCGTGGTGACGCGCGAGCCGGGCGGCTCGGCCGGCGCCGACATCATGCGCCACGTGCTGCTGTCGGGCGCCGCAAAGCCGCTCGGCCCGGTGGCCGAGACCCTGCTGTTCGCGGCCGCGCGCGACGACCATGTGCGCACGACCATCGCGCCGGCGCTGGCGGAGGGCAGGTGGGTGATCTGCGACCGCTTCATCGACTCGACCCGCGTCTACCAGGGCACGCTCGGCGCGGTCGATGCCAAGCTCATCCGCGGCCTGGAGCGGCTCACCGTCGCGAACACCATGCCGGAGCTGACCCTGATCCTCGATCTCGCGCCCGAGACCGGGCTTGCCCGCGCCGCCAAACGGCGCGGCGGCGCCGCGGCGGACCGGTTCGAGACCGAGACCCTCGCGTTCCACACCCGCCTGCGACAAGCTTACCTCGACATCGCGGCGGCCGAACCCAAGCGCTGCGTGGTGATCGACGCCAGCCGCAGCGAGGCCGCGGTCGCCGACGACATCTGGGCGAAGGTCTATGCGCGCCTCGATCCTGCGGCCGCGCCGATCTCGTTCGAGGACATCGACGCGTGAGCCCGGCGAAACATGAGGCCGACGCGACCGAGGTCCCACATCCACGCGAATCCTCGACGCTGCTCGGCCACGCGGAGGCCGAGCAGAAGCTCCTCGCCGACTACAAGAGCGGCCGCATCGCCCATGCGTGGCTGATCGGCGGACCGGACGGCATCGGCAAGGCGACGCTCGCCTACCACATGGCGCGTTTCGTGCTGGCGCATCCCGATCCATCCGCCGCCGCCGTGCAGCGTGCGACCTCACTCGCGGTGCCGCCCGAAAGCCCGGCGGCGCGGCGCATCGCGAGCCGCGCGCATCCCGATCTGCTAGCGCTCGAGCGCGAGCCAGACGACAAGGGCAAGATGCGCACCGTGATCACGGTCGATCAGGTACGCCGCACGATCCGCTTCTTCGGCTCGACCGCGGGCGAGGGGGGCTGGCGCATCTGCATCGTCGATACGGCCGACGAGCTCCAGTACCCGCAGGGCTCCAATGCGCTGCTCAAGATGCTGGAGGAGCCGCCGCCGCGCTCGCTCTTTCTCCTGGTGAGCCACGCGCCCGGCCGCCTGCTGCCGACCATCCTGTCGCGCTGCCGCCGTCTCACGCTGCGCCCGCTCGCCGAGGCCGACGTGGCTGCGGCCGCAACCGCCGCGCTCGGCGGCGACGCCGACGAGGCGACGCTTGCCCGGGCGGCGGCGGCCGCCGACGGCAGCGTCGCGCGCGCCCTCGCGCTCTACGACGGGCCGCAGCTTGCATTGCGCGACAAGATGATCGATCTCCTCGGCCGGCTTCCGGCGACCGACCCGCGCGCGCTGCATAGCCTCGGCGATAGTCTGGAGCGCGGCGGCGACGAGCTTTTCGACGTCTTCATCGAGACGGCGCG
>Ga0126371_10002654_pt1 | contig 15434 bp, 12 predicted proteins | sample PanSoiMetaPlot_4_FD_110145 | JGI IMG/M metagenome (GOLD analysis project Ga0126371, IMG submission 110145) | Tropical forest soil microbial communities from Panama - MetaG Plot_4 | ecosystem: Environmental > Terrestrial > Soil > Tropical forest > Bulk soil | place: Panama | collected 2016-02-17 | reverse complement strand
GCTCACTCCTGCCCGTTGGCCCTGGGGTCGCGGGCCTCATCGATCAGTAGCACGGGGATGTCGTCCCGTACCGGGTAGGCCAGGCCACAGTCTGCGCCCGTGCAGACGAGCTCGTTCGCGGCCTCATCCGGCCGCAGGGGCGCATGGCATTTCGGGCAGGCCAGGATGTCGAGCAGCCATTCGTCGATCTTCATTGCCTCTCCAGTCGCTCGGCTGTGCCGGGGGCCGCCGCGAGAGCGTTCTTGTCTATCGCTGGAGCCTACGCACCGCCGTGATGGCCATGCTGACAAGGGTCGGCTCTGCTTGTCCGGACAGAACGGGCAGTTTAGCTCAGCCGCCCGCCATCCGACGGCGCAGATCGAAGCACTCTCAGGTGCCCGCGGCGCCCGACCTCGATCCCCTGGCCGGTTGGCTCGGCTGGCTTTTGCGGCTCGGTGGCCTCGCGGACCGCGTTCGCTAGCGCTTCGAGATCGTCGGCCTCCTCCTCGACTGCGACCACTGGCAACCGGACGACGTCCCAGCCGCGCGGCGCAGTCATCCGGTCAGCGTGACGGGCGCAGAGGTCGTAACAATGTGGTTCGACGTAGGCCGCAAGCGGGCCGAGCACAGCCGTCGAATCCCGGTATACGTAGGTCAGCGTGTACAGGGCCACCTGCTTGCACGCTGGCCGGGAGCACTGCCGCCCGCTCACCCCGCCACTCCGGTCTGGTCCTCGCGGCCCGCAGCTCTCAGCCTGTTAGCGCCAGCACGGGCGGACTCGCGACGGTCCCTCACAACGGCTGACGGTATCGATCAGAGGCCGGTAACGCCACCACCCGGGGCACACTGCGCGATCGTGTCTCCAACTGCCAGAACGCAGCCTCCGGGATGCTTTGAATCGGCTGGGATACGCTCAGTTACTGTGCACGATCGCAGCAACGGACAGCGACCTTCTGGCGGCCATATTCATCGCCGGGACAGGCACGGCCGCGGCATGCGCGGCTCGCTCGTGCCGCCGGAAGTGCCACTGCACCGCTCGCGTGCCGAGCGCTTCGATGACCTGGTACTCCTTGCCGTTTCGCAGCTCGAGCCACGGTGGGAGACCGAGTTGTCAGGGGTCGAGTTCGCGGTCGAGGAGATTCCGCCAGCCGAACCAGATCCGGACGAGCCGGATACGGTTCCGCTGGCGCGGCTTGACCCCGGTTCGGCTACAGAAAGCGAGCAGATGCGTCCGGCAAGGATCGTCCTCTACCGGCGGCCCCTCATAGCCCGAGCTGACGGGCACGAGGAACTCGCGGAACTTGTGCTCGACGTAATCGTGGAGGAGTTCGCACACTGGCTAGGCGTTGACCCGCAGACGGTCGATCCTGGCTATCCCGGTGAGGATTAGCGGCACCGCAGCCGTCAGGGCGTCACGGCGGCCAGGGAGCCATGCACGACTGGCAGCGGAATCGACGTTAGCGAGCTCTGTGCCGGCATGACCGTCAGAACTATGCCGCCGTGGTTGATCACCTGCCCCGCATATACCGGGCCAGAGCCAGATAGCGGCGTGACGACGACCATGACCTGCAAGACACGATGGCCGCGTGGCGACTTGACCGGCACCACGACAGAGCCCTTCGCCGGAACGTGCACGACGCTTCCAGTCTGGCCGGTGGCGGGCTGGCTGGCGGTAGCCACGACCACACGCACCGATGCCGCCTGCTTGGGCGCGGAGAGCACGAGGTATGTCGAACCCGCTGAGCCAACCGGGCTCGCGGCGAACACGCTCTGTTCCTGAATGGGTACGGCGCTCGCCGCTACGGCACCTGGCGTACCCGCCGGTCCACCGCCCGCAAGCAGGCTGACGGCGACCGGGACGCTAGAAGATATCTTGAGTGCGCCAGGAACGCCGCCCAGAGCTGGTAGTGGGATCTGCGCAGCCGATCCGCCCAGAAGCTCGATTCCCGTTCCGCCCGTCGGCTGGTATGAGCCTCTCGAAGTGACGGCTGTGACCTTGACCTCAGCCGTTGCCGCGCCCGGCACGGCGATATACAGCTCGCGCTTGCCTGAGCTGCGTGGCAGTGCGGGAATCATCTGGCTGCGAGCCGGAGCCTGGGTGGCGGGCAGCCAGCCGCCGGGCGCGGTCTTCTTCCGGCTCTCGCGCAGCGCGGCTACAACTCGCCCGACGCTGGTGCTGACGTTGATCGCCATGACCTTCGATGACTTCAGCAGCGCGCCCAGGGACTGCGTCACCATCGAGTGCGGCGGCACGCTGATGCCGTTATCGGCATTGCCGAGTACCGGACCGCCCTTGGTGACGTCGGTGATGACGGTCACTTGCACATCGGCGGCCTGATCGTCGGTGTTCATGAGGTAGAGCTCGACGTCGGCCGCAGACGCCTGGCCAGGGCCAACAAACCAGAAGCTCGTGCTCGGGCTGTCACACTCCGCGGTGGGCATTCCGCCGGGCCCGGTCTGATCCACCGCGAGGCCCTGAGCCATCGCACCGGTCGCAGTGACCAGCGCGCCGCCGCGGCCATTCTGAGTGCTCACCGCGGCGCTTGAGCCCGGTTGGCTCGCCAGCAGGGCCTTGGGCAGCGCCGGCGCGGCCTTGACCGGGACGACTTGCAACTCCGCCGGGCGGTTGACGGTCGCCACAGCTGATCCGGGCGCGGCGCTGCCGCCTGGCACGAACCTGCTGGCCACCGCCGAGCCGACCGAGGCGGATCCCGGCATGGCAGCAATGGCGAGCCCGCCCGCAGTAACGCCGGATGTGCCGGGGGCTGCGCACGCCTTGACGGCTGAGGTCACGGTGGCGCGGCCGGAGCTGGCTGCCGCGTAGCCGCCCACCGGAACCCGATGATGCATGCCGGCCACCCCGTAGATCGCCGCAAGCGCAAGAACGACGAACGCGGCGAACAACAGCCTGTGGCCGCGAAGCGGCTTCACCACGTGTCTCCGTCCCCGTCGTCTTCTGGCGCGGTCCAGCCGCGGTGGTGTCTGCCTTCTCGGGCCGGCCAGTCATGATGCACTTCGGCATTGGGGGGCAGCGCCTCAAGCGCCTCGCCCTCCTCGGGCCAGCCACGCTGCCGACTGGACTCGGGCCAGCTCGAGGCTCGGTGCTGTGGTTCCCGGCTGCGACCGGATCCGTCGCGACGACGGGGCGGATCGGCCGGTTCATCGCGGTAGGGCATTCCTGACGGCGACCGGGGCCAGGCAGACTGCGGCGGATACCCGCGGGGCTGCTCCGCCTGGCTATCGCCGCGCAGCTCGTCGTAACGCGTCCCCGATGGCGAGGGCGCGGTCCGCGAGCGAGAGTCGCGGCGGCCCGGCCTGGCTTGCGGGCCGCTGTGGTCGCCACTATCGGACCGGTAGGAGTCCGACGTAGGCGAATCACTCGGGAAGCGGCTCGTACGCTGGCCCCCTGGCCACGCCGCTCTGCCTGCGGCCCTGGCGGCGGCCCCGCCTGCGGCGGCGCCAGCGCCGGCGGCGCCAGCGATCTGGCTGGCTGCGGCTCGGGCGGCGCGGGCCGCCGTGGCACCTGGCCGCCCAGCCTCGGCCCCTTCGGGCCGCTCGGCCTGGTCCGATTCGCGACGGGGCCTGTCAGCTCCCCCGTCGCCTGGCGATGAGCGCAGCAGCCGGCTCGCGCCCCGTCTGGCCCTAGGCTGCGCTGCGTCCTCGCCGTCGGACGAGGAGCCCTGGCCGCGTCCGGCGCTCTGGCGGCCTCTCCCAGCCGTCGTCCGACCACCGGCAGCTCTGCCGCCATGTCCCGCACGCCCCTGGCGTCCGACCGGAGTGCGCCTTGGACTCCGGGGACGGTCCGGCTCGGCCGCATTTTCCTCGCCTGAAGCCGCAACGGCCGTCGGCTGTTCTTCAGCGGGCGCCTGCGCCTGGCCGGCATTAGCAGCACCCGCCGCCTCGAGCTCAGCTGCAGTCCTGACGCCTGGCAAGGCAAGCGCTGCTACCACCACGAACGCGAGCAGTTCGATCGCTGCGATGACGTCATGGATAAGCCCAGCACGGACAATGGAAACCGTGCCACCGCCAGGCGGCAGTCTGAAGGCCTGGGCCCAGCTGCCCGCCGGAGAAGGAATCGCCGTGAGCGCATGCCCGTTCAGTGTCGCCTGCCAGCCGCCAGCCGGCTCGGCCAGTTCGAGCGTGCCCCCAGCAGGCGGTGCGGCGGCACCAGATACGCTGATCGGCCCCGACGAGAGAGCGACGACGACGCCGTTGGGCGCCACGACACTGACCCTGGCTGGGGCCGCGGCCAGCTTCCACAGGTCGAACGTGGCCGTCATGCTGACCTGGCTAAGCCCTGGCACCTGGTCTAGAAGGCTAACGAGCTGCGGGCTTGTCGGCGCACGCATCAACACGAAGCCGATATCAAAGTTGGCAAGCAGCTGACTCTGGCTAGCCGCCTGGTCCCCGCCCGGCGCCACCAGCGCAGCGACGGCCTTGCTGAGCGCAGTCTGGGCATCGGCGACGGGCACCAGGCCAGAGTCGGTCAGGTTTGGGCTGTCCCCGCGCAGCAACAGATAGGAGACGTGCCCTTGGTCGGAGGCGAGCACCAGGGTCCGCAACTGCCGTCCGGCGCCGCCGGCCGGCGTCACCAGTGCGGGCACTACCTGGCCTGAGGATTGCGTCACCGGGCCGGTCACTCCGTGCCACAGCCAGTACCCTGCCGCCAGCAGTGGCGCGGACACTGCCGCGAGCCAGAGCAGCGCCACGCCGGTAGTACGGGCGCTGCTTGGCCGCGCGGCCTTGCGGCCGCGACCAGGTAGCCGACGGCCAAGGCCCTCGGCGCCGACGGCTCCCGCGAGGATCAGCCCGGCCGCCGCAACCGCGAGGGCTGGACCAGGCCACGGCGTCATCTGCTGGCCGCCCGCCGGTGTCACCACGACCCGGCTGGCAGCTACCGCCGTGACGAAGCCGAGCAGAGCCGTGGTCCAGCCGGCAACGACAACAACTCGCCTGCGGATTGCCAGCAGCGCGACAAGCGCGGTCAGCAGAAGGGCGGCGCTCACCCAGTACGGCGGCAGACCGGGGCCGCCAGGGCTCAGGAGCAGCAGCGACCGAGCGGGCAGGTCCGGTGTCGTCAGCCCAGGTTGCTGCACTCCCGCCTCGAGCAAGAGCCCGGACGGGTGCGCGAGCAGCTGAGTCATCCACGGAAGCAGCAGCACCGGCGGGGTTGCGGCGACGATGCCGAGATTAAGCAGCATGGCGCGCGAGCGGCGCAGACAGAGAGTGGCGATGACCGCGGCCACCACCGCCATCGGCCACAGGACCGGCGCGAAAGCGGTGCCCACCGTCACGGTGAGTCCGGTAGCCCAGGCCGCCCGGCGCGCGAGCCTTGGCGGTTCGCTGAACATCCGCCCGGCGAGCAGCCCAATGAGTGGGATAAGCGTGAAAGCGACGGCACTTCCGAGCCGTCCAGCGGCGACCGCCCCGAAAGCCACCGGCAGCAGTGCGTAGGACGCGGCGGCCCACACCCTGATGCGTGCGGACGAGATGACCCGGCGCATCGCCAGCAATGCGGTAATGCCTGCCAGCGGTACTGCCCCGAGCAGCAGTACGTCCACGGCGAGCCACACCTTGCCAAGCAGGATGGTCGCTAGCAAGGCAACGAAACCAGCGTACGGCGGCGCGGCGCTGGCTGAGCCGATCCCTGACGGGTGGAAGGCCTGCAGCACCTCGCGCCAGAGCTGAGACGAACCTTCCCAGGCCGGGGCGAGTGCGCCGCCACCAAGCGGGCCACCGCCGATGAGGGATCGCTCGGCGACGGCGGCGACGATGATGAGGCCGAACGTCAGCAGCACGCCAGGTCTGGTCACGAACCGCTGCACGAATCCGGTGTCGATGAGCAGCGAGTCGTCGTCGGTGGGGTCATCGATAGCCGAATGACCGGCGGCCGGCTCAGGTTTGGCTGCCGAGCGCGTTAGCACGAGCGCAAGGAATTCAGCGGCCCGGCGGATCGAGTGGCCCGGCGGCAAATCAGCTCGGACTCGGCCGTAGGCGGCCCGCCGTCCGCGTGCCCGCCGGCTGCGCGCCCTGGCAAACCGGATCGGGTGCCCGAAGACCGCCGCGACGGCGGCTGTCTCGTCGAGGGCGGCGGTGCCTCGCTTGGCCACCATGTAGAACACGGTGCGGAGCACCGAGATCGTCAGGTTGGCCACCAGCGAGGCGATCATCGGGCCGGTCGGCAGATTGCCGAGCAGCGTCTGCAACGAGTGCCGGCGCTCGAGCAGCCGCGCGCGACGGCCGACGGAGATCGGGCGCCGCCGCCTCGTGGCCGCCATCGCGTGGTAAACAACGGCATCGGTGATGACCCGAACCCGGAGTCCGGCGCCATGCACACGCCAGCACAGGTCGATGTCCTCACCGAACAGGGTCATGCTCGGGTCGAACCCGCCGACCTGATCCCAGACGTCCCGGCGAACCAGCATGCCCGCGCTGCTGACCGCGAGGGCATCACGGTCGCCGTCGTGCTGGCCTTGGTCGATCTCGTGCGGTTCGACGCCAGTGATCCTGCGTCCGACACTGTCCAGCGACAGCCCGGCCTCCAAGATCACGTCCCGGTGGGCCCAGTCCTTCAGCTTGGGTCCGAGCACCGCCGCTGCCGGGGTTTCGGCGGCGCCACGAAGCAGTTGCTCGAGCGCGTCCGGTGCAGGCTCGCAGTCGTCGTGCAGCAGCCAGATCCACTCGACCTGCTCGGACCTGCCGCGACCCTGGCCAGAACGGCCACCACCGGGCTGGCTCGCAGCGACCGGGGCGGTCGCAGCCTTGTGCTGCAGCGCCCGGCGGACGGCAGCCGCGTACCCCGTCGAGCGATCCATGCCGAACACCGCCGCCTGACCCAGCTTCGCGGTCAGCACCGCCCCGCTGCGATCCCTGCTGCCGGTGTCCACAGCGACCACCCGCTGGACGGGCTTGGTCTGCGCCAGCAAAGCGTCGATGCCGCGCCCGAGCCATGCTGCACCGTCATGGCCGACGATTACCGCGGTAACTACGTGCTGAGAATATGAGTCGTTTGGCGACAACTGATTCGCTTGCTGTTCGGGGGTAGCTGGCCAGGCTGACGGCGCTGCCGTGCCGTCCTGCGCTGGAGGGGGTACCCGTGAACAATACGCGAATCCGCCTCTGCCGGATGGCCTGTCGGCACTGCCGGATGGCCTGTCGGCACTGCCGGATGGCCAGACGGCTCGGCCAGACGGCTCGCCCGGCTATACCGCCTGGCGCCGCAGCCGACGCCGTTCGCGTTCGGAAAGGCCGCCCCAAATCCCGAAGCGCTCATCGTGCTCGAGCGCGTACTCCAGGCACTCTGCTCTGACCTCGCAGCTGCGACAGACCCGCTTTGCTTCGCGGGTCGAGCCGCCCTTCTCCGGGAAGAACGCTTCCGGATCCGTCTGCGCGCACAGCGCGCGATCCTGCCAGCTCTGCTCCCCGGCATCATCCGCGCCGATGCCTAGCGCGTCGTGCACCAGCGAGACGATGACTTCCGTCACTGCGCACCTCCTGCCCGTCCCTATCCCCGTGGCTCCCGCATCTCAGGTTCCCCGGCGCGAGAATTACATGCATGAAATTACACGCGCGTGTCTTGCACTGCGTCAAGGGAGATACGTGATAATGGCGACCCGGATGCCCGCGATGAGATGAAAGTCCCAAGCAGATTTTCTGGTAACGGGCCGCGCCCGCCCGACTCGCGTCCGCAAACGTGCCGGTTCTTGCGCGCATCTAGCCCGTGACTTTTCGGGGGGTTGTCGACTGGAGCTCCCCCGCGAGTTGCAAGACTTCCGGCATGCGCATCACAGTTCTGGCGGGCGGGGTCGGCGCGGCCAGGTTCCTTCGTGGTCTGCGCGTAGCAGCCGGGGACGCCGAAATCACGGTGATCGGCAACACCGGTGATGACTTCACACCCTTCGGCCTGCACGTGAGCCCAGACCTTGACACCGTGATGTACACGCTCGGCGGCGGCATCAACGATGAGCAAGGCTGGGGACGGGCCGGCGAGAGCCGGGTGGTGCTCGGCGAGCTAACTGCCTACGGAGCTGGCCCCGACTGGTTCGGCCTCGGCGACCTCGATCTGGCAACCCACATCGTGCGCACGCAGATACTCCGCAATGGCGGCACGCTCTCGGAGGCGACCGCCGCGCTCTGCCAGCGCTGGCAGCCAGGTGTCAAGCTGCTGCCCATGTCTGATGACCCGGTGCGCACTCATGTAACGGTCGACCTGGACGGCCGTCAGCAGGTTCTGCACTTTCAGGAGTGGTGGGTCCGGCTGCGGGCAGCAGTGCCGGCTAGCAAAATCGAAGCGGTGGGAGCCGACCAGGCAAGGCCCGCGCCAGGCGTGCTTGACGCAATCGCGGCCGCCGATTTCGTGTTGTTCCCGCCGTCAAACCCGGTGGTCAGTGTTGGCACCATCCTCGCGGTTCCAGGCATCGCCGATGCCATCAAGGGCAAGACTGTCGTCGGTGTCTCCCCGATCATCGGGGGCGCTCCGGTGCGCGGTATGGCGGACGCGTGCCTTACCGCGATCGGAGTCCAGACTTCGGCAGTGGCGGTCGCGCAGCATTACGGCGCGGACTTGCTAGCCGGATGGCTGGTGGACGACCAGGACAAGGATGCGGTGGAAGCACCAGAGCTGGACGGGATCACCGTCCGGGCAAGGCCGCTGTACATGACCGATGTTGCCGCGGCCGCTGACATCGCTCGGGCCGCCGTCGACCTCGCTGAGCAGGTGTGAGCGTGAGCGGGCAGCACAGCGACCAACTCACGGTGCTGCCTGTCGACGGACTGCCCGAGATCAAGGCGGGCGACGATCTGGCCGCGCTTATCTACGCGGCTGCGCGATCTGGCCCTGGCCTCCGTGACGGCGACATCGTCGTGGTGACCTCGAAGATCGTTAGCAAGGCCGAAGACCGCGTGATTCGCGGCGACCGTGAGTCCGCGATCGACGCCGAGACGGTGCGCGTCGTGGCGAGGCGCGGCCCTACCCGTATCAGCCAGACCAGGCATGGACTCGTCCTGGCCGCGGCCGGAGTCGATGAGTCGAACACCGCGCCCGGCAGCGTCGTGCTGCTGCCGGTGGACCCAGACGGATCCGCCGAGCGGTTGCGTAAGGCCATCGGCGAGCGCAGCGGATGCCGGGTCGGGGTGATTGTCACCGACACCATGGGCAGGCCGTGGCGGACCGGCCAGACCGATACGGCGATCGGCGCGGCGGGTGTAGTACCCATCCGCGACTACCGAGGCCAGGCCGACACCTTCGGCAACGTGCTGGAAGTGACGATGGCCGCGGTCGCCGATGAGATCGCGTCAGCGGCCGACCTGGTCAAGCAGAAGACAGCACATGTCCCGGTGGCGGTGGTGCGCGGCCTCGCGAGCCTGGTTACCGACGTGGCCGGGCCGGGTGCCGCATCTCTGATCCGGCCGGCCGACGAGGATATGTTCCGCCTTGGCGCGGCCGACGTGCTGGCCGCGCGCCGGACGGTCCGCGAGTTCACGGCCGCACCGGTCTCGGCGCAAGCAGTTCAGCGCGCGATCGCAGCCGCTGTCACCGCGCCCGCGCCGCACCATAGCCAGCCGTGGCGGTTCGCGGTGCTGGAGTCGGAGCAGGCAAGGACCACGCTCCTTGACGACATGCTCGCGGCGTGGCGTGCGGATCTGGCCGGCGATGGCTTCACGCCGGAGCAGATCGCCCGCCGAGTCCGGCGCGGGGATGTCCTGCGGCGAGCACCGCTCATCATCGTGCCGTGCCTGGTCGCTGATGCAGCGCACACTTATCCAGATGACCGGCGGAACGCAGCCGAGCGGACGATGTTCGTCGTCTCCATGGGCGCTGCCGTGGAGAACCTGCTGGTGGCGCTCGCGGTCGAGGGGCTCGGTTCATGCTGGGTATCGAGTACTCTGTTCTGCCGCGATGCCACTGCTAATGCCCTGGGTCTGCCACCCGAGTGGGAGCCGATGGGCGCGATCGGGATTGGCCACCCGGCTGCGCCTGCGCCGCAGCGACCCGACCGCGATCCAGACGAGTTCACGCTACGCCTCTAGGCGACTAGGGCTTGCGCGCGACGCCGACCCAGAGCGCGGCAGGCCTGCGTGCTTCCTCTGCCGAGCCGGGCCGCCAGTTTGGCGCGTTGACGAGGCCGGGTTCGAGCAGCTCGAGCCCGTCGAAGAAACGCGCCACCTCCCCCTCGGCGCGGAACGTCACCTTCTCAGCCATCATCTGGTTGAGACGCTCCGCCATTGCTGCCATCTTCTCTGGCTCGATGTCGCGCGCCGGGTGGGACAGGGCCAGATAGCTGCCCGCGGGGACGGCGGACAACAGCCTCCCGACAATCGCGTACGGATCGTCCTCGTCGCTGATGTGCTGCAGGATCGCCATCAGCATGATCGCAACCGGCTGAGAGAAGTCGAGTGTCTCGGCCGCGCCGGCCAGGATCTGGTCGGCGGTCCTGAGGTCGGCATCGAGGTAGTCAGTCGCTCCGTCCTGACTGCTCTTCAGCAGCGTCCTGGCATGCGCCAGCACAACGGGGTCGTTGTCCACATAGACGATGCGGGCGTCGGGCGCGACGGCTTGCGCGACCTCGTGGGTGTTGTTCGCGCTCGGTATGCCCGTGCCGATATCGAGGAATTGCCTGATGCCGGCCTCGCCGGCGAGGTGGCCCACAGCGCGGCGCAGCAACGCGCGGTTAGACCTAGCCGACGCGGCGATATCAGGGTAGGCAGCCATCGCCTGCTCGGCAGCAGCCCGGTCGGCGGCGAAATTGTCTGTCCCGCCGAGCCAGTAGTTATAGACCCTGGCGACGTGCGCCACGCTGGTGTCGAACTCGGGTGATCCGTCGGTCTGATCGGCGGCAGCATCTGTGGTCATCTAAGTTGCCCTAATGATCTTCTTGAGCAGTCGCTCGCTATCGGCCGGCGTCTCCGCCTCGGTGCTGAGGTTGTTCATGACCTCGCGGTAGTGGTCTACCTCTTCGGGCTTGCCGAGATAGAGCGCACCAGTCAGCTGCTCGATGTAGACGATGTCAGGTAGGTCGGCCTCAGCAAACCTGAGCAGTGAGAACGAGCCGCCCGCGGCCGAGTGACCACCACGATCAAACGGCATGACCTGCAACGTCACATGCGGCAGTAAGCCGACCTCGAGGAGATGTCGCAGCTGAGCGCGCATGATGTCCCGGCCGCCGAGGGGACGACGCAGTGCCGACTCATCGATGACTGCCCACACCCGTGGTCCGGGACCAGCGAGCAGCTCCTGACGCTTGAGCCGCAAACTCACTCGCCGCTCAATTTCCTCAGCTGGCGCCGAACGGTGACCAAGCAAGGTCACGGCTCGCGCGTAAGCCTCGGTCTGAAACAGCCCGGGCACGAACTGGAGCTCGTAGGTGCGGATCAGTGAGGTCGCCTGCTCAAGGCCGACGTAGGTCTCGAACCAGTCCGGCAAGATGTCGTCGTACTTGGCCCACCAGCCCTGGCTGTTGGCCTGCTGCGCAAGCAGCAGCATGTGCGATCGCTGGCGCTCGTCGGTGACCCCGTAGAGGGTGAGCAGGTCAGAAACGTCCCGCTCCTTGAAGCCAACCCGCCCGTGCTCCAGGCGGCTGATCTTTGAGCGGGACCCGCGGATTTCATAGCCCGCCTCATCCGGGCTGATTCCAGCCGCCTCGCGCAGTGCGCGCAACTGGCTGCCAAGCATCATCCGCAGCACAGTCGGACCACTGGCTATTTCTTGATGCGTCAGGTCAGCAGCATCGCCCAAAGGCTGCTGAACTAAGTCCACTACCGCTCCCGCAGGCGACAAGCCGCGCGTGCAACATGCAACGAGCGCGCACAGCGCACGTTATCACCCGCCCGGCACTAGATACGTACCGGAATTACCGCAGTGTCGGAATTTTAGCCGCTCAGGTCGTCGAACTCGCCGCTCTTTACGCCGGTCAGGAACGCGGCAATCTCGGCTCGGGTGTAGATGAGGGCTGGCCCGGCCGGATGGCGCGAGTTACGGACGGCCACACTGCCGTCGGAAAGCGCGGCCACCTCGACGCAGTTCCCGCTCGGGTTACTAGCACTGCTCTTGCGCCACTGGATGCCGCCCGGCAGCTCGCCGGCCGGAACGCCATTCATGACGGGCATTTCGTCTCCCTGGGATGCCATTTATGTCCGGCACGTGCATATGCATGTGCAGATGCACGGAATGGATCGACCCTAGCCTGCACAAGCCATGATCACAAAGCATTTGCACGTGCAGATGGCGCTTGCAGGAGCCCATGTCATCGGGCAGGATGTAGCTATTGCGGACATAACTTACCGGTGTGTCCCCCGCTCGCCCGCCGATATGGAGCCCGTGATGACCGCGCGTTCAGCGCAGCTTGCGCCCGACGCTTCGACTGGCGCGGCCTGGCTGTGGCTGCAGTCCGCGGCCGAGATGGCCGCGCTGCTGAGCGGATGCTGGCCGGTAACGCCGCAACCTGAGGGCCCTAGTCAGGGCGGTTCAGTACGCGCCGATCTGCCCACTGCCTGGACGACTACGCCGCTCGTGGCCGTGCGGACGCCGCGGCCCGTGCCGCACTCGGTCGGTGCCGCCAGGACTTTCACGTTACGCACTCTGCACCGCTGGGGCATCCGCGACCACGCCGACGACGTTGCAGCCGTCGTCTCAGAGTTGCTCACCAATGCGCTGCGGCATGCGCTCCAGGATCCACATGCCGACACCGGGACGAGCCCTATCCGGCTCGGCTTGCTCAATCCTGGTCCCTGCGTGCTGTGCGCGGTTGCCGACCCGAGCAACCAGGTGCCGATGCCGCGCGAGCCCGACTGGCAGGCCGAGACCGGGCGCGGGCTTCAGGTGATCGCCTCGATCAGTCACCGGTGGGGTTACTGCCCGGCCCCTGACCAGGATGGCAAGGTCGTGTGGGCAACGGTCCTGACACCGCCAGTCCGTTAGTCATTAAGCCCAGGGCTAGCCCTGAATCAGCGGCAAGGCCGCCCGCGGTCCGCGAACCGACTCGCATACTCCGTCGCTCGCGGCCGCAGCCGATATCCGCTCGGCTGATGGTGTCCCATACAGCGTCGTGCGCTGGCGGAGCGGGCGTCCCGTGGGCGCCACGAGCGCCGCGAGCTGGCTGATCGTCTTGTAGGAACCGTTCGCTGATCCGGCCATGCGGCTGATGGTCTCTTCCATCAGCGTCCCGCCGAGATCGTTGACGCCGCCGCGGAGCACATCCTGGCAGGCTTGCTCGCCGAGCTTCACCCAGGAGCACTGGACGTTGCCGATTGCGCCGTGCAGCATCAGCCTGGATACCGCATGCGCCGCCCGGTTCTCCCGGGCGGTGGGTCCCGGTCTCGCCATTCCAGCCAGGTAGATCGGCGAGCTCGCGTGCACGAACGGCAGCAGGACGAACTCGGTGAAGCCGCCGGTCTGCTCCTGAATACCGCGGATCACGCGCAAGTGACCGACCCAGTGGGCCGGCGTATCCACGTGGCCATACATCATCGTGGCCGACGTGCGGATCCCGAGCGTGTGCGCAGTGGTGATGACGTCGATCCAGGCAGCAGCGGGCAGCTTGCCCTTCGTCAGCACCCAGCGGACGTCATCGTCAAGGATCTCGGCGGCGGTCCCTGGCAGCGAGTCCACCCCGGCTTCTCGGGCCCGGATCAGCCACTCCCGCACCGGCAAGGCTGTGCGCGACGCTCCATTCATTACCTCCATGGGCGAGAACGCATGCACGTGAATGTCCGGGCAGCGCCGCTTGACCTCCGCAGCGAGATCGAAGTACGCGGTGCCAGGCAGGTCCGGGTGGATGCCGCCCTGCATGCACACCTCGGTCGCGCCGGCCGCCCATGCCTCTGCGGCCCGGTCCCCCACCTGCTCCATCGACAGGGTGTAAGCGTCAGCATCGGTCCGCCGCTGCGCGAAGGCGCAGAACCGGCATCCGGTGTAGCAGACGTTCGTGAAGTTGATGTTCCTGGTGACGACATAGGTAACGTCATCGCCCGCGGCATCGGCTCGCAGACCATCAGCTAGCACAGCGAGTGCATCCAGCTCCGGACCGTCGGCGTCCAGCAGCGCGAGGGCCTGCGCGTCGGTCAGGCCGGCAGGATTACGCTCAGCACTGCGCAGTGCGGCAATCACCTCGCTGCGCGCCCGGCGCGGCGAGCTAGCGGCAGAAGGTTGCCGCCTGGCAGCCGGGTCGATGCGCGCCCCTACCTCGTTCCAGTCTCCGTACACCTCGGCGAAGTCCGCTCTCCGGTCCGCGGATCTGCCGGTGATGTCGATGGCGGTATGCAGGTCGGTCCGGCCGCTGGCGTCGCCCCAGCCGCCGTCTGGCTCCTGCCAGGGAAGACCGCGAGGCATCGCGCCGGCGGCGGCGAGTCCCGTGTCCGGATCGGCGAGCGCTGCAACGTGCGCACCCACGCGCGGGTCCAGCCATGGCTCGCGAATGTAGCCGGGGTAGATGGTCAGCCGTTCAGTCAGCTCGAATCCGCCTGCTGCCGTCTGCGCCGCGAGCTCGTCGATCTGTGGCCAGGGCCGCTCCGGGTTGACGTGATCGGGCGTGAGCGGTGACACGCCGCCCCAGTCGTCGATGCCGGCCGACAGGATCAGCCGGTACTCATCGCCGATCAGGTTGGGTGGCGCCTGGATCCGGGCCGCGGGGCCGAGCACTAGCCGCGTCACCGCAATGGTGGCGGCCAGATCGGCGAGCTCGGCGTCCGGAGTGGCGCGCATACGGGTATCAGGCTTGGCCCGGAAGTTCTGCACGATCACTTCCTGAATGCCGCCGTACTCCCTCGCCACCTGCCTGATTGCGAAGATCGACTCGGCGCGCTCGGCCAGGGTCTCGCCGATCCCGATGAGGATGCCAGTCGTGAACGGGACGCTGCTGCGGCCGGCGTCCTCCAGGACGCGCAGCCGGACGGCAGGATCCTTATCAGGACTGCCGAAGTGCGCGCCGCCGCGCTCGGTGAAGAGGCGCTTCGAGGTCGTCTCCAGCATCATCCCCATCGACGGCGCGACGGGCTTGAGCCGCTGGAAGTCCTGCCAGGTCAGCACTCCGGGGTTCAGGTGCGGCAGCAGACCGGTCTCCTCTAGCACCCGGATGGCCATGGCCCGCACGTACGACAGCGTGTCGTCGTAACCGTGCGCGTCCAGCCACTGCCTCGCTTGCTTCCAGCGAGCCTCCGGCCTGTCGCCCAGGGTAAAGAGAGCCTCCTTGCAGCCCAGCGCGGCGCCGTCACTGGCGATCTTGAGCACTTCGTCCGGGGACAGGTACGGGCTGTCGAGCCGACCTGGCACGGTGACGAACGTGCAGTAGGCGCAGCGGTCCCGGCACAGCCGGGTCAGCGGGATGAAGACCTTGCGCGAGTAGGTGATCGCTTTGGGCCGCCCGGCCGCGGCCAGCCCTGAGTCCCGAACCCGGCCAGCGTGCGCGGTAAGGGCGGTGAGGTCATCGCCACGGGCTTGCAGCAGGATCGCCGCTTCGGTC
>Ga0126371_10002652_pt1 | contig 15440 bp, 10 predicted proteins | sample PanSoiMetaPlot_4_FD_110145 | JGI IMG/M metagenome (GOLD analysis project Ga0126371, IMG submission 110145) | Tropical forest soil microbial communities from Panama - MetaG Plot_4 | ecosystem: Environmental > Terrestrial > Soil > Tropical forest > Bulk soil | place: Panama | collected 2016-02-17 | reverse complement strand
GTTCCCGTCGGGTGCCGCGGGCCGGGTGCTGTGGGTATTGCTCCACACCTCATAGACCCAATCGACGATCTTGCCCGTCGCATCGAGCGAGGCTTTGGCGCGCGCCAGCATCGCCGCGCCATAAGGCTCCCAGGCGAACTCGTCGTCGCGCATCCACTGCAGCCGCACCGGTCGGCCGGCAACCGCGCGGGCCAGCAATGCAGCATCGAGAGCCGCGTCGTCAGCGCCATTGTGTCCGTAGCAGCCCGAGCCCTCGGCGTGCACGCAGCGCACCGCGTCCATGTCTAGCTTCAAGGCCTTGGCGAGGTCGCGCCGGAGCGGGAAGACACCCTGCGTGTGGGTCCACAGCGTCAGTCTGCCGTTCTCGAATGTGGCGACCGCACAGGACGGGCCGATCGAGGCGTGGGCGATATAGGGCCTGGTGTAGGTCGCCTCGAGGGTCTTGGCCGCCGGCACAACCGCTGCCTGCTTCTCGCTGACCACCGCGGACCGGGTCGGCAATGCCATCAGCTGCTCATGCAGCCGCGCGGGATCGGGCAATTCCGAGCCGCCGCTCCATTTGGCCGCGCGGATCAGCGCCTCACGGGCCTTGATTGCGTGCTCCTCGCGTTCGGCGACAACCCCAAGAAAGCTGCTGTCGCGGACCACCGCGATAACCCCCGGCATCGCGCGGACCGGCGCCTCGTCGACATTATCGAGCCGGGCGCCATAGCGCGGTGGCCGTACGATGCGGCCATGCACCATGCGGGGGAGGCGAATGTCCTGCACAAAGGCCGCACCGCCCGTCACCTTGGCCGGAATATCACGGCGCGGCACCGGGTGCCCGACGATCCTGTGCTGCGCCGGTGGCTTTGGCAGCGCCGATGCGGTCACTTCGCGGTCGAGATTGAGCTCGGCCGCGAGCTCGCCGTAGCCGAGGCTGCGGCCGCCGGAAGCGGTGATGACGCCGTCGCTGACTTGCAGAGCATCGGCGGGCACGCCGAGGCTTTTGGCCGCCTGGCCGACCAGCAAAGAGCGCGCCTCCGCGCAGGCCAACCGGATCGCGGTGCCGCCTTGCTCGATCGACTGGCTGCCGGAGGTATGGCCCTCATCCGGGGTTTGCGCCGTGTCGCCGGAAACTATCTTGACCTGGGCGAGCGGCAGATCGAGCTCCTCGGCGGCGATTTGCGCCAACGCCGTCGAGATTCCCTGGCCTAGCTCGACCTTGCCGGTAAAGATGATCGCCGAGCCGTCGGCATTGATGCGTAGCCAGGCATCGAGCATGCGGTTGTTGTTGAGGCTGCCCGGCAATTTCGCCGGTTGCCCACCGGCGAGGCGCGGGGCGAGGGTGAAGGCGAGGACGAGGGAACCCGCCGCCTGGCCGAACTGCCGCCGGGTGAGGTTCACAGCCGCCGCGCTCATGTCTTCCCCTTGCTTTCCGCCGCACGCAGCACCGCGCGGACGATCCGGCCGTGGGTGCCGCATCGGCACAAGTTCTGCGCCAATGCCTCGCGTATCTCGGCCGCCGTCGGCTGCGGGTTGTGGTCGAGCAGATCCTTCGCCGTCATGATCATGCCGTTGATGCAATAGCCGCACTGGGCGGCCTGCTCCTCGATAAAGGCCTGCTGCAGCGGGTGCGGCTTGTCGATCGTGCCGAGCCCCTCGATCGTCGTGATCTCGGTCTCACCGATACTGCCGATTTCAGTGACGCAGGAGCGCACCGCCTTGCCGTCGAGCAATACCGTGCAGGCCCCGCATTGGGCGAGCCCGCAGCCGAATTTGGCCCCGTTCAGTGCGAGATCGTTGCGCAGCACGTAGAGCAGCGGCGTATCAGCCTCCGCCAGCACCGATCGCTGCGCCCCGTTGACTTTGAGGCTGATCGCCATCTTTGCTCCGTTTTGAGCGGCTTTCGCTAATGCTATGGGCGGCCATTGTGCCGCGACACCGCTCCGCCGTCGAGAACCGCAGCCTGGTGCTTTTGAGTAAGTCTTATTTGCTGCCCATTAGAGCGATTCAGCACCTGTTGCCCGCTTAGGGTTGGCGGCCTCGCTCGCCGCGTGCTAGCGTGAGGGCTGCGATGCGACAGGGAAGTCCGGTGCAAGACCGGCGCTGCCCCCGCAACTGTTAGCGGCGAGCCCGCGGTAAATGGCCACTGGTTCGGGCAACGGCCCGGCCGGGAAGGCGCTGCGGGCGACGACCCCGAGCCAGGAGACCTCCGCATCGCCGCTGTTGGGACGATTCCTCGGGCGGAGGAGGAGGGACCAGTGCCACCATCGAGTGTCGATTGCGCCCGTCTCCCGCCGGTCACCCTGGTGCTGGGCGGCGCGCGCTCCGGCAAAAGCCGCTATGCCGAAGGGCTCATCGAAGCCGCAGCCGCTGGCGGCACCTATTGCGCAACGGCGGAAGCCCGCGATCAGGAGATGGCCTCGCGCATCGCCGCTCACCGGGCGCGGCGCGGCGCGTTTTGGCATACGGTCGAAGAACCGCTGGCATTGGCACCGGTCATCGCGGCCGAGGCGAAGAGTGAGCGACCACTGCTGATCGATTGCCTGACCCTGTGGCTGTCGAACCTGCTGCTCGCCGGCAAACCCAGCGACGACGAAACTGCAGCGCTGTGCGCGGCGTTGCGATTGGCCGCGGGCCCGGTCGTGCTGGTCGCCAACGAGGTCGGGATGGGGCTCGTCCCGGAGACGCCGCTCGGACGAGAGTTCCGCGATGCCGCGGGCTGCCTCAATCAAGAGGTCGCGACACTCGCCGACCGCGTCGTCTTTGTCGCCGCCGGCCTGCCGTTGGTGCTGAAGCAGGGCTGAGCCGATGCTCCGCGTTCCGGCTACGGTCATCACCGGCTTTCTCGGCGCCGGCAAGACCAGCCTCGTGCGGCAACTGCTGGCGCATGCGGAGGGGCGGCGGCTTGCCGTTGTGGTCAACGAGTTCGGCGAGCTCGGCATCGACCGCGAATTGCTGCTCGGCTGCGGCGACGCGGCGTGCGGCGAGGACGACATCGTCGAGCTCGCTAATGGTTGCCTATGCTGCACCGTCGCCGAGGATTTTCTGCCGACCCTGACGCGGCTGCTCGACCGTGCGGCACCGCCTGAGCACATCCTGATCGAGACTTCTGGTCTGGCCTTACCAAAGCCGCTGGTGCAGGCCTTCGCTTGGCCCGAGATCCGCACCCGCACGACGGTCGACGGGGTATTGACGGTGATCGATGGCGCCGCGGTGGCCGCCGGCCGCTTTGCCGAGGATCCCTTGGCCGTCGCGCGGCAGCGCGCGGCGGACCCAGCACTGGCGCACGACAACCCGCTTGAGGAGGTCTTTACCGATCAGCTCGCCTGCGCCGATCTCGTCGTGCTGAACAAGTCCGACCTTATCGGTGCGTCAGACCTGGAGCAACTGTGCCGAGAGATCGAAGCGCGGTTGCGCCCCGGGGTAAAGCTGGTGAGCGCCCGAGACGGCAGGGTGCCGCCCGAGGTGGCGCTGGGCCTCGCAGCCGCCGCCGAGGACGACCTTGCCGCACGGCCGTCGCTGCATGACCTCGAAGGCGAGCATGATCACGACGATTTCGAGAGCTTTGTCGTAACCTCGGGTGCGGTGCACGACGACGCAGCGTTCCTGTCCCGCCTGCGCGACACGATCGACCGGCACGAGGTGCTGCGGGTCAAAGGGTTTCTGGCGCGGCCCGGGCGCGAGCGACGGCAGGTCGTGCAGGCTGTCGGCAGCCGGGTGCAATACCATTACGATCGGCCGTGGCATGCCGGCGAGAACCGCGAAACGCGGCTCGTCGTGATCGGCAAGAAGGGGCTCGACCGCGCCGCGATCAGCACCGCACTCGCGGGAACGGACGGCTAGATGCATCTGCTCGCGACCATACCGGGGACGATCCCCGATGGCTCGGCGGCGGTCGACCTCGCGCAGAGCCCGGGCGACATCGTGCTGCTGTCGAGCGCCGACACCGAGCTGGCGCTGCTGGCGGCAGCCCAAACCCGGCTCAGTGCGCAGGATCCGGCCGTGCCGCGCCTGCGTCTCGCCTCGGTGTTGCGGCTCGGCCACAATTTCTCGGTCGATCTCTACATGGAGACGGTCGGTGGCGGGCGTCTGGTCATCGCCCGATTGCTCGGCGGCCGCGGCTATTGGCCTTACGGCGTCGAGTGCTTGATCGAGACCTGCCGTGCCCGCGCCATCCCGCTGGCCTTGCTGCCGGGCGACGACAAGCCCGACCTCGAGCTGGCTGAAGCCTCAACCCTCCCACCCGATGCGGTGCACCGGCTGTGGCGCTATCTGGTCGAAGGCGGCCCGGCCAATGCCGAGAATTTGCTGCGCTATGCCGGCGCGCTGACCGGACATCAAGCGGCATGGGCCGAGCCCGCGATGCTGCTGCGCGCCGGGTTCCATTGGCCCGGCCGGACACTGCCGAGCCGCGAGGAGATCGCGGCGCAATGGCGCGGCGACGGCGGCATCATGCCGATCGTCTTCTACCGGGCGCTCGTTCAGTCGGGTAATACCGCGCCGGTCGACGCGCTCGCCCAGGCGCTCGCGGCGCGGCGTCTGCGGCCGCTGCCGATCTTTGTGCACAGCCTCAAGGACAACGAGGCCATAGCATTGCTAGGCATGGCGTTCGCGGCTGAGCCGCCCTCGGTGATCCTCAACGCCACCGGGTTTTCGGTTCGGGCAGGTGCCGGCAGCGATCCGCTCGCGGCGGCGGATTGCCCGGTCTTGCAGGTCGTCATCGCCGGCAATGACGAGGAAAGCTGGCGCGCGGGGAACCGCGGCCTCGGTCCGCGCGACCTGGCGATGAATGTGGCGTTGCCCGAGATCGACGGGCGCATTCTGTCGCGCGCGGTTTCGTTCAAAGCGCCGCTCGGCCGCGACCCCGAGACCGAAGCCGATCTCGTCGGCTATCGGCCGGTTGCCGACCGCATCGCCTTTGTCGCCGACCTGGCGCGCAACTGGGCGCGGCTGCGGTCTAAGCCGGCCGGCGAGCGCCGGATTGCGCTGATACTCGCCAACTATCCGAACCGCGACGGGCGGATCGGCAACGGTGTCGGGCTCGACACCCCGGCTTCGGCGATTGCGGTGCTGTGGGCGCTCGCCGCGGCCGGCTACCGGATCGCCGATATGCCGGAGGGTGGCGAGGCGCTGATCCGGCGGTTGCTCGCCGGACCGACCAACGCCAACCCCGGGGCCCCGGCCGAGGAATCGCTCTCCTTTGCCGACTATTCGGTGTTCTTCGCGACCTTGCCTCTTGCCGTGCAGCAGGCGGTCGCCGCCCGCTGGGGGCCGGGCGAGCGCGATCCGTTCTTCCGGCCGGGCCGGCTCGATTGCGGCCGGTTTGCCATTCCCGGATTTCGCGCCGGCAATGTCACTGTGCTGATCCAGCCGGCGCGCGGCTACAACATCGATCCGAAATCGACCTATCACGATCCGGCATTGGTGCCGCCGCACGGCTACTTCGCGGCCTATGCCTGGCTCGCCGAGGATTTTCGCGCCGATGCGGTGATCCACCTCGGCAAGCACGGCACACTCGAATGGCTGCCCGGGAAGGCGCTGGCGCTGTCGGCCGAATGCTTTCCCGAGGCGGTGCTGGCGCCGTTGCCGCATCTCTATCCGTTCATCGTCAACGACCCCGGCGAAGGCACGCAGGCCAAGCGGCGCGCCCAGGCGGTGATCGTCGATCACCTGACCCCGCCGCTGACCCGAGCCGGCAGCTACGGAGAGCTCGCCGAGCTCGAACGCCTGATCGACGAATATTACGAAGCCGCCCAGGGTGATCCGCGGCGGGTTGCGGTGCTCGCCGCGGCGATCCTCGATCATTCGCGCGCCGCCGGGCTCGACGGCGATAGCGGCATCGGCCGTGAGGACGACCCGGCGAGCGCGCTGCGCAAGCTCGACGGGTTTTTGTGCGAGCTCAAGGAGCTGCAGATCCGCGACGGGCTGCACGTCTTCGGCACCAGCCCCGAGGGCGGGCAGCTCGACGCGCTGCTGCTCGCCTTTGCCCGCGCCGGGCGCGGTGCGGCACCCGAGGACGCCTCGTTGCTGCGGGCGCTCGCCGCCGACCTCGGCCTCGGCGAGGACCCGCTGACACTGGATCTCGGCGAGCCGTGGGTTGGTCCTCGTCCGGCGGTGCTCGAGGGCGACGGGCCCTGGCGCACCGCCGGCGACACCGTCGAACGCCTGGAGGCGCTCGCTCTGCGTCTCATTGCAGGTGGAGCGCGCCCGGCGGAGTGTTGGCACCGGATCCGCGCCGTTCTCGACTGGATCGCGCAGCAATTGCGCCCGGCCGTCGCCGGATGCGGCGAAGCCGAACTCGCGGGACTGCTCGCCGGGCTCGACGGCCGCTTTATCGCGCCGGGCCCCTCTGGCGCGCCGAGCCGCGGCCGGCCCGAGGTGTTGCCAACCGGCCGCAATTTCTTCTCGGTCGACACCCGTGCGGTGCCGACGCAGGCGGCCTGGCAGCTCGGCTGGAAGTCGGCGGCATTGCTGCTCGAGCGCCACGCCCAGGAATATGGCAGCTACCCGGCGCGGGTCGCCTTGTCGGCGTGGGGGACGGCGAACATGCGGACCGGTGGCGACGATGTCGCCCAGGCGCTGGCGCTGATCGGGGTGCGCCCGGTATGGGAGCCGGCGAGCGGCCGGGTGACCGGGTTCGAGATCCTGCCTGCTTCGGTGCTCGACCGGCCGCGGGTCGATGTCACCTTGCGCGTCTCGGGGTTTTTCCGCGACGCGTTTCCCGGGCTGATCGATCTCGTCGACGCGGCGGTCCGCGCGGTGGCGGCGCTAGACGAACCGCCCGAGGTCAATCCGCTCGCCGCCCGAGTAGCCGCCGACCGCCATGCGCTCGAAAGCCAAGGGGTGGCGCCGGAAGAGGCCGAACGGCGCGCCGGCTACCGCGTCTTCGGATCAAAACCCGGCGCTTACGGGGCCGGAGTGCAGACCCTGATCGACGAGGGTATTTGGCGGGACGAGGCCGATCTCGCCGAGGCTTATCTCGGCTGGAGCGGCTACGCCTACGGCGCCGGCGCCGAGGGTGTCGCCGAGCGGACGATGCTCGAAGCGCGGCTTGCCGCTACCGACGCGGTACTGCACAACCAGGACAACCGCGAGCACGACCTGCTCGACAGCGACGATTATTACCAGTTCGAAGGCGGACTGGCCCTGGTTGTCCGACAGCTCTCCGGCCGTGCGCCGGCGGTTTGGCACAACGACCATTCGCGACCCGAGACGCCGCGGATTCGCAGCCTGCGCGAGGAGCTGGGGCGGATCGTCCGCGGCCGCGCGGCAAACCCGCGTTGGATCTCGGGGGTGATGCGCCACGGCTACAAGGGGGCCGCCGAAATCGCCGCGACAGTCGACTATCTTTTCGCCTTTGCGGCGACAACACGAGCCGTCGACGACGCGCATTTTGATGCGCTCTACGAGGCCTATCTCGGCGACGACGCGGTGCGCGGCTTTATCGCCGAGCACAACCCGGCAGCCCTCGCCGAGACCCGCCGCCGCCTCGCCGAAGCGATCGACCGCGGGTTGTGGCGGCCGCGCCGCAATAGTGTGCGCGAAGCTCTCGCCCAGGGCAGCGAATCGTGAGCGATCTGTTGGAGACCGAAGAGGAGATCAACCGCCGCCACAACGAGAAAATGGCGCGGCGCAAGGCAGCGCGCGACCGCATGCTGGCGACGAAGACCGAAGAGCGGGGGCTGCTGATCGTCCACACCGGGAAAGGGAAGGGGAAATCGACCGCCGCCTTTGGGCTGGTGCTGCGCTCTCTCGGTCACGGGATGCCGGTCGGCATCGTCCAATTCGTCAAGGGGGTGTGGACCACCGGCGAGCGGATGGCGCTCGAACGCTTTGGCGATCTCGTCACCTGCCGGGCGATGGGCGAGGGGTTCACCTGGGACACCCAGGACCGCGCCCGCGACATCGCCGCCGCGCGCAAGGCGTGGGAGGTCGCACAGGCGATGATCGCCGACCCGTCCTATCGGCTGGTGCTGCTCGACGAGCTCAACATCGTATTGCGCTACGACTACCTGCCGCTCGGCGATGTCCTCGCGGCATTGAGGGCCAAGCGGGACGATCTCCACATCGTCGTCACCGGCCGCAACGCCCGGCCCGAGCTGCTCGAGGCCGCCGATCTGGTGACCGAGATGACCCTGGTCAAGCACCCGTTCCGCAGCGGCGTCAAGGCCCAGATCGGGATCGAGTTCTGATGGCGCTGGCGCTGATGTTGCAGGGCACCGGATCCGATGTCGGCAAGTCGGTATTGCTCGCCGGCATGGCGCGCGCCTTCACCCGTCGCGGGCTCGAGGTGCGGCCGTTCAAGCCGCAGAATATGTCGAACAATGCCGCGGTGACCGCCGATGGCGGCGAGATCGGCCGGGCTCAGGCATTGCAGGCGCGTGCCTGCGGTGCGGCGCCGGTCAGCGACATGAACCCGGTGCTGTTGAAGCCGCAATCGGAGAGCGGGGCACAGATCGTCGTGGATGGCCGGGTTTGGGGCACGGCTAGTGCCGGTGAGTATCGTCGGCTCGCCCCCGGACTTCTGCCGGCGGTGCTCGCCGCCTTTGCCCGACTCGCCGAAGCCGCAGATCTCGTGCTGGTCGAAGGGGCCGGGAGCCCGGCCGAGATCAATCTGCGGGCCGGCGACATCGCCAACATGGGATTTGCCGAAACCTCCGGCGTCCCGGTCGTGCTGATCGGGGACATCGAGCGCGGCGGCGTCATCGCCCAGCTGGTTGGCACCTGGGAGCTGCTGTCGAAGAGCGAAAGGGCGCTGGTCGCCGGCTATATCGTCAACAAGTTCCGCGGCGACGTTCGGCTTTTCGACGGCGGTATCGAGGCGCTGAGCGAGCGCACCGGGCTGCGGTGCTTTGGCGTGGTGCCGTTTTTTGGGGACGCGGCGCTGTTACCTGCCGAGGATTCGTTGGCGCTCGTCCGTCGCACTCCCTCGGAAGGAGGACGCAGCGGGGGCGTCCGCATCGCGGTCCCGCTATTGCCGCATATCGCCAATTTCGACGATCTCGATCCGTTGCGCGCCGAGCCCGGGGTGGAGCTGGTGATGGTCTCACCGGGCCAGCCATTGCCGCGGGACGCGGCATTGGTCATTTTGCCGGGATCCAAGGCGACGATCGGCGATCTCGAGTTTCTGCGCCGCGAAGGCTGGGACATCGATGTGCTGGCGCATCGGCGCCAGGGCGGCCGTATCCTCGGGCTCTGCGGCGGCTACCAGATGTTGGGGCGGACCATCGCCGACCCTTTGGGAATCGAAGGGCGAAAGGACACCGTCGACGGGCTCGGGCTGCTCGAGGTCGACACCGTGCTCGGCGGCGCCAAGCGGGTCGTCCAGGCGTCCGGGGTCGAGGGTTTGACCGGCATGCCGGTCGACGGGTACGAGATGCATATCGGCAGCACGAGCGGGCCCGGCCTCGACCGGCCGATGCTGCGCCTCACAGGTGGCGCCGATGGCTGCGTCAGCCACGACGGCCGGGTCGCCGGATGCTATCTGCACGGGCTTTTCGCCAGCGACCCGTTCCGCAGCGCCTTTCTCGAGGGGCTCGGTGCCGGTTCGAGCGAGCTCTGCTATGAGCAGCAGGTCGAGACTACGCTCGATGAGCTCGCCGATCATCTCGAGCACAGCCTCGATCTCGCGGCACTGCTCGCCGCGGCACGGCCGCCCCGCCTCACGCCGGCAGCATAAGATGCGCGGCGAGCCATGCTCCGAGCAGCAGGCCGGCCTCGATCAGGCAGGCGAGCCGGTAAAGGTGCAGCGCGCGAGCGATGTCGGAGGTCGCTGCCCGCGCGCTGCCGTCGCCGAGCCAGGGATCGGCGACCAGACCTTCTGGATAATGACGCGGTCCTGCCAGCGCCAGGCCGAGCGCGCCGGCCATCGCGCTCTCCGGCCACCCGGCGTTTGGCGAGTGGTGCTTGCGTCCGTCACGCAGCATGATCGCCAGCGCGCGCTCGGGGCGGCCTTTTTTGGCAAACACCGCGGCGGCGGCGAGCAGCAAGCCACTGATCGGCGCGGGCACGAGATTGAGGACATCGTCAAAGCGCGCCGTGGCCCATCCAAAGCTGCGATATCGCGGGGTGCGGTGCCCGATCATGCTGTCGAGCGTGTTCGCCATCTTGTAGGCAAAGAGGCCAGGCAGGCCGAGCAGCAGGTACCAGAACACCGGGGCGACGACCCCGTCGCTAAAGTTCTCCGCCAGGCTTTCGATCGCCGCCCGCGCCACGCCATGCGTGTCGAGGGTCATCGGGTCACGGCCGACGATGCGTTGCACGGCCGCGCGGCCTGCCGCGAGCCCGTGCCGGTCGAGCGCCACGGCAACGGCGGCGACGTGCTCGTAGAGACTGCGCTGCGCGATAAGCACCGCTATCAACGCGGCCTCGGCGACGCCGCCGAGCCAATGGCCGCGGCAAAGCCGCTCGATTGCGAGGCCCAACAAGGCCGCGGCGCCGACCAGGACAATCACCGTGATGATGCCGCGGTCGCGGCGCGACGTCTCGCTGCGAGTTTCGCGATTAAGCTTGCGGTCGAAGAATGCGATCGCGCGGCCGGCGAGCACGACTGGATGGTCGATATGGCGAAAGACCTTGGGCATGTCACCAAAGACCCCGTCGAGAGCGAGGCCGCCGAGGAGCAGCAGCAGGCGGTCGACGCCAGCTGGGCCGATCATCGGCTCAGGCCGGGCCGCCAGTCCGGGGTAGACAGTCCATGACCGAGACCGCGGTTCTGATTTGCGGGCACGGCAGTCGCGATCCGGAAGCGATCGCCGAATTCGAGCTGGTCGCCGCGGCGTTGCGGCCGCGCCTGCCGGAATTCGATTTCGCCACGGGTTACCTCGAGTTCGCCCACCCGACGATCCGTGACGGCCTCGCCCTCTTGGCCGCCCGCGGTGCCCGGCGCATTCTCGCGATACCCGGCATGTTGTTCGCCGCCAGCCACGTCAAGAACGATCTGCCTTGGGAAATGAACAGCTTTATGGCCGACAATCCGGGGATCGATGTCCGCCTCGGACGCGACCTGGGGATCGATCCGAAGCTGTTGCAGGCGGCTGCCGCGCGTATTGGCGCTGCGGCAGATCCCGACATTGCCCGCGCCAAGACCTTGCTCGTCGTCGTCGGGCGCGGCACCAACGATCCCGACGCCAACTCCAACATTTCCAAGCTCGCGCGCATGCTGTGGGAGGGATTGGGGTTCGGCTGGGCCGAGGTTGCGTTTAGCGGTGTCGCCGATCCGCGCGTCGACGCGGCCTTGACCCGCGCCGCGCGGCTCGGCTTCCGCCGCATCATCGTGTTTCCGTATTTCCTGTTTACTGGTGTCCTGGTCAAACGGATCTACGAGCAGACCGAGACCGTCGCCCGTCTCTTTCCGGAAATCGAATTTGTCAAGGCGCTCTATTTGCGTGACCATCCCGAGGTGATCGGCGCGTTCGCCGATCGCGTCGACGAGGTCCGCGAAGCGCAGCCGGCTATGAATTGCCAGCTCTGCAAATACCGTACCCAGATCGTCGGCTACGAGAGCGATGCCGGCGCGCCGCAAGCGGCGCATCACCACCACGTACGCGGGATCGGGATCGAACACCGTCATCCGCATCGCCATCATCGCTGATGTTCGACGCATACGTTATGATCGATTGGAGCGCGGCGAATGTGCCGCGGACAGGCCGCGACAGCATCTGGATCTGCTGGCATGACCGGGCGGGCGAAAGGCTCGCCAATCCTGCCACCCGGCACCAGGCAAAGGCGCTGCTGGCCGATTGGCTGGCCGAACCGGTGGCGCGCGGTGAGCGGGTATTGCTCGGCTTCGATTTTCCATTCGGCTACCCGAGCGGTTTTGCTGCTCGGTTGGGCCTTGCCGGGACGCCGTGGCGGGCAGTTTGGGACGAAATCGCCGGATTGCTGCAGGACACCGAGAACAACCGCAACAATCGGTTCTTCGTCGGCGCCGAACTGAACCGCCGGGTGTCCGGCGGGCGCTTCCCGTTCTGGGGTTGCCCGGCGGGCTTCTCCCACGAGTTTCTGGGGCCGCAGCACCACCGCCGCCACCAGCATGAGAGCCTCGCGGAGAAACGGCTGATCGATTGCTGGATGCGCGGTGCGCAACCCTGTTGGAAGCTCGCCTACACCGGCTCGGTCGGCAGCCAAGTGTTGACCGGGGTTCCGGTGGTAAGGGAATTGCGCTACAGCTCGGCCTGGGCTGCGCGCGCGCGGATCTGGCCGTTCGAGACGGGATTGTCACTCTCCGAGGATGCACAGGTGGTCTTTGCCGAGGTCTGGCCGTCGTGGTGGCAGGCCCAGCGGGAACTTGGTCCGCCCAACGACAAGGCTCAAGTGCGAACGGTCGCCGCGCTATTTGCCGCGCGCGATCGCGCCGGCGAGCTCTCGTCATGGTTCACGCCACCAGTTCGGGCGGCCGAAGTCCGGCGGATCGTTTCGGAAGAAGCCTGGACACTCGGCGTGATGGAGCCCCGCCGAGCGAGCCGAACTCTCGCGCCGCCGGTTGGGCTAGAGAAGAACACGAACAACTACACCTATCTTCGCGACCCCGTCGAAATTTCGCGGCGCTCGTTTGCGCTGGTGCGCGCCGAAGCCGATCTTCAGCGCTTCCCCCGCACTCTCCGCCCGCTCGCGCTGCGCTTGGCACACGCGGCAGGCGACAGCGCGATCCTGGTCGATCTGACTTGGTCGCGCGGGGCGCTCACCGCGGGACGGCGCGCGCTCGCTGCCGGCGCACCGATCCTCGTCGATTCGACGATGGCGGCAGCGGGGATCAGCGACAAACGGCTCGCCGCGGGTAACACGGTCCTGTGCACCTTGCACGACCCGCGGACCGCGGAAATTGCCGCTGCGCTCGGCACGACACGATCGGCCGCCGCGGTCGAATTGTGGCGGCCGCACTTGGCGGGTGCGATCGTCGCGATCGGCAATGCGCCGACCGCGCTCTACCATCTGCTCGAGATCATCGCGGCAGGGGCTGGAAAGCCGGCTCTCGTGCTCGGTTTCCCGGTCGGCTTTGTCGGTGCCGGCGAAGCCAAGGAGGCGCTCGCCGGCTTTGGCCGCGGTGTGGCTTATGTCACGCTGAAGGGCCGCCGCGGCGGCAGCGCGCTTGCTGCGGCGGCGGTCAACGCGCTGGCCGGTGCTAGGTGAAGTCGTGGCTTTCGGTCGTCGGCATCGGCGAGGACGGGATCGCCGGTCTCGCCCCGGTCGGACGCGCGCTCGTCGAGACTGCAGAGGTGTTGGTCGGCGGCGCTCGCCATCTCGGCATGGTGCCGCGCGGCGCCGCCGAGCGCCTGGTCTGGGGACGCCCGTTCGACCGCACGATCGAGGCGATTGCCCACCGTCGCGGCCGGCGTGTGACTGTGCTCGCGAGCGGCGACCCTCTCTGGTACGGCGTCGGCGTCACTTTGGCGCGCCGGTTTGTGTCGGATGAAATGACGATCGTGCCCCAGCCGAGCGCGTTCAGCCTCGCTGCTGCGCGGCTATGCTGGCCGGTTGCCGACTGCACGACCATTACGCTGTGCGGGCGGCCGCTCGATACACTACGGCTTCACCTTGCTCCGGACCGCCGTATCCTGGCCTTGTCCGAGGACGGCGACACACCGCGCGCGATCGCGCGACTGCTGACCGGGCTCGGCTGGGGGCCCAGCCCGCTTACTGTCTTCTCCCATCTCGGCGGGCCGCGCGAGAACGTCGTCGAGGCGGCGGCGAAGTGCTGGGGCGACCGGCAGGTGCCAGCCCTCAACACGGTGGCGATCACCTGCCGCGGCGCCCCCGGCGCACGCGCGTTGCCGCTTCTCGCCGGGCTGCCCGACGATGCTTTCGAGCATGACGGTCAGTTGACCAAGCGCGAGGTCCGCGCCGCGACGCTCGCGGCGCTCGCGCCGCTGCCCGGCGAGACCCTGTGGGATGTCGGTGCCGGCTGCGGTTCGATCGCGATCGAATGGCTTCGTGGCGGAGCCGGCCGCTCGGCGATCGCGATCGAGCGAGTCGCGGGCCGTGCCGCGGTGATCGCGCGCAATGCCAATGCCCTCGGCGTGCCGGAGCTGCGCATCGTCAGTGGCGACGCGCCCGCGGCGCTCGACGGTCTCCCGGTGCCCGACGCGATATTCGTGGGCGGCGGCAGCAGCGCGCCCGGGCTGCTGCCGCGCTTGTGGATGGGGTTGCGGCGCGGAGGGCGTCTGGTTGCCAATGTCGTCACCGCGGAGGGGGAGGCACGACTCCTCGACTGGCATAAGAGCTGCGGCGGCACGCTGACGCGGATCGCGATCAGCCGGGCCGAGCCGTTCGGCCGTCATCACCTCTGGCGGTCGCTGGCTCCGGTCACCCAGCTAGCGGTGACAAAGCCCGAGTGAAGCCAACGATGTCGATTCTCCATCCTTTGGAGTGGCTCTGAAGTGACAAAAATGCCTGGACGCCTGTTCGGCCTCGGTGTCGGGCCGGGCGATCCGGAATTGCTCACCTTGAAGGCGCTGCGGCTGTTGCGGGCAGCTCCCGTCGTCGCCTATCTGGCTCCGGAACACGGCGACAGCTTCGCCCGCTCGATCGTCGCTGCTTGGCTCGAACCCGAACAACGCGAGATCGCGATCCGCGTTCCGATGCGTCCGGGTCCGCCGCCCGCGGCGATCTATGACGCCGCAACGGCGATACTTGCCGCCGAACTCGACCGCGGCGATGACGTTGCGCTGCTGTGCCAGGGCGATCCGCTATTTTACGGGAGCTTTGTCCATCTCCTCGACCGGCTCGCCGGCCGATACCGGATCGAGATCGTTCCGGGCGTGTCTGCGATCGTTGCTTGCGCCGCTGCTGCGTCGACCCCGCTCGCGACGCGAGACGAGACCCTTTCAGTAATACCGGCTACGCTCGATGAAGCCGAGATTGCGCGCCGCCTTTGCGGGGCCGATGCCGCAGCCGTGGTCAAGCTCGGCCGCCATTTTTCAAAGGTGCGGCGGACGCTTCACGAACTCGGCCTCATTGACAACGCGCTGTATATCGAGCGGGCTACCCTCCCGAACCAGCGGGTCGCACCGATCGCTTGTGTCGATGCGGCCGCCGTCCCGTATTTCTCGATGATCCTGATCCGCCGCAGATCCGGGCAGCGGTTGCCTTTGGAGCATCAAGGGGGTTCTGTGAGGCGCTTCTACGAATCGCTGGGGTTGACGGCGTCCTTGCCGTTGCCCGGCAAGGTGGTACGGCAGGCTGGCCCTTTCGCCTTCGGAACAACCAGTCCTGGCCAGTTGACCACTGCGAAAACCCGCAGCAGCGGCAGAACGGGGTGCCCACCGACCCGGCCGGCGGTATCATCCGACCAACAGTCCGTTCCCGGGCGGGACCGGGTCGTAGCGGAGTCCATCGATGCTGATCGGCGTTCCGAAAGAGGTGAAGACGCACGAATATCGGGTCGGGCTCATTCCGGGGAATGTGCGGGAGCTCGTGCACCACGGGCACGAGGTGGTCGTCGAGGCGGGAGCGGG
>Ga0126371_10002650_pt1 | contig 15441 bp, 14 predicted proteins | sample PanSoiMetaPlot_4_FD_110145 | JGI IMG/M metagenome (GOLD analysis project Ga0126371, IMG submission 110145) | Tropical forest soil microbial communities from Panama - MetaG Plot_4 | ecosystem: Environmental > Terrestrial > Soil > Tropical forest > Bulk soil | place: Panama | collected 2016-02-17 | reverse complement strand
TCGGGCTAAACCTAGGACGATGGTCCCGTCTTCGCAGTTCTTGTAGTTCTCGGCAAGCAACGCGATTGCATCACCGTGAACATCAGACCATCGGACGCTTTGTACTTCGCCTTTACGCATACCGACGATGTAGGCGAAGAGGGTGAAGTCTTCGTGACACTCGCGAAAATAGGAGATGACGGTTTGGATTTAGGTTTCGGAGAAAAACCCTGATTTGGCATTGCCCGCCTCACTTGGTGTTTAATGATCGGGCCAGAGGAAGTGCTCGTATTGGGGATTGTACGCCTGTTTCCCACTCAATCGGCGTGAATTTGTAATGAATCCGGCCACAACTCTTCCGTCTAGCCGCGGACAGTCAGGCACCACCAGGCCTCGTCTAGAGCACGAGGCACATCCTTCGCTTCGCAAGCGTCCCATAAATCATGATTGCGAGTGTTAGGCAGAATGCCCCACTCAACGGTGGGATGCTTCAGGCAGCTTTGTAGTCCTCGGGCTTCATGACCTTATCGACAATCAGACACTCATTCCGTTTGTTGTGATTCCGCATTGCCTCAACGACTGTGCCCAGCATGAAGCCCAGCCAGCAACCCTGCAAGAGTCCTAGCAAATAGTTAGACATTTCAATCCTCGAATATGTTTTGCTCCATGGCGCACACGCCGAGATTCAATCGCCGGCGTTTGATAGTTCTTAGCTATACCGTGCTGCATCGACGCGCTATAGGGAAAATAAACAGTGGTTCTAGCGTCATTAGGCGGAGCCCGCCAACCTCACCAGGCACAGACAAAAATGTAAGCTGTAACTCTACTCACGCACGATTCTGGCAAAGTGTGCGGCAGGGACCTCAAACTGGACCATGTCCGCAATTTTGGCGGATTCGTCCCCATAAAGGAGAGCAGGTGTGCAGCGCTTGGGAACGCCTGACCGCAGCCAGTTCTTACCATCGATAGATTGCTCTAGTCGATACCGATCATTGTGATGCCCGGCTTCTTCGCGCAGATCGCAAACGTGATCACCGGAAGGGGAACAGGCGCAGGTTTTATCTCTGGACCCTTTCCGCTTGGAGAAATGATCCATTGCTGTAGAGCGAAGATGACAGTGGCGGCTAACACTTGCGCGCAATAATAACGTAGGAGTGCCAGTTACGTACTGCAGCACATCAGCTAGAAAAAGAGATAAAGGACTCACCGAGCGTTGACGCGAAGATCAACGATTCTGGTGGACATGCAGGCACAATGTGGCGAAGATGCAACGCTGATTCAGAGCATGAACACGCTTTGATACAGCGATTGCCAATGTGCGAGACTTAGCGTCGGCTCCTGAAGGCTGTGACCACGCAGCGCCAAGTTTGTTGTAGCTCCCCGGCCACGATGTGGTACTGGTTCATTGTTTCCCTTGCGGCTTGGGGCTTGTTCAGCCTTATAGGTGTCTATTGGCATCCCCTCCGGGCGTCCTCAGCGCAAACGATCTTGTTGGCGATGGCAGTCGGATGCGTTGCTAACTGGCTCCAGAACCGTACCCTTCACTGCGGTATTACTGGACCGATACTCCTAATCGCAGGTGTCATGTCCCTGCTCTCGGATCTGCGAGTGATTCACACCAGTTCTGCGTTGCTCTGGTCTTTGACTCTAATTGGAGTCGGAATCGCGTTTCTGGTGGAATGGCGATACGCAAGTCGCTGCAAGCGCGGTAGGACGTGACCGAAGAAGGAGCGCACTCGACGAGCCCATACTGAAATCTAGGCTGACTTCTTCTCATCCACTGGGAAATTGATCAGCTTTCCTCGGTCTTGCAGTGGAATCCATTTCACTTTTCTTTTGAACTTATCGGGAACGTAATATTCAATGAGCTGTGCCATAGGGCGCCTCCTCCGGTCCCGAACAGTTTGTGTTGCCCTGCTGTTCGTCGTACTACTTACGCAGCGGATCGGCTCCTCGGTCGTTTGACTCCTACAGCCAGGTTGAAAGCAGAGAACCTACTAGATCAAACGCGTAAACCCGTGCGAGAGTTTCGGTGAATTTTGTGGCAGGTTGACGGGGGGCGCACCCTCCCGTTCCGGTACTCCGAAGAGCAGGAATACGCGAACAGTAAGAGTTCATCTAAATCTTGGCAACATTCAAGTCGTCCACAAGTCAGGCTCATTTGGGATATCTGAAATAAACAGGACAAATATGAATGTGCGCAAGAATGCGGAGGACTTCCGGCCGGGGACTTGCGGCGATGAGTAGACCACAACCCGGGCAGTAGGACTCGATCAGCCTTGGGTTGTGTGGATTGGCGGCTATGACCGGAGCTTTCGAAGTCATAATCAGGATTATTGAATTACAAGTGGAAATGTGGAGGGATCTGTCTGGTCACCGCCAACTTCACCAATTACGCTATACCTGCGTACAACAGCGTAGGTGATGTCCTCTAATTGCCCCATGAGCCCTTCCCTGGGGTGTTGGCGTCTGTCGATTGAGATTACCTGCGCGGTCATTTTGGTTCCTCCCTTCTCGCAATTACTGTGCGACAAGGCGAAGAAGAACACATCACGAGATGCAGGTTTTTTCTGCTACTGCCGAAGGCTAGCCTGCGGGTAACACGTTTGTGGTAAGCATCTCAAAGCATGTCCGCGCTTCATCGGGCCGATGGATTTGAGTGGAGCAGGCCGTCGTAGCTCTACGTTGGTGGAGCAGGCCGTTCTAGGCCTGCGTTCCGCTCGACCTGTATAGTGGTCGGTGCTCCATCTGGATTACCGCAATCATTTGGAATCGCAATGCATTAGGAGCCGCATGGCACTGGAGTACAAAGGAACCGCAAGGACCCCGGGACCGATCAGTATCGATCCCGAAAGAGTTGGGGGACGAATTCCTGGTCCGCTGCGCTTTGAGCACATTGACCTTTCCAAGAGTGCAACCAAGGCAACAGCGAAAACAGACCCGATGCCTCCGCCCGCCGGAGGAAGTGACACGATTATTACCGCACGCGCGGTGGATTGGAACCTTTCCGGCAAATCGCCCATCACCGAGGATGTAAAGCAAGGTGAGCTTGCAACTTGTCCCATCGGTGCAATTCTGGCGGCATTAGCACACACGGCCAGCGGCAAACTCCGAATTAACAACCTGATCAAGGAATACGTTGGCGTCCCGGTCAAAACCACGTTCTCCCGAGAAACTCTCGACATGATTGCGGCGAGGAAGAAAGGCGATCCCGACTATCGCGCGCAAGAGAAAGAGATAGTATCGAAGCGCTACTTCACCGTGGCGCTGGACTCGCCCCAGGATGTAAGCGACGTGTTCTACGTTAAGTACACGGATGGAACGGACGTTGAGATGGTTTACATGGGATCGCCGAACGATGTCTTGTGGCCGTGCGTGATCGAAAAGGCCTACGCGAAAAAGATCGGCAGCTACGAAGAGCTCGATGACGACAGTAAGCACACGGTCGAGGAATTCTGGACGAACCTCGTAGGATCGAAACCGCAGGGATTTGCTGTTGACAAGAACACCGATCTCAGCAAGATCCGCGAGGCTGCGAGCAATGCTTCACGAATTCCGACGATCGGCGCTTCTCGCGACGATGCCACCAAAGTTCTTCTCCACCACGGCTTCGCCATTCTGGGCATGAAGGGTGCCGACGTGGTGTTGCTTTACAACCCACACGGCAAAAAAGAGCAGGTAACTCTCACAGAATTTCGAGACAACTTCCAGCTCATTAACTTCGGTAATCCCAAATAGCTTCTTCGTCGTTTCCACTTTTGAGGTAAAGTGTACGACTCTTTTCCCGTTTCGGTGCCCGCGATCAGAGAAAGTCGAGATCAAGTGCATAGATATCGCCGCGCGCAAGTGGGCAGGCGAGCAGAAGCTTTCCATCCGAGGCTACTGTCCCGAAGTAACAAAGCAAGGCATTCGGATCTACGGTTTTGAGATCGAGAATCTTTTCGAGCTTTCCGTCTCTCCTTCGGATGCGCACCACCTCGTTATCAAACCCGTCGATATAAACATACTCGCTGTCCGGCGACCATTGCGGGCTGCCGATGTGCGGAAAAGCTGCGAAATCCTTCCATCTACGGGCGGCAAAATCAAACAACACTAATTTTTTTTCATCCAGCGGCATCGCCACCACATAGCGGCCATTCGGCGACCAACGCGGGCTATAGAGTCCGTCGGAGTCGGGAAGCTTGCTGATCTGGTTGGATGTCAGGTCCAGGGTATGAATTGCCTTTGGCTGGCCGGCTTCGGCCCAATATTCCGGAGGCCGCCCAAACATGAGGGAGCTTCCATCGGGCGACCATTCAGGATCCACCGCATTGCGCCCATCGTTCAGCAGTGCCCTCGGAGCACCACCGCTCCGCGCAACCAGATAAATGTTCCAAGGCTTGTCACGCGTTTTTCCCATAAAGGCGATCTGAGTGCTGTCGGGAGACCACCGCAGAGGGCCAACGAATAACGGCGGCTCACTCAATTGCAGTCGCTCACTGCCATCGAGTTTGCTACGCCAAAGCGTCGGGCCTTTTCCACGGCCTTCCACTCTTTCTACGTAGGCTATCCAACTCAGATCTCGCGAAAGACTCGGGCCGAATGCAGAGACCTCAGGAAGCAGGTGTGTAGTATTCCGGGTTTTTGGTTCGTAGCTCAGCACTTCCCATTTCGGTTGTACTCCGACTGTGAGCAGTTGCTTACCGTTGCGACTCGGAACTAAGGATGCGAAAACAATTGGACCAGTACTTAGTTGAACTGGCTTATGCGTGCGCTGAGGAAACCTCGGCTCGCGGATCGCCCAAATCTCAGTCCGGGCATCGAGAAAAGTGCGGAAGTAAAAGTGCTTTCCGTCGGGAGCCCATTCGCCGCAGCATTCGTCCGGCTGCTTCGCCCACGAAATCGACAGGCGGTGCAGATCGCTTCCATCCGCTCGACACTCCCACAGGGTTCTTGCGCTGGACGTCGGGTCCACCAGGGTAAAGCGGATACGGGTACCGTCCGGAGACCAGCGCAGCCAAAATGCCTTTCCCGAAGTGGTCATGAGCTTGCGGCTGTTGCTGCCATCGTGCTCTGCGACATACACCTCGTGTTCTTGTGCATAGAGCAGATGGCGACCGTCAGGCGACCAGGCGCCGTCATGTCCATCGACTCCCGACAACCTTCGCAGCCCGCCTTCCGCAGTGGACGCCAGCCACAGATGTTTTTCGCTTTCGCCGGCGATCGATGCATAAGCGAGCAGCTGCGAACCATCGGGAGAGATATGTCGGAGCTCGGCATTCTCGAGCGGAATCGGCAGCGGTACCTGGTCGCCACCGGCGACGGACACATAGCCGAGCTTGAGAGTTGCGTCTCGCACCATGGAAAAATAAATTCGGCTTCCGTCCGTGGTGATCGTCGGGAAGACCTCACCGAACATAGGAAAAGGTGGGGCTGCCCGTTCGCCGAAGCTCAGCCTCGTAGAACGCGTTACCTGAGGAGTCCGCGAGGGCCAAAACCACCAGCCGGCTGCAATGGCGGCGAGGATTACCGGCAGCCCGGCAACGATGAGCAAGCGCAGGCGCGGGAAATGAAACTGAAGCGGCCGTGCCTTCGCGATGGTCGTCGCGGAAGCGTCGTTTACCGGAGCGATGAACTTGTAGCCGCGCCTCGGCACGGTCTCAATGAATCGGGGATTATTCGCATCATCGCCGAGTACGTCACGCAGGCGCTTGACCGCTGCATTCAGGCCGTGCTCGAAATCCACAAACGTACCATTCGGCCACAGACGCGCTCGAAGCTCTTGTCGAGACAACACGGATTCGCGTCGTTCGAGCAAAAGAACAAGAAGTTGAAACGGTTGCTCCTGGATCCTGATCTTCATCCCAGACTTGCGCAATTCGTGCGCCCGAAGGTCAACTTCGAAGACGCCAAATTGAACTGCCGAGTTTGGGATCTTACCGTCCACTCCACGACCTCGCCCGGAAGTTTACCATTCACGAATCGCGTGGGCACCCTTTGTGTGGGAGTCTCAAGCAGAAACTCGAAACGGGAACCGGGCGGCCCCCCCGAGAACTCGTCAGCGAGCGCGCAGGCGGAAACCAGCAAAGCCGGTTAGGCTCGCGCTGGTCTACCTCGAGTAACGCGTTCCGCCACCGCCGGAGGCAAGGCGAAAAATATTGCCAGGCACAGGTTCAGCACGAGGCTGGCAGTCACGCTGAACCAGGCTATCGCGATGCAGGCCAAGTACAGGAAGGGCCCGCCCGCGTACTGCTTTGAGATCTTGTCGGCCGATGCTTTATCTACCTCGTGTCCAAGTAAATGATGTGACAGCGAATATCTCCAGAGCAGATTGAAAAAGATGGCCACGGCAACGTACATGCCGTTGTAAACGATGGCCGCAGTTCGCGCGTCTGTCGTTTGCAAGTGCGTCGCAAGCACGGCAGTTGGAAACGGGACTGCTGTTACCCCCAGCAGGACAAGTAGATTCAGGATCAGCAGCCCGTCATCGCTGCGGCGGATGTGATTGAACAACCGGTGATGGTTGATCCACATGATTCCGATGAAGGCGAAACTCAAGACGAAGGCAACGTAGGATGGCCATTGCTGCAGGAGGTGTCTCCCAAGTTGGCCCGAATCCGCGGCCGGGACCTTGACCTCCAGAATGAGAAGCGTCACGGCAATGGCGAAGACGCCGTCTGAGAAAGCCTCGATTCGTGCAGTTTCGCTCGGCACTAGAGGTTAAGCTCGTGCACTAGGGCTCCTTCGCGGAGTCTTCGACTGAAGTTTTCGATACTCCCGCGAGACGGTGAAATCCCTGAAGCGCCGCCGGTGTAACGCAGCGAAAGCCCTGCGCCAAAGGCGACCTTTAACATGGCTAGATTGTAGCCTGCGGAGCAAGTTTGCCAGCATCGACTCAGTTGCGGACCTTCTGGACTCGCAATCGAAACTGCCATCGCCTTAAATCAAAAATTCAACCCGGAATCCGAGCTGTTCCGAACATGGAATTCCCACTGTTGTACCTGGCCCAAAGAAGTCGCCTAGGGCGCAGCAGGAACGCGCAGTTGCTTGTAACTCGTAATCGGTTGCGTCGAGGTGCAGGCTGCGTTTTGGCAGAACGCTGTTGCATTCGTGAATTCGTTCACCGGGACGGGTAAGGCCGAAATACCCGGTATGTTGTTGTTTCCGGGATTAGTGGGATTCAGCAGATTGAAAAACTCCACGAACGGCGAAATGGTTTGCTAGGGCATCCTTCATTCCTGTCTCAATGCAACGATAGGATCCACTTCTGCTGCTCTGCGGGCTGGTAGATAACTTGCCGCGATGGCAACAACGAAAAGCAGCAAGGACGCAACGGCGAAAGCGAGATAGTCCATTGCGCGAATTCCGTAGAGCCATGCGGCGAGCAGGCGAGTTGTTCCCACCGCGAGCAGCAGCCCAGCAGCGACACCTGCCACGCTCATCCTCATACCCTGGGCAAGAATGAGTTGGAGAACCGTATTCAACTGAGCGCCGAGGGCCATGCGAATTCCGATCTCCCGGGTGCGAGTTTTCACGTAATAGGTAAGCACGCTGAAGAGTCCAACTGCGCTGAGACAGAGGGCAATCATTCCGCAGTAGGAAATTACCGTACGTGACAACATCACCTGCATGTAGGTAACGTCGATCTGATCCGCCATCGACATGTCTTCGCCGATGGGGATGTTGGCATCAATCGCATGGATCGCGCGCCGAATCTCCGGCAGAGCTGCATTCGGACTGGATTTCACGCGTACGGCGAGCCGTAGATCGCCCTCGTTACCAGGGTCGCTTTGCCAAAGTGGGAGGAAAAGATATGGCGCCGCCGGCTTCAAAGCATTTGCAGGCTGAATGTCGGCCGCAACTCCCACAACGCGAGCAGGTCTTTGATTGACGATCACAGTTCTGCCCAACGCAGAAGCATCCGACCAAAGCCGCTTCGCCAGAGTTGCATTCACAACCGCGACGCGTTGCGCATGTGCGTCGTCCTGTTCGGTAAAGTCGTGTCCTTCGATAAGCGGGATCCGCAATGTTCGGAAGAAATCTACATCGATGTCGTGATGACGCACCTCGAGCATTTCCGTTGATGCTCCGGGTAAGCTGACGTTCATGTCCCTTCCACTTTCCCAGTCCCAGACCAGGCCCTGGCCACCGTGCACCGACGTAACCGCTTCTACTCCAGGGAGCGCTTTCAAGGCTGCTACTACCTGGCGAAAGACTCTTTCATTTTGCGGCGGTGTGTAGTGAAGCAGCTCCGGACGAATCCTCAATACAGCAACATGCTGCGGATCGAAATTTGATCCGCGCTGCAGAGACTGGCTGCTGCGTACCATTAATCCGGCAGCGATCAAGAGGACAAGGGAAAGCGCCACTTGCCCCGCGACCAGAGCTTGCCGCAATCGCCCGCCTCCAGAAGCCGCGGCAGAGCCTGCGCCTTCTTTCAGTTGTGCGATTAGATTCAAGCGCGTGGCCTGCACGGCTGGAGCGAGACCAAACAACAGGCCCGTCAAGACTGAAACGCTCACCGAAAAGCCGAGCACTCGCCAATCCAGATGAAGATCATAGAAATGTCGAAAGCCTTCGCTGTCGACGTTGTAAAAGCCGGCGAGCGCGTTGCTGCCCCAGAGGGAAAACGCCAGGCCAAGGGCGGAGCCAATCAAAGCCAACAACAGGTTTTCCGTCAATAGCTGCCGCGTGATTCGCAGCCGGCTCGCTCCAATGGAAAGTCGAACGGCGACCTCCCGGCCCCGCGCCACGCCGCGTGCAAGCAACAGGCCGGCCAGGTTCGCGCAGGAGACCAGCAGCAGTACGGCAGCAGCCCCCATCAGCAGCTGCATCTGAGCGGCAAAGTAAGCACGCTCGTCAGGATCGATTCCCATTACAGAAAAGGCCGAGATCTGCCGCAGAGGATAGTTCTTCGGCCAATCGGTCGCGGACCACACGACGATTCGGCTGAGCTCATCTTCAGCTTCCGCGCGCCGCCGTCCGGGAACGAGCCGCCCAATCAGACCGTCAAAAACTCTGCATTCAACTTGTGCCTCACAGCCGCCATAACCATGCACGTGCAGCATCATCGACGGCATCCAAAGATCGTCTGGGGTGCCGGCATGAGTGCCGCCAAAGCTCGGCGGAGCCACTCCAATAATCTGCAGCTCAACCCGATTGATAGTAATCCGGCGCCCAACGATCTTCGGATCGTTCCCGAAACGGTTCTTCCATATTTCGGCGCTGATGACTACGACTGGATCCCTGTCCGGAACCAGGTCTTCTTCAGTCGAGAAGAAACGCCCAACCAGGGGTTTAACGCCGAGTGTGGAGAAGTAGTTGGCAGAGACAAAAGCGCCACGCGCTTCCAGTGCTTCACCTTGAGAAATCACATGCAGTTGCGCGACCGTCGCTTCCGCGGCAAGCGACGAGAACGAGGTGTTGTGGTCGCGCAACGAGATGTACTCGGGATAGGAGAAACCAGCGCCAAAAGCATATCGGCCCTTGGCCAAGACCTTCACGATCTCGTGGGGACGCTCGACATTGATCGGCTTCCAATAAAGCGCATCGACAAGACTGAAGATGGCGGTATTTGCTCCAATTCCCACTCCCAGAATCAGTAGCATCACCAGAGTTGCGAACGGAAACTTCAGCAACAACCGAACGCCGTACTGAACGTCGTGAAATATCGTCATGCAGCCTCGCCTGGGGCCATTGAGAAATCGTGCAGCTCGGTTTCCGACCGGAGAGCATGATTATCTCGTTGAATCCAAGGTTAATAAGGCCTCGGATCTACGAGTTTTCTCGTCCGTTAGTGAACGGATGTGTTCGAAAACGCACGGGGGCGGGTCTTTTTTGGGGTCGGACAACAACCGAAAAGGGAGAAGGCCGGACTCTCAACCTCAGGCCTTCTTTCGACTCGGCTTTGGCTTGAGCGACTTTGCGTAGGAAAAGCTTGACTCCAGGTACTTCTGCAGCTCTCCGGTTTTTCCCAACAGCGCGTCAGGCACCGCCACGTATTCCTTCATCACCGCTCCGTACGCGCTGAATAGAGACGTCTTGTACCTCTTCAAGAACTCCTCGCGGATGTCTTGAGGAAGCCTGATGGCCAGTGACTGTGACTGATGAAGCAGTGTAAACATGTTGCCATTGATGGCCGTATAGGGATTTGCGTCGCCCTTGCGTTCAATTTGGGGGATTGTAGCAATCAGTTTTTCGTACAGCTCCACTTTGGGATTACTCTTAGCAGCTTTTTTCTGTGCGCTCATCGTCATCCTCGAGCTCTGCATCTTTGAGGAGCAAGAACATTACATCAGCGACCGGGTTACGAACAGTCGCTATCAGCGCTGCTTGAGCAATATAGATGGGACAAATCGGAACTGCTGGGTGGCAGACTTCTCAAAGACTTTATAACCGGGGAATACACCCGGCTCGAGAAATGAGGACTTACTTATCGCTCTGTGTTTCGCTCACGCTTACGATCTTGGAATCGGTGCGGAATTTCTTGTAGTCGCGAAAGGTCTGTTGTGCGTCCATGTTGAAGTTCTTGAGCAGGGCCACGCGCACGTCGAGTTTGAAACCGACCTGGCGGGGTAGCCAGACTTCGTCGTTGATGCGTGTCTGCTCGATCATGAAGTGCGAGCCTTTGTGGATACGCGCAAGGAACAGTCCCCAGGAGACTGTATCGAGAGCCTCGACATCCATCTTCGACATCTGCAGGTCAGACTTGTCGATCCATATCCGCCCATGAAACTTGGGAAGATAGTTCGCGTACTTCATATGCGGAACGAAGCCCGGACGCGGCTCAGCTGAAATCACCCAGGACTCGCGTCCGCTTACCTGCTCCGTGCCCAGCAGGGTGAAGTTGTAAGCGTTGACGATCTCGCGCTCAAATTGGCGTCCTTCTTCACGATCCTTGGCTTCCCGTTCTGCGCGCTTCTGGCGATCTTTGTCAGATTCGTTTCTGCGCTTGTTGATGATCTTCTGGATCTTCTCTTCCTCTTTGGCCGCTTCCTTTTCTGAGATCGGCTTGTCGTCTTTCTCGATCAGCTTTTGCACCTGCTCGCCGTAGATATTGAGCACCTCGTAGGTCCTGGTCTCGGTGGACTTCGTATTTCCCTTGCCATCCAGGTGGTTTTCGACATCGCGTTCAATGTAGGTATAGTTGCGCTGTTTCTTGTCATTCTCAATGTCGTTGTCGGTGACTTTCTGGATGAGGTCCCGAATTTGCTCCGCGCTGAGCGATCCTGGGACGGACGGCAGGTCAGGAGGGGCGGGCTTTTTCGGCACTGCAGTCGCATCGGAATCTTTAATCAGAGACTGCGCAGGAGCGGGCTGAGCCACAGTGCTGGGATGAATAGCGAGAGTCGCTGCGCTCAAAATGAAGAGAGATAAGACTGCGCGCCTGGTCCGCATGTTTTTCAAAACACGCATATCTGTTGAATGTTCCTCATATTTTATGAGCCGGCGAATCGCGTGCTGACCCGTTTCGTTTGGCTTAATCACCTTAACGCGGTACACCTGAATGCTAGACGGATGAGGGCGTCCGGAATTAACGTCGATCGGATTTCCCTGACCGTATTGGCCTGCTTACTCGCACCTAAGGAGAACTATGAAACGCTTTGTTTCAGGAGTGTTGACGGGCTGGTTCGTGCTGGGAATCACAGTACTCGCGCAACGGCTGGCCAGCGAAACAGTAGTCCCGCCGCAAATTCTGGTCGACAACGAAAAGGTGAAGGTTGTCCGCTGGAGACTGCAGCCGGGTGAAGGCTCCCTGCCCATACGCACTCACTGGATCACGTCTATGTAGTCGTCCATGGATCCAAAATCCGGGAGGTCACGAGCAAGGACAAAGTCAAGGACGACGAACAAGAGACCGGTCGCACGGCCTTTTCTCCGGCGAGGGGCAAGACGCACTCCTTTACCAACGTCGGCCACGAACCCTACGAGATGGTTTCAATCGAATTGAAACAATAGCAAGATTTCATCCCGCGAGAAGCTCTTCTAAGGGTGCCGTCAGACGGATACCAGCAACTCCTGCCTTTGTTGTTTTTTTAAACGGGATGGGATTGAATAGCTGGGCATTCCGTTTTCCAAGAGCAACTCTCAAACATCTCACAAGACCAAGAACCGAAACGGGAAAGTAGCCGTACGTGCATTCTCAACCACGGCTAATAAACTGCAGGAGGATTTATGGCAACGCAACCAAAAGTCGTAATCGCACCAATGACGGTGGCCAGGGTCCCCAAACCGGGAGCAGATTTCGAGCTCGTCGAGCTCGAAATTCCTGAGCCGGGTATGGGACAAGTGCGCATCAAGGTGAATGCCTGCGGCATTTGCCACAGTGATGTCTTTACGAAAGAAGGCCAGTGGCCCGGCATTCAGTATCCTCGGATTCCCGGACACGAAGTCGCCGGCATCGTCGATGAAGTCGGTGAGGGAGTTTCCGAGTGGAAGAAGGGACAACGTGTGGGTGTCGGTTGGCACGGTGGGCAGGATGGCACCTGTCTGGCGTGCCGGCGCGGAGATTTCGGCAGTTGCCGGAACCTGAAAGTCCCTGGCATCAGCTATGACGGCGGATACCAGCAATACATGCTGGCTCCGGTGGAAGCACTAGTGGCCATACCGGATGGCTTGACTGACGCAGAAGCAGCACCGCTGCTCTGTGCCGGCGTTACCACCTTCAACGCGTTGCGTCACAGTGGTGCGGCCCCGGGCGACCTGGTTGCAATACAAGGCGTCGGTGGTTTAGGTCACCTGGGAGTTCAATTCGCGAACAAGTTTGGTTACAAGGTCGCCGCAATCGGACGCGGACCCGAAAACGCCGCGCTCGCGAAGAAACTCGGCGCGAGCATCTACATCGACAGCCAATCGACGAATCCGGCAGAGGCATTGCAGAAGCTGGGGGGCGCACAGGTAATCCTGGCGACGGCCCCGAGTTCGAAAGCGATGTCCGCGTTGATCGATGGCTTGGCGGCGCACGGAAGGCTTATGGTGATTGGTGCGGCGTTTGATCCGATTGAGGTCACACCAATACAGCTCATCAGCACAGTTCGGAACATTCAAGGCTGGGCCTCGGGAACGCCAACTGATTCCGAGGACACACTTAACTTCGCGGTGTTAACCGGCGTGCGTCCCATGATCGAAACGTATCCGCTCGAGAGGGCAGCTGAAGGTTACGCGCGAATGATGAGTGGCAAGGCTCAGTTCCGCGTGGTTCTCACGATGTAAATTGCAATAACGCCGCGGGAGATGTCGATCTAGGTCGACATCTCCTCCGCGGAGGATTTCTACGCAAGCGGCTGTCCGCGATCCTGGTATAGGTGGTCTTCTATTTACTTGACCAGCGCGCTCTGAGTCATGACCGGCTCCTGCCTGGTCATTTGCATCGAGGTAACTGAGTATTCGCGCTCTTTGCCGTCAAGCTCCGGCAGCGCTAGCAACAACTTGTCCTTCTTGATCCGAAACTCGGCGCGCTCGCCGACGGAAAGCAGAACAGGATGCTTCTCGTCGCGAGGACGAATGCGATAAATGACACGGTCGGTTTTCAGCACGTACTCCTGGCAGAGCAATTGGCGCGTCTTCTTGTGAGCTCCATCGGTACCTAACACTTCTCCGGCAAAGCTCTTACCGCTGTTTTCGTCCAGGCCACATTCCACCGCATCCATCGTGGTAATCGTCCCTTGCTGGTGAAAGACGGGCTCTTTCGCGAAAGCCGAACCGGCAACAAATAACATAGCAGCCGCTACTATCGATTTCATGCCTTGTCTCCCTTCAGCAATAAGGGTCGGCTGGCTGGTCGGTTTAGTAGTGATATAGCGAAGTCGAAGTTACCAAGGTACTCTGAAGCTAAGGCCGCGCTTTTCGCAGTGCACGGCAAGGTACACGCCGATCCGGGTGCTAAAGCTGGATTTGATTGCGTTCCTCGAACAACCTTTTATCACCAACCTTGTTATATTCTCGCCCGCATGCAAAAAGCTAAGACCAGCGGGCGCAGCTCTGTGGCAAAAGTCGATAGCCGTCCGACGAATGTCGATGAGTATCTGGGCAGCGTGCGAGAACCTGTCCGGAGTATGTTGCGCAAAATGCGCGCGGCGATTCGGTCCGCTGTGCCGGCAGCTGCGACCGAAATTATCAGCTATCGTATTCCCGCGTTCAAGCACAAACGAGTCCTGGTGTGGTACGCCGCGTTCTCAAATCACTGCAGCTTGTTCCCTACGGCCGCCGTGATCGAACAGTTCAAGGACGAACTTAAAAGATTTTCCACTACCAAAGGGACCATCCACTTCACTACCGACAAACCCCTGCCGATTGCGCTTATAAAGAAGATAGTGAAGGCGCGAGTGGCACAACTCGAGAACAAAAAACGGCCTTGATCCCTTGGCTGGGACAATTAGGAGGCAATCTGACTCACGAAAAGCGGGTAGCCGCCATCACTGGGGCAGCACAAGGAATCGGTTGCAGAACGGCGGAATTACTGGCGGAGCGCGGATACCGAGTTGCCCTAAATGATTTGCGCATGCCGGACGAGACTATGCGGTCGATCGATTCTCGCGGAGGCGAGGCAATCGCCCATGCTGGGAACATCGCTGATGAATCAACCGTCGAGCAATTTGTTCGCAGAGTGTTCGAGAACTGGGGACGGACAGACGTCCTGGTCAACAACGCGGGAATAAGCTTTATCGCGCCCGCGGAGAGCACTGCGGCAGCAGACTATCGTCGAGTGCTGGAAGTGAATCTAGTGGCGCCGTTTCTTCTGGCTAAGGCATTCGGTGCAAGAATGCTCGCGGCAAAACGTGGCTGCATCGTCAACGTGGCGTCTGTAGCTGGACTCCTGGGAGTCGCCGACAGGGCGGCTTATAACGCCTCAAAGCATGGATTGATCGGTCTAACGCGCACCCTTGCCGCCGAATGGGGCGGAAGAGGCGTACGCGTGAACGCAGTCTGCCCAGGCTGGGTGAAGACCGAAATGGATGCGGCCGACCAGGCTCGCGGCACCTACACCGATGCAGACATCACTAGCCGTATCCCAATGGCGCGGTTCGCAACTCCAGACGACGTTGCACTTGCCATCGCGTTTCTAGCTGACGAAAAGGAGAGCGCATTCATAAATGGCCACTGCCTCACGGTGGACGGTGGCTGGACCGCGGACGGAAGTTGGGAATCGTTGCGGCTTAGCCATCGTTAGGAGATGGACTGGAGCTTGGCTAAGCCGGCAGAGTTGTGGATCTTCGACGGGCAACTCCCTTAAGACTGGAGCAGATTGGTCTCAGTCGAACTCTGACCAAGGTTCCTACTTAAGCTTTGTTCACTGAGACAAATCCAACTCCTCTTTCTCGATAATCATCCAAAAACCCAAAGCCCGACCAAACAAAAAAGGAAGTGCGTGAGGTTCTATGTGAGCGACGAACGAACCAAATCCGATGAAAAGTGCGGCAATATTCAGCCTCCAGCAACGCCGTCCACCGCCGCCATCGAAAGAATGAAGCTGGTCTTCCGCTT
>Ga0126371_10002649_pt1 | contig 15442 bp, 12 predicted proteins | sample PanSoiMetaPlot_4_FD_110145 | JGI IMG/M metagenome (GOLD analysis project Ga0126371, IMG submission 110145) | Tropical forest soil microbial communities from Panama - MetaG Plot_4 | ecosystem: Environmental > Terrestrial > Soil > Tropical forest > Bulk soil | place: Panama | collected 2016-02-17 | reverse complement strand
GGTACCCTTGCGCAATTCGAGAGCCCGCACGATCGGGTCGGGAACGATCCGAAACTCGATTTGGGCGATCTTCGGTTTATTGCCGAAGTAGCTCGCGCTGCGATCCAGAAGGATTTGCTCGTCTGGAATCATGCCGGCCAAGCGAAATGGCCCCGTCCCGATAGGTGCTTGCGCCAATTCCTTGCCCGATCCTACGGGGACGATTCCAATGCCCGGACGCGTGAGGTTCCAGAGGAATGAGGCGAATGGCTCGCGCAGATGGAAGACGACCGTAGCGGGATCGGGCGCTTCAATCGACCGCACCATTTCGTAAGACCCTCGCTTGGGCGTTTTTATCTGGCCGGAGAGAATAGAATCGAAAGTGAACTTGACGTCCGCTGACGTACAGGGACGCCCATCATGGAATTTCACACCCTTGCGCAGATGGAACACATACGTGACAGAGTCGGGATTCTCCCATTTTTCCGCAAGATCAGGAATCGTATTCATCTGATCATCATGAGCAACCAGGCTATCAAATAGAAGTCCGTGCAGGTGCTCCGACTGAGCGTCAGTGCCGATACGTGGATCGAGACTGATGGGCGACGATTCGATGAGAAAATTCAGAACGGCCGGTCTAGCGGAGGAATTCGTAGAAGCGCAACCTGCCGATATCAATGAGAGCGCGAAAAGCGCGCCGACGACAAATACAGAAGGACGGCGCACTTTATTTCGGCCGTCCCCAATTAAACTTCCCCATGACAACAGGATGTCTCGCTCCCGTGGCTGAGGGCAAGTTGTTCGGACGGTTGTGGTAGGCCTCATAGGCCAATATGGCAAAGGCGAAGGCCTCCTTAGCTTCCGTAGGCACGCCGAGACTATCCGACTGGATGATTTCCACGCCCGGGACGGAGGCGGCAAGCTGAGCCATCATCAGAGGATTTTTCGCACCACCACCGGAGACGATCAGTTCGTCCACTCGAATCTTGGGCAGAATCAGGCGGCGAAAGGCGTCGGCAATGGAGAGAGAGGTGAAGACAGTCGCCGTACGGATCAAATCAGCTGGCGAGGCATGATGCTTTTGGGCCCAGGTGAGCAGCCGCTCTACATAGAGCTTGCCAAATTGTTCCCGACCTGCGGTTTTAGGCGGCCGCTTGCGCAGATATGGTTCGCGCATCATCCGCGAAAGCAATTCAGGGATTGTACGCCCCGCTAACGCGGTCTTGGCGCCGCGATCATATTTGCTGCGACCCTGAGTCATACCTTGAATCAGCGCATCGACAATCATGTTTCCCGGGCCGGTATCGAAAGCGAAGACATCGTGCGGGCTTGCTGCCGCGCGAATTACGGTGACATTCGCGATTCCGCCAATGTTCAGCGCCACGCGAGCACGGTAGGCGTCGCGATAGAGCAGGTAGTCGACAAAGGGTACCAGCGGTGCGCCGTGCCCTCCAGCGGCGATGTCCGAAGGGCGAAAGTTCGCGATTGTGGGTATGCCCGTGCGCTCGGCTATCACGCTAGGTTCGCCGATCTGGAGGGTAGAGGCGACGCGCCAGGCTCCGGTCAGCCTCGCGGGCGCGCCCTGGTGAAATACAGTTTGTCCATGCGACCCGATGAGCTTAATTTTATCGAGTGCGACACCGGAGCTTCGAGACGCGGCGATGGCTGCGCGGGCGAATTCTTCGCCCAGTACAAAATCGAGCCGACTGATTTCGGCGGTGGTTGTGGTCCCGCCGTTGGCGAGACGGAGGATTTGCTCCCGTATATTCTTGGCAAAGGAAACATGGTGGTGAAATTCGAGCTTGGCAGCCAGGGCGGGCGGCGCGCCGGATAGGCGCACGATAGCAGCGTCTATGCCATCGGCGGAGGTGCCAGACATCATACCCATGACCAACATTTCCCGCAGTCGCGTATTGTTCATGAAAGCTGCTTTTGAAGCGCAGCGAGCAAGTTGAGCGCCTCGAGAGGCGTGAGCTTATCGAGATCGGCAGCTCGAAGCGCTTCGAGTACGGATTGGTCGAGCGCTGTAAAACTGGTCTGTTGAGGCGCGGCCGGGAGCGAACCGGGCGAAAGTTCGGCGCTGAGTTTTTCCTCACTCTGCTCGTGGCGGCGGAGGATTTCGCGGGCGCGCAAAATCACGTCATGTGGCAGCCCCGCCAGACGGGCGACTTCAATACCATAACTCTTATCCGCGCTTCCCGGTTCGACACGGCGCAGGAATACAATTTCATTGCCCGCCTCGTGCACCGACACATGGACATTCTTAACGCCCGGAAGTAATTGTTCAAGTTCGGTGAGTTCGTGGTAGTGCGTAGCAAAGAGAGTTTTCGGGCGAGCGCCGGCGTGCAACGATTCGACAACGGCCCAGGCAATCGAGAGTCCGTCATAGGTGGCCGTGCCGCGGCCGACTTCATCGAGAAGTACCAGGCTGGCGCTGGTAGCAGTATTCAGGATGGCGGCCACCTCGCTCATCTCGACCAAAAACGTGGAGCGGCCCCGAGCCAGATTGTCGGATGCGCCAATGCGGGTAAAGACGCGGTCGAACAGCGGTAAGCGAGCCTGCACTGCCGGGACAAACGAACCCATTTGCGCCAGGATGCAAATCAGCGCGGCCTGGCGCAAGTAAGTAGATTTGCCACCCATGTTGGGGCCGGTGATGAGCAAGAGGAATTGCGACTCGTCGTCAAGATATAGGTCGTTTGGAACGAAGCGTTCGCCGCGTTCTTCGAGAAGCTTTTCAATGACTGGATGGCGGCCGCCAGCGATTATCAGGCTGGCTTTGGGCGCCCCGGTGTGGGCGGCGGTGCCGTTTTCGAAATTGAAACTGGAAGACTGGCCAGACCGCTTACAACCTGTACTGATTGAGCTTTGCGTGAATTCAGGGCGACTATAGTTTCGCAAAGCAGCGATACGCGCGAAATTCACCAGTACGTCGAGCTGTGCGATAGCCGACGCGGTCTGGCGGAGACGATTGGCTTCACATGCGATCGATTCGCGGAGCTCGGTGTACAGTCTTCGCTCCGTTTCCAGAATGCGCTCCTCGGCTGACAGCACCTTGCGCTCATAGTCCTTCAACTCGGTTGAAGTGAAGCGCTCGGCGTTAACGAGAGTTTGTTTGCGTTCGTAGTCAGCCGGAGCCAGATGCAGGTTGGCCTTCGAAATTTCAATATAATACCCGAATACCTGATTGTAGCGGATTTTCAGTGATGCGATGCCGGTACGCTTGCGTTCGCGGTCTTCCATCGCGGCGATGATCTGGCGGCCGTGCCTGGTGACTTCGCGCAGATCGTCAAGTTCGGAATGGAAACCCGGACGGATGATTCCTGGCTCAGTGGCTTGCGCGGGCGGTTCGTCCGCGATGGTCTTGGCGATAGCTTGGCGGACATCGGCCAGCTCGTCTATCTGCCGATATAACGAGGCAAGACGGCCACCGTTAGCACCGGGATCGGGGGCACTGGCATCCCCTGGGCCGTTTTCGCTCTGGGCTATCAGATCGCGCACGCGCGGAATCTTTTCAAGCGAAGTGCGCAGAGCCAGTAAATCGCGCGGCACAACCATACCCAAAGTCACGCGGCTCGTGAGACGCTCCAGATCGAGAATGCCCTCGAGCTCTTTGCGGATTTCCTCGCGCGCGACCGTGCGAGCCTTCAGACTGGCAACGGCCTCCAGACGCGATTCGATCTCCTTAAGTGAGATTTCCGGTCGAAGTATCCAGGCGCGCAGCAGGCGTGCGCCCATCGAAGTCGCAGTTTCGTCAATGGCACCCAGCAGGGTCGCGGAATCGTCGTCCCCGGAAACCGGCTCGACCAGTTCCAGGTTTCGGGCTGTTACTTGGTCGAGAGCCATGGCGTTCTGCTGCTGGTAATAAATGATGCGATCGAGATGTTCGAGGCCAGACCCGGCTGAGCGACGCGAAGGGGCAACTGAAGCGTCATCCGGCCTGCGGGTGCCAATCGCGGAGGTTTCGCGCAGGTAATGCACCAGTGCGCCGGCCGCGGCAGTGGCGAACGGATGTTCGCTGAGGCCAAACCCGTCGAGGGCAGCCACCCTGAACTGCTCTTTCAGCAGGCGCGTGGCGTAATTGATTTCAAAGACCCAGTCATCCAGTCGCGTTTCCACCGTGCCCAGCCCCTCGGCCTCGTCGACGCGTGTGGGGAACAGCGTAGCTGGACGCGGAAGAAGAATCTCCCGGGGGCGTAGAATGCCGAGTTCATCACGAAGATGGTCTTCGGCTCGCTCGCCGGCGAACTCGGTGACACGAAAGTCACCGGTGGAAAGATCGACGAAACCCAAGCCGATGACGGTATTGTCGCTGCGGCGGCCGGCACCGCCTGCAACCATGCCAATGGCTGTCCTTCGGGCGATCGCAGCCAGAAAATTGTTCTCTCTCGCTTCAACCAGGGAACTCGCGGTGGCCGTTCCAGGGGTGATGACACGGACCACCTCGCGGCGGACGAGCTTTTTACCTGGACCGGGAACTTCCATTTGCTCGGAAATAGCCACTTTGTGGCCGGCGCGAATCAGTTTTGCGATGTAGTTTTCGGCTGCATGATAGGGAACGCCGCACATGGGCACAACCTGGCCTTTTTCTTTGTTTCGGGAGGTCAGCGTGATCTGGAGGATGCGAGCCGCGACAATGGCATCTTCATAGAAGAGCTCGTAAAAATCGCCGAGGCGAAAGAGCAAAAGGGCGGACGGATGCCGCTTTTTCAGTCCGAGGTACTGCTGCATGAGTGGGGTAATAGCTTCCGTCATTCAAGCTGCTTCAGGGATTGCAGGGGAGTGATTATGCTGGGGAGCGATGGGGTTGGCAACTTTCTTCTGGCTACCTCAGACAAATCACAAATAAAGGTTACGAAATTGGCCCTGGCCTCGAAGATTGAGTCGGAGCTTTTCTTAAGTTTCTATTGCACGCGTTGTGAGGTTTACAGAAGGGATCTGAAGAGGACTTAGGCAGCGAGGTTATCCTTTAAGCTTGACGAACAAGAGCAAGATCGAAACAGAAATCAAGTTGCCGGTTCGGGACGTTGAGAATTTGGTGGCAACGCTAAACGAGTTGAGCGCCAGGAGTCGGGGGCGGATATTCGAGCAAAATGTGCTCTATGACACCCCCGAATCCGATCTACGCAGGACGGGGTGGCTGTTACGTCTGCGAAAGGAAACACCCTCACGGTCAAAATGGTCCGACTCGCGGCGCTGGCCGGGCGTGATGACAGCCAAGATGCCGTCAAAGTCGAAAAGTTCCCGGTACAAAAAGAGGTTTGAGAGGGAAATGATGGTTTGGGAACCCGGTCGGTACGGGAGAGTGTTGCGCTCCCTTGGGTTTCGGCCGGGGTTTCGATACGAGAAGTTTAGAACCTCCTTTCAGGTGGGGGTACTTAAGGTGGACCTAGACGAAACACCTCTTGGGACGTTTCTCGAGCTTGAGGGTAGCGGGGAGGCAATTAATGAAATAGCAAGAGTCCTTGGCTATTCGATTCGCGACTACATTCGGTCGACCTATTGGGAGATTTATGCGGCGGATTGCCAACGACGAGGTGTTCCAGCGAAAAATATGGTGTTCGATAGGAAAAACTCCTCAAAACTAACACTCTTTGCTTGACAAAAATTCGCGATACATTTAGTAGTCAAAACAAGAGGCAAAAGCTATTCGCATGTGCGCAGTTTGGGCTTATGCAGAACCGGAAAATAAGACCACCGCGATGACGTTTAGTCCGTTTGGTGGTAAGCGGGATTGGGTGCTGTTGCTCGGGCTCTATTGCCATGTTCGTGCGGTTGCAGACAGGGAAGCAAGGCCCGGCCTGAAATAGACCTGAGTAATTCTGCCTGCCCGCAGCCTTTTTGTTTTTGGCGCGGGCTTTTTTTTTGGTTTGGTGCGGGAAGTTTGGGTCGCACTTTTGCCACTCGCCTCGCCCCATTTTCAACGATCGAGAAGTCTGGGGGAGCACGAGTTCCGACCCTTGTGCGAAAGCGCGGGTGGTTTTCGGTCGCCGGTGTGGGATGTACCGAGCATGAGCTGGGGGAACTGCCACCAGCGCCTAAAGCCTTTGTAGTCAGTAATCGTTAGGACAGTGGTTTCAAAAAGACCGCGAGTCGTGCGCTTCTTGGGACGAGCGCGGACTGGAGCTGAAAATGATTCACGCAACCGAGGTGTTGGGCGCGGAGACGTTCGATTCGGCCGGAAACCTCGTGGGCAGGGTGAAAGAGATGTTCATTGTGCCGGACGAACAACCAAACCGCGTCGGGCGGTTGATGCTGGCCCGGGGCAAATACCGGCCAATTGTGGCCCGATACGACCAGATCGGGTCGGTCTCGCCGGGGGAGGTGCGCTTGAGCACGGATGAATCGGCGCTCGAGCTCTACCAGCCAAACGAGGGGTGGCTGGCCATGCAGAAGGACCTGCTGGATCAGCAGATTATCGATACTAATGGGCGGAAGGTCGTGCGTGTGAATGACGTGGATTTGGCCGATCAGCGGACGAATGGGAATACGGAACTGCGGGTCACACAGGTGGATGTAGGGCTGACCGGGGCGGTGGGCCGTTTGTTGCACGGGATCGTTCCGCCCAGTGCGATCCGACGGGTCCAAGAGAAGCTACCGCAACGGACCATCCGCTGGGATTTCGTAAACATCATCGAACCGGACCCGTTACGGCGCGTAAAACTGCGGCTAACCAGCGAGCGATTGGCGGAATTACATCCGGCGGATATCGCGGACATCATGGAGGAACTTTCTCCTGACGAGCGGCAGTCGATCGTGGCCACACTGGATGAAGAAACAGCCGCTGAGGCCATCGCTGAACTCGACGAGCGGCTACAGACGCAAGTGGTGGAAAAGCTCGATCCGGAGAGGGCCGCGGACATCATCGAGGAGATGAATCCCGACGAGGCCGCCGATTTGATTCAAAACCTGGAACCAGAGACTTCGCGGGAGGTTTTGGAGGAGATGGATACGCGCGAAGCGGCCGACGTAGAGGCTCTGCTGAATTTCAGCCCTGATACCGCGGGCGGTATGATGACCACTGAAATAGTGGTGGTGGGCGAAGATGCTACGCGAGGCGAAGTAATCGATCACATTCGCTTTCACGAGATTCCACCGGATGAGCTCGACGACATCGTGCTGATTAACAGGGAGGCAAAGTTGGCCGGCACAGTCCCGGTCGGGCGGTTGCTGCTTGCGGCGACCGACCAGAGAATGGCAGAACTGGCTTTTGAGCCCTTGCTCTCGGTGTCGCCGCATACCAAAGACAAAGACGTTTTCGAGATTTTCGACAAGTACAACTTGCGCGGGCTGGTGGTGGTCAACGAAGAAAACTATCCCATCGGGGCGATCACGGTAGATGACGTGGTAAGCCGGATGCTTGCAAAATTGTAGGCCTATGCAATCGTAATGAACACTTGGATCACATTAACGGATACGCTCTCCACTTGGATGGCGCAGGGCAAGGGCCTGACCCGGCGTACCCGGCCGCTGCGGCGGCGTATTGCCGTTTTCTTGGCAGTGGTTGGTCCGGGATTGATCACCTCGAACGTGGATAACGACGCCGGCGGAATCACGACGTATACGGTGGCGGGAGCGCAATTTGGATATCTGCTGCTGTGGTCGTTGATCCCTATGACCCTGGCACTGTATGTCAGCGAGGAAATGTGCGCGCGCATGGGCGTGGTTACAGGTAAAGGGCTGTCGGATCTGATTCGCGAGGAATTCGGATTTCGGTCGACTTTTTTCGTGATGTTGGCGGCTCTGTTGGTCGATTTGGGCAACACTGTGGCGGAATTTGCTGGGGTAGCTGCGGCCATGCAGATTTTCGGCATCAGCAAGTATCTATCGGTCCCTTTGGCGGCTCTGTTGGTTTGGATGCTGGTGGTACGCGGAAGCTCGCGGCAGGTGGAGAAGATTTTCCTGGTGGCGTGCGCGTTCTATCTCAGCTATGTAGTCTCCGCGTTTTTAGCTAAACCGGATTGGCTGCTGGCCACCAAGGAAACGGTAATCCCGTCTCTACATGTGAATTCCGGCTATTTGCTGATGCTCACGGCTCTCGTGGGGACCACCATTGCCCCGTGGCAATTTTTTTACTTGCAAGCGGGTTTCGTGGAGAAAAGAGTACCGGCGCGACAGTATAAGCATGCGCGGCTGGACGTGCTCGTGGGTAGTATCTCGTGCATGGTCATCGTGTTCTTCATCATAGTTTGCTGCGCAGCCACGCTGAATGCGCACGGGCTAACGAACATCAGCGAGGCGGCGCAAGCGGCGCAGGCACTGCGGCCCGTGGCGGGCCGCTGGGCGGCGGACCTTTTCGCTTTTGGTCTGCTGAACGCGTCGCTATTTGCCGCATCGATCCTGCCGCTTTCCACGGCACACGTGATCTGCGAAGGTCTCGGGTTTGAGGCCGGACTCGATCACAAGCTCAAGGAGGCCCCGGCATTTTACTCGCTGTACACCGGACTGATTGTTGTGGGTGCGGGGATCATCATGCTCCCCAACGCGCCTCTGTTGAAGATTCTGGTGTTTTCACAAGTGGCCAATGGAATTTGGCTGCCTGTGGTGCTGATCTTCATTCTGTTACTCATCAACCGGCGCGATTTAATGGGTCAGCATACCAACACCCTCACCTTCAATGTGATCGCCTGGGCAACCGGCATTGTGATGATTGTATTGACACTGGTGTTGGTCTATGCGGCGTTATTTCAGCCGGGCTCGGCGGGTTTGGGTTAACCTTTTTCTCCGACCGTTCAACAACCTTTGCACGCACAACCTTTCGTTCGTGCCGCGTTGAAATTCATACGCTACCATCTTCACTTCGCAAATGTGACCGCTGTTCGTAAGTTGTTTGAACGACAGGTTCGAGATATGCCGATTTTTTGATTGTCGAAGCTGGGGACAAGAGGGAAAAGACGCGCTTCGCAGGCTGCGGGGCACATTTCTTGGATGCAGCAAGACGAATTCCTGGCTCAACGCGCTCATGCTGGTAAAGGTTGTTCAGCGGCTCCCGGCCATGACCGGCACGAACTTCTGGATGCGCTTGGCCTCCTCCACTTCGCCGGTATAAATGTTGCCCTTGGAGTCCATGCCGACCGCATTGATCCAGTGAAGCTGTCCGGCGTATTTGCCGTTGCCTCCGAAGTGGCCGAGCGTCTTGCCGGTTTGGCGATCGAGAATCCAGACCACGTTGTTGGTGCCATCGGCCACGTACATGTATTTCTGCTGCGGATCTTTCGAGAAGATCATCTTGTAGGTGGTGCCGCAAGGCGGCATTTTGGTGTTGGGCGGAAGTCCTCCACAATCCTTGCCGCGCGAGGGAGTGTTGGGGGATACGTAGAATTCCTTCAAGAATTTGCCCTCGGTGGTGAACACTTCTATGCGGTCCTGGCCGCGCTCGCCCACATAGACCAGCCGATCTTTGGAAATCTCCACGAAGTGAAGGTCGGGGACGAAATTCTTTTCCTCGGGGGGCGGCGCACCCGTCCATTCGTAGCCCGGAATCGGCTCGTTGGAAATTTCGCTCAGCGGCATGCCGTGGCCGCCCCAGCCGCGCTTGAAAGCGCCTGTATCCATGTCATAGACCAGCACGCGCTTCCAATTGATGATGTAGATTTCGTGGGCCACTTCATCCAGCTGGAAACGCCCCTTGGATACGAGCATGTCGGTCTGCTGATTGTTCTCCTTAAGCGGCGGGGCGTCTTTTGGCGGACGATGGCCGAAATCCCAAAGCAGCTTTCCATCGTGGGAAAACTTGAGAATGCTGTCTTGCGCCGCCGTTCCGGCAACCCAGACGTTGCCTTCATGGTCGACGATGACCGTTTGCAGAGCGGTGGGCCAGGTTGGCTGATAGCCCGGACCACCCCACGCCTGCACCACATTGCCTTCAGGATCCAGCTCAATGAGCTCCGGCCCGCGCACGCAGCACAGAATGCGCGCCGGGTTTCCGTCTCCGCCGATTTCATCGCCGTCGGCTGCTGCGGCGCGATTCAAGAACCAGACGTGATCGTTCTTCTCCTCGACATAAAGGCCGGTGACCTGCTGCATGCTCCAGCGGTTGGGCAGCGGCCTCGGCCAGAACGGATCGACGCGGAACAGGGGAGCGCCCTGCGCATCCACCGCCTGAGTATCGCGTTTTGCTTTGGGCTGGCCCCACAAGCTGGCAGCCACCGTAGCCAAAGCCAAAAAAGCGAAACCCACAGATAGGGACGACCAACGTGCGGGCCTGTTCATTTTCAAAGTTCTCCTTTTTCAGGCGATCCACTTTCGGGCGAACCACAAGGCGACGAAATTTCAACTCGGGCTACGGAACTGAATACGTGCAACCTTGCCCGCCGCGTCATAAGGAACCCAAATCTCCGGCGTAGCGTGAGTGTTATCCACGTCGATGTGGCGCCCGTTGGCTCCGCGGGTTGGCAGCGGATAAAACGTAAACTTGGCCGTAGCGGGATCGAAGCGGCCGAGGGCGTCGGCGTTGCCCAGGCTGAACCAGACGGTGTGGTTCTTATCGACGACCGGCTCATAGGGATAGGCATAGCGATACCAGCCGGGAAGTTTGTATTCGGTGACTTTTTTCGCGTGAATATCGATTTTCGCGAGCCTGCCGCCGAAGTATTCACAAACCCACAAAGAATCGCCCTTCATATCTGCACGAAGCCGCCGCGGGCCTTTTCCGTAAAGCGGCTGGTTCATGGTCCAGCCCCAGCCGACGGCACGGTCGGCCGCGCTCATTTCCTCGTCATCGATCGGAGGCAGTTTGACCTCACCCACTTCGCCGGTGGCGCCATCCACGTAGCCGAGGGTGTCGATGGCGATTTGCGCGAACCAAACGTTGTCCTCGGAATCCACGGTGAGGCCATAGGGGCGTCCGAGCGGGCTGCGCGACTTGAATTCGGTGTATTCGCCGGTTTTGGGATTCAGGCGGTAGGCTCCGTTTAATTCTGCGGCCCAGAAATTGCCTCTCGAGTCGATGTCCTTGCCGTTGTAGAAAATGGGCCATCCTTTTGGCAGCGGAAAAGGCGTAAGCTTTTCCGCTTTCGCGTCGAATTTCACGGCCATGTCATTTCCGTACCAGATGTTTCCCTGCGGATCGAGGCCCACCCCGATGGACGGTGAAAGATAAACGTAGCCGTCCCGACCGAGTATCAGGTCGTGCTGACCCTCTTCCTGGTAACTGACGCGCTGGCCTCTGGACCAGTCGCTGCCGTCGCGGAATTCATTGTTGTGGTAGTAGGGCTTGTCGTTGCGGACGGTCGCGCCGTCGCTCGTCAAGCGGAATTGCGTGGTCAAGCCGCTTTTGGGATCGAGTCTGCCGAGGGTACGGCCATCCTTCGAAGGAATGTCGTATTCGGTGACCACGATGGCGGCGGATTCTCCCGTGGCACGCGGGAACGGATTGAGCTTGAGCGGAGACGATTCGGGACCACGCACGCGGCTCAAGTAGTCGATGATGTCGTTCTTATAGAATTCCAGGATCCTGCGTTCGGCACCGATGGGCTTGTTCTCGTCGTCGAGCATCGCTTTGGCGAACTTGCCGCCCCCGGGAATCTGGTCACCGCCCGGATAGCTCACTCCGCCGCAGCAATCGAGACCGTAGGGCGGATCGTACGAACCGGAAATCCGCGACATGCGGCTGATGATCAGACCCCAATCCGCCGGGGTGAAACGCTTTTCCAGCACGAATCCGGAGTTGTGGCAGGTGCCGCAGTTGTAAAGCAGGACGCGTTTCATCTTCCGGTCCGCGGCGGTGTCGTCGGGCAGACTGGCAAACCATTCCGCATCGGAAAGCTGCTTCCAGGCCTCGGCAAATGGCTTCAGCGTGAAATCCTGCTGGATCTTTTTCCCCGGCGACACAGTCTGCTCGGCCCGGGTCAACTCAAAGCCGACGGTCTGAGCCCACATTTGATATTGGCCGCCGGGCAGCGGAGGAAAATAGTATTCGCCGCTTTGATTGGTGTAGACGGATGTGGTAATCGTCGAGCCCTGGGCTTTCGCCGAGACGGGAACGCCCTCGAGCGGTTTCCGATCGGCGGATTTCACCACGCCCATCAGGCCGGTGGCGGGCGAGGCAGCTTTCGCGGAGTTCCATCCCGCGCAGGCCAGCGCGGCCAGCAGAGTAATCAAATGACAGATAGAAGATCGTTTCATGGAAGCCACCCTTTCAGTTGGCAACCCCAGGAGTCTTCGAAGGAGCACCAGCTTTTAGAAAAGCGATCACATCGTCGATCTGCTTCGAATCCAGGGTGAATCGAAACGCGGGCATTTTTCCGGGAATCCCTTGCTCGATGATTTGCCAAAGAGAATCCTGGTCGGCGTCTTCTCCGTACATGCCGCGGAGCACCGGCCCCTGGATTCCGAGAGTCTTTTTCTGTTTGGAAGGTATGTGGCAGAGAGGGCAATTTTGCACAAACAAAGCCTCGCCTCGGCGCTGCTGCTGGTTCAGAACCGGCAGCGAAGCACCGCGCTTTTGATCGGCCGAGGAAGAAGCTTGTGCCCTAGCGCTGCTTTCCGCCTCCTGAGCTGCGAGCGCAATGGGCGCAAGCAGGCAAGCGAGCGCGAGAACAGAGATCATGCCGCCGCGGAGATTCATGAACGACCTCCGAAAATTCGGGAACAGCCGACAAATTTTGCCAGCGCCGCCGATTACTTGACACGCCCGAAGAATCAGGCACAATCCCCTCGTCAAAACCGGGCGGAGCTGTTATATGGCACTCAAAAAACTCGAAACAAATTATGGCCGAACGATCGGCATCGCGCTGCTGACGATGATCCTGTTCGGCGTAGCGCTGCTGGCTTCCGCACAGCAAACGTCCAAGCCGGCACTGCCGCTGAGGATCACCAGCAAAGCCCTACCGAAAGCGACGGTCGGCGTTGAATACTACGCCGTAATTTCCGCCACGGGCGGCGAGCCGCCTTACGATTGCACCGGCAAAGGCCTGCCTGCGAACATCGCCTTTCATCCGAACTCGGACACCCTCGGGGGCAAGCCAACCACCCCTGGCACCTACCCGGTGGTCATCACCGTCGAGGACTCCGCCGACCCGCAACACACCGCCACGGCCAACTTCATGCTGACGGTCGCACCGGCCAGGTAGCGCCTGCCTACAAAGCGCGCGGCCACGGCTAATGGTGCTCCGGTGTAACTACGTGCGCGGTGTCCATTTCCATGCATGGCGGCTCTTCCTGCTCGATGCGGGAGTCGGTGTGGTTCAGGTGCAGCGTGCGCTCCGGCATTACCCAGGGTTTGGTCAGGACCTCCGGATCCTCGACAGTTGCCTGGTAGTGCAGTGTTTCGCCCTCGCGGCGCAAGCGTTCGGTCACATGCAGCTTGGTGGAGGTAAACCAGCCGTCGATTCCCAGCCAGACCTGGCCATTGAAATCGACGGTGTCCACGATCAGGGTGTCCCCTTCCCAGTGGCCGATGGAATCTCCCATATAGGAGGGAGTCAAGCCGTTGGTCTGCTCGGCGGTGCGGTGAGGATGGCCGTCGGTCGGTATGACTCGGAATGCGTCGTAGGAGGCGTCAGGTGAATCGTAGAGGAACACTACAACTCCAGGCCCCTGGACGATCTGCTGCGGTGGGCCCGAGCGCACGATTCCCGGGAGCTGACAGTGCATAGCAGGGTCGAGCTTCGCTTCCAGACGATCGAGTCTTGCCACCTTCGACGCCACCTCGGGTTTGTAAGAGGGCTTGTCGGGATTGGCCCGGCGCGCTGCAACCGAATCGTAGATCCTTGTATTTACAGACAAGTTGTTTTCCGGGTCCTCCGATACTGGGGCGCGCGAGGTGGGCTGCAGGTTCACGCGCGTATTTCCTACTTGCTCGACATCCAGATTGACGCCACGGTAGGCCCACCAGAGACCCGTGAAATCGGGATGGCCATCGATAGACCTCGGCGTTGGAACCGCGGAAGGACCGTGCGAGGGAGAGGCATCGGCAACTTCGGTATGTGCTTTCTGCGCGGCGACTGGGCGGGGAGTCAAGCAGGAAGCAACGACGAGAACGGCGATGGGCCAGATGAGTTTGCCGTCGAACGACCCGGAACCCATGGGAATCTCCTTTCAGGACCGTCAGCAGCTAAGCCGTTTTCTATTGCGGCGGCTGACCTGGCTCGCGGCCGCCGAACCATGTCTCGATGGCATGGCCATCCGACCAAGTGAATTTTCGAATGTAGGCGAGATTGGTGCCGTCTTTGGCGCGGTAGGCCAGGATGGTGAGCGGTGTTCCTTCTTTGATCATTTCCTTGGAGATTCCGCTCTTGTGCAGAATGCCCGTGGGCCAGCTCTCGAGCGACCAGACAGCCACTTTGCCGGCCGGCTCTTTCACATCGAGGTGCACGTAGACGTGAGGATTCACCCAGTCCAGTCTGGAAACGACGCCGGTCAGCGTGACCGGCTTGTCCACATCAAATTCGGCGGGAAAGGCGTGATGCGCCGGCGCCGGAATGGAAACAAGAAGCCAACCGAAAAACGCTGCGAGTGCGATTCTGCTTTTCAGTCCCACCTAGGCCCTCCGCGAAACGCCAATGTTCTTTTCGGCGGCACTCCCCGAATGCTGTCCGGACGGCAGCTTAGAACCCCTGCAAACTGATACCTCTATATATCGCTTTCAAGGCGATGGTCAACATGAATGAAGCGCATAAGACAGGCGATTCTGGGTAAACACTTCTCTCCCCGGCAGGAACAACTTCGTTTCTCCGAAGGAAGCTTCGGGTGTATAAGGAGGCTCATCCGAAGAGGGAAGACCAATCTAATTCATCGCGGGCCCAGGTTCTGAGCAGGTTAGCGGTTTCTGGGTAAATCAAATTGAGGGATGGCCGATGGCGACACGCCGGGAATTCCTAACGAGCGCCTCACAAGCGGCAGGTATCGTTTTCACAAGTTGCTGTTCTTCGTATTTCCCGGCGTTCGCAAGGAACCGAAAACAGTCGGTTGCTCCAGGCAACGCGAAGCGCGGCGGACGGGAAGTGACGCTTGGCGGCCATCGGGTGCCGGTTGTGGACGTCCACTCGCACGTGCGCGTGCCCGAGGCGTGGAACCTGGTGAAAGGTCGCATTGCCCGCGAAGGCCGGCCCGGCGACATGCAGCAAGCCAATCCGGACAATGCGGGCAACATAGAAAATGTCGAGAAGCGCCTGGCGGACCTCGACGAGATGGGAATCGACCTGCAGGTGGTTTCCATCAACCCCTTCTGGTATTGGGCCGACGAGGCCCTGGCCCGCCAGGTGATCGAGATACAGAACCAAAAAGTCGCGGCACTTTGCGCGGCTCATCCGGCGCGTTTCGCGGGGCTGGCGAGCGTCGCGCTGCAACACCCGGCGCTGGCCGCTGAACAACTGGAGCAGGGCATGAAGAAAATGGGACTCCGCGGATGCGCCATCGGCGGCAGCGTGAATGATGAAGATTTGTCCGCACCCAAGTTTCATCCCTTCTGGGCCAAGGCCGAGGAATTGGAGGCACTGGTTTTCATACACCCGCAACTTTC
>Ga0126371_10002648_pt1 | contig 15442 bp, 12 predicted proteins | sample PanSoiMetaPlot_4_FD_110145 | JGI IMG/M metagenome (GOLD analysis project Ga0126371, IMG submission 110145) | Tropical forest soil microbial communities from Panama - MetaG Plot_4 | ecosystem: Environmental > Terrestrial > Soil > Tropical forest > Bulk soil | place: Panama | collected 2016-02-17 | reverse complement strand
TACCTTTGCGATGCGGTTGTAAGTAAATCAAATAGCATCGAAGTCTTGATGGTCGCTCTCAACGGTCTCTTTCGGCCACAACTGGAAAAGCAACGCGACCAGTGTTCCAACAGAGCATGAGGTCATCTTCGCTCAGCCGCAAGAGTAAACCATGCCGGCTTGCTGCTAAAACTACGTAGGTCGGTTGTGCACTCCCCCAGAAGCACCGCTCAGGCAGGCCGTTCGTCAAGTTGTGCCAATTCGTCACCGACCTCGTAGGTAGTTTCCTCAATCTTTGCTGCAATGCCAAAGTGATCAGAGCGCGTCGACCCGAGGTCTTCACACCGAACGATTTGTGCGGTACCTCTTACCAAGTCAATTTCTCGTTCTGAAGGAATTTTTCGGAACAAGACGGCAAAGTCCACGTTCGATGCGAGGTCGCGTTTCAGCTCGCTATAGAAATAGAAGCCACGTCGGGAAAAGTCCCTAATTTCGAGCCTCGGCACGTCTGGCCTAACTTGGTCATGAGACCACACCTCTAACCGGAGTGGAACCGTGAACCTTCTTGCTGCCCGGCGTTCAAAAAAAAGCGTTCCACTCATGGGGCAATCGCGCGTCTCGCGGGACGCAACGTGAGTTGTTGAAAATCGCCGCGAGTCTGCCGAGAAAGTCGTGCACATGCAATAGTACTTCCGTTGCGATTGTCTGACCCTGTGGATTTCGGAGGCAGGTTATCGCCAGTGCTTTCGCGCCGACAAAATCCCGTATGTGATACTCGCCATTGGAGAAAGTGAAGCGATACAGCTCTCTGCCTGGGATCCGAAGCGATTCGCAAAAATCAAAACAAAGCCGCGGCACTTCGATGCTTGTAGCCGCCACACGTCTCCATTTCAACAAAATCTCTAATGAGTTAGGCCATTGCCCGTTGCGACAGTTCTAGTTGCGGAAGGATGAATCGGACTCAGCTTCGAGGCGACTCACTCTGACGCCGCGACAGAGTATAGAGAACTAATTCAACGCGATTGGATATCCCTAATTTTTCATAAATTCTAAACAGATAATTACTCACCGTGTGCTCACTGATGCTGAGGCTTTTCGCGATGGCCTTATTTGTGAAGCCTGCAGCAACAAGATTGACGACATCATCTTCTCTTTTTGTCAAAAGAGGTCGATTTTGAAAACTATCCGAATGTGTAGGTGGGGCGTGGACCAAAGCTTCAAGAAGCAGGTGCAGTTGCTTGCTGTTGGCCCATACTTGTCCCTCATAAACTGAGCGGATGCATTTCCACAGCGCCGGCAGGGGCTCTTCCCGGCAAAAGACGCCTTTAGCTCCGCTTCGAAACGCCGACACAACCATGTCGTCAGTCGGCGATTTGAGTAAGAGCACACAAGAAATTTTGGGAAAGCTAGTTCTAATTTCGCCGACCGATTGAAACCCGGCTAGGGGTCCGTCAAGCAGGTCACCGCTCACGAGTGCAACATCCACCGGATGTGCAGTGAGAGAGTGAACAACCTCAGAACGAGAAGTCGCACACGCGACAACTTCAAAACGAAAACGGGATCGGGCTATGGCGCTCTTCAGGAGATTGCAGCCCATTTGAGTGTCGTCGGCAATAACAATACGGATTTTACGAGAATGAATTGGTGACAGCTTCTTGCTGAGCGCCCCTGACGACGAGGGGGTAGCGGCTGAAGCGCCTAGCATTGGCATGTGCTCCTGGAATATCCAACAGCAACCACAAAACGAAGGAGCCAGATACTAGATTCTTTCCACCAGAAAGGTCAAGGAGAAAAATGTTAAAACTCGTAGATAATCGCTCGGTAATACGGCCTCAACTGACAAGTGTAGTTCCAACCGTCCGGTTAGGGTAAATCCCTTAAACGCTGCGAAATCTTGGTAGTGAAATCTACTCATGCTAATACCCACAGAATTTTACTCAATGGGAAGGGCATACCTACACAAGAGCGGTTGGCTCGCATAAGAGGAGCTTTTGCATCTTGTTTGTCTCGAAATACTTAAATACATTGCTGAACCTAAAATGATTTAATCAGTTTTGTGTTGGGGTAGCTTTCCATTAGCACTTTAAAAGCCGTAGTACTAAGCGTAACGGAACGGCTGGGAACAGCTTGATGCAAACTGTTGAAAATCTAGCGACCCATCGGCCGTCTTGCCCTTGTTAGTCTTCTACATCGGGTGGCGGGCAGACGCTCCGTAACCACAACGCTTTTTCACCACCGAAAATCACGAGACGTTGGCGGAAATCCCGAGTTCGAGCGAGAGTGTCATGCTTCTTGATGATGCAGCACCACCAGATCATGTGATTTTCGGCAACTCTCCAGCCATGGAGGCTGTCCGGCTGATCGCGGATGTCGCGGCAGCGCCCAATGTCCCTCTGCTACTTCAGGGGCCAAGCGGCAGTGGAAAAGAAATTCTCGCGCGCTTCATTCATCAGCGTTCGTCATGGGGAAAAGGGACCTTCGTGAAGGTCAACTGCCCAGCAATCCCCGGTACCCTATTTGAAAGCGAACTGTTCGGATATCAGAGAGGCGCCTTTACGGGCGCCTATGCGTCAAAGGCCGGGCGTATTGAGCTGGCACAGGGCGGCACGCTCTTTTTGGATGAGATCACCGAACTCGAGATGGGCCTGCAGGCAAAGCTCCTGCAGTTTCTGCAAGATGGCCAATTTACTCGAATTGGAGGACAGCACGAACAGAAGGTGGAAGTCCGCATCATTTGCGCGACGAATCGTCAGCTAGAAAAGGAAATTAAGAAAGGCACTTTTCGGCAGGATCTTTTCTACCGCATTAACGTCCTAACTATCGAACTGCCAAGTCTACAGCAACGTACCTGCGACATTCCCATTCTGGCCGACTACTTCGTTGACAAATATCGCCACAAATTCAACCGGCCCGTTGCCAAACTTTCGCGGCAAGCAATCAAGAGTCTGCAAGAATATAGCTGGCCCGGTAACATTCGAGAATTCGAAAATGTAATGAAACGTTACGTTATTACGGGCAGTGAAGAAGTCATTCATAAAACGCTCATGAACGGGGACGTACACGACGTAGCGCCCGAGATTCCGATTGATGGGGTTATAAACCTCAAGGACGTAAGCCGAAAGGCGGCCAGAGATCTCGAGCAGAAGATCATCCTGAAAACCCTCGAGGCTCACAGGTGGAATCGTCGAACTACGGCTCGCGCTCTTTGCATCAGCTATGCTGCTTTGCTTTATAAGCTCAGGGAAGCTGGGATATCAGCAAGGAGTATGCGCGGTGGGCGAAAAAACAAAGGTTCTCGTGTTTCCGAGATCGCTCCGATGCCAATCCACCAGCATGGAGCGACGGACTGACGACTGCTAAGTGGTAAGTCGTTAAAGTGCCTGATTTTACCGCTCTCCACTAGATTGTTCCAGAACCTCGTCGTGTCGCAAGCGCAAAGTCGATTTTCTAGCCGCACGTTCTGAGATAAAAGAAATTATTCTTTTTAAAAAGAAGATCGCTCGAAGCTAGCTTGATTTCACTTCGGTCAAGAGGGGTAAACAGGGTCAGTCTTCGACAATTCAATTAGATATACCACTGAACGGAATGGTCCAACTATTGCTGATATCTGCAAGCACTCGCACAAGGTGGGACTAAATTGGCGGTAGCTCGCGAAAACGCTTAAAGAAATTACAAAGAGGAGAGACGGGCTCTGTGAGTACTCTTACTGGGGAACGGAACTTGCCATGGTTCGCCTTGCAAGTGCGATCGCGTTCCGAAACAGTTGTGGCGTCGTTCCTTAAGGGAAGTGGGTATGAATGGTTCCTGCCTACCTATATGTGCAGGAAACGCTGGTCCGATCGTATTAAGACATTCGAGACTCCGCTATTTCCTGGCTATCTTTTTTGTCGATTCAACCCACAATATCGACTTCCGATATTGAAGACGCCCGGCGTGATTTCAGTTGTCGGTGTGGCCAGGACTCCCATGCCCATTGATGACACTGAAATTGCTGCCCTTCGTGCCATTGTGAATTCTGGCGTGCCCCGTCAACCTTGGCCATATTTGCAGGTTGGCCAGCGAGTCCGGATCGACTATGGCGCTCTGTGCGGCCTTGAGGGAATCTTATTAGAGGTGAAGGGCCGGCATCGTGTCGTAGTGTCGGTTACACTGCTCCGCCGCTCCGTAGCCGCTGAAATAGACTGCGCTTGGGTGAGCCAGATTCGAAGCTCCACCGTTCCCTTACTTCGCGCCGATCGGCCAAGTGGCGCTCAAGCTCTCGTTAGCTGAAGTTCCGGAAACTCCTTCCCTTTGACCAGAGCCTCCCAGCAGCTCTGGCGTCATTCCCATTCGTCGAGGAGCATAGTCTCATGTCAGAGACCCTAACAAACTGGGATAAATCGCGCAGCACTGAGGTTAAACGTCCCTACACGGACGCCGATGTCCTCCGGCTTCGCGGGTCCATACAGATTGAATACACGCTGGCTCGTAAGGGAGCTTTGCGGCTTTGGAAGTTGCTGCAAAATCAGTCTTATCTGGCCGCATTGGACGCCGCAACCGGAGATCAGGCCATCGAGCAGGTCCAGGCGGGTCTTCCTGTCATCTATGCCAGCACTTGGCCGGCTGATGCTGACCAAGTGGGACAAATGTATAATTGCGAGAATCCTAGCCTGCTCAGCAGCCTCACTAATTTGGTAAGAAATATCAATAAGTCATTACAGCGCGCGGATCAGATTCACTACGCCGAGGGTAAGACCGAAATCTATTGGTTTGCTCCCATAGTGGCCGATGCACAGGCGGGGTTTGGCACCGTGGTGAATTCGTTCGAGTCGATGAAGGCACTAATCGAGGCCGGCGCGGCTGCTGTGACCTTTGAAGATCGGCTTTCAAATAGCCATGAGTTTGGTCGGAAAGGAGGGAAGGTCGTCGTCCCGACTCATGTGTTCATCGGGAAATTGATCGCTGCTCGGTTGGCCTCTGACGTGTTGGGTGTGCCGACTGTACTGATTGCTCGTACTGCTGCCAACGCCGCCCAATTCGTAATGAACGACTCGGACTCGCGCGATCGCCTGTTCATCACTGAGGAGCGGTCGTCCGATGGGTATTTGGGCTTTTCTGGCGGCCTCGACGCGGCGGTCGCTCGCGGCCTAGCCTATGCCCCGTACGCTGATCTACTTTGGTATGAAACCTTAATACCCAATCTTAAGGAAGCCCAGAGCTTCGCCGCTGCGATCCATCAACATTTCCCAGGAAAGTTGCTTGCCTACAACTGCTCGGCCTCGTTTGATTGGCTGAACCAGTTGGATGCCACCACCATCCGCAATTTTCAAGTCGCCCTCAGTGCCATGGGTTATAAGTTCCAGTTCGTCGACATGGCGGGATTTCATTCTTTAAATCTCGGTATGTTCGACCTTGCTCGTCGCTATCGAGAGACCGGGATGGCGGCTTATGCGCGCTTGCAAAAAAATGAGCTCGATTCGGCGGAGCATTACGGTTACGAGGCCGTCGGTCACCAGCGCTTTGTTGGCACAGACTACCTCGAGAAGATTGCAGAAATGATTGTAAAAGCCGAATTTCCAAACGCAGCCTCAACAAAGGATGGTGATGGAGACCTGATGTAACCGTGCTCACAAACCTGGCCTAATCACGCAGCAACCCCCTCGCCCGCGTTTATATTACCGACATGCTGGATTGCCCACGTACCAATTGGGAGGGCTGGCCCGCCGGCCAGTATCCGCCGCCGAATGTACAGCTTATAGACTGGTTCCAAAGTTGTACGTCCGGCCAGTCGTAACTCGTAACCAGACGTTATAAACTTCTGCCGGCCCATTGTAGGCAAGCGAGGCAGAAGATGCCGCTTTGTTGCATTCAGCTCGACAGCCTAAAGCGCTCTCGGAACAAGCAGATATGGAGATTCGGATTACGAGCGTCTTGCAGTGCCTGCTACTTGGTCGCGGTCTGTCTCAGCCTTTGGATATCTGGCTGTGCAACTGTGGTCCCACCTGGGACATCTTCGAATAACGCTACAATTTCCTCGGGCGCCCTTACCGCGAACTCCTCTTCTATAAATTTTGGCAGCGTGGCAGTGGGATCGAACGCAAGCCAGAGTTTGGTTCTAACGAATATGGGATCTACGGCAATCACGATTTCTCAGCTGACTATATCCAATGGCGCATTCAGCCTGTCAAATGTGACCCTGCCGATCTCGGTCGGACCTGGGCAGAATGCTACCGCAACGCTACAGTTCACACCCAAGGTAGCCGGACCCGTCACTGGGAACCTAACGGTTGTAAACAGCGCCTCGAGTGCCGTCGATGTTTCGCTTGCCGGAACAGGCACTCAAGCCCAGATTTCCTTGATACCTTCCAGCGTTAGTTTCGGGGCTGTTGCAGTCGGTACGTCCAATTCGCAAACCATCAATGTAATAAATCAGGGCAGCTCATCGCTAACGCTAACCCAGGCCGGTGTGTCAGGAGTAGGATTTAAGATTTCGGGGATTACCGTGCCGACAACTATTACCGCTGGGGCTAGCACGACGTTCAACGCTGTCTTTGGTCCAACTTCGACAGGCAATATGAGTGGCAGTATTAGCCTGACGAGTGATGCGTCTAGTTCTCCTCTATCGGTCCCCCTAAGCGGAACTGGCATATCGACAGCCCTCGTGTTGACCCCAACTCCTAATAGTGTGGCCTTTGGGAACGTCCCTCTCAATAGCACGAGCTCTCAGAGCGTGACGCTCACGAATACAGGCAATTCAAATATAAATATTTCGCAAGTCTCGGCTTCTGGACCTGGCTACAGCACAAGCGGTGTGGCTCCGAACACAACTCTGACGCCTGGACAATCGGTCACATTGACAGTCAATCTGACGCCAACATCAACAGGAACCACGACAGGAAGTGTCACAATTGTAAGCAACGCTAGCAATTCACCGGGAGTCGTAACGCTCGCTGGTGAATCGCACTCAGTCGCGCTCACCTGGACAGCAAGCAGCTCCGTTGTTGTCGGCTACAATATCTATCGAGGTACAACGAACGGCGGGCCGTATAGTCTACAACTTGATCAAAGTCCTATTTCCGGAACCTCGTTTACAGATGTCACCGTACAAGCTGGCCAAACCTACTATTACGTGGTTACAGCCGTAGAATCTGGGGGTACCGAGAGCGTCTACTCCAACCAAGCGTCCGCATCCATACCCTAACGCGGCAGCTCCTCAAGTCTAATGAACAATCTGCGGTAAAGTGCGTGGAAGTGCTCGCAAAGTGTACTGATTCAATAAATCCTTTTACATTGAGTTGACTCACACACCTGATCAAGCTTGGGTGCGTAGTTAAGGGCCAATAGAGGCTGAGTTTATAAATCTTTGTGATGCGTAAGATTTGGCAATCGGGGTGCCCTAATTTCAATCACCGTCACAATTGTTGGGACTCTAATGGCGGTAGCTTATCCAGATAGCCCCATCAAGCACCTAAGATAATTCCACAAACATGAAAGGCTTTGCCCAGAGTGTCATCCGAAGTTCCGCTTTGCCGCTAACACAACCGTTCCGGTTCGAATCCATTTACATGCGACATTTTGAGGTTCACAAGAATTAGAAAGGCTGTTTTTCTTCAAAGACTTTTCTGATGGAACTTCCGCGGTCACTGATTGAACAGTAGATATTTGGACAACGCCTCACACATGTTGCGATCCACCGAAAACCGCCAAGAAACAAGCGGCTTCGCATTTCTTCCTGAACAATTGTTTCTAAAAGCTTTGTGCCTAGAGCGCCGGCGGGCAGAGCGATCACGGAAACCGCTGCTGCTTGTACTGATTCAGCACCCAGATGCGCCTAGCCAGGCCTTCGCCCAATTCAGACAGAGCATTCTAAAGGTGCAAATTCAACTGTCGGGCGAAATCCGCGCGACAGATATTTGTGGGTGGTATAAAGACCGGGCGATTTGCGGGATCGTGTTTACCGAACTTAATGGGGCACCTCGAGGCCTGGTTCTCGACAAGCTTTCCTCTAAGATCAACCGCATCCTGAGCGAGGTTTTCCGGTCCGATGATTTGTCTCACATTCGTGTATCATTCCACTTTTTTCCCGAGGATCCGCCCAATAACGTTAACGCACTGCTTCGGGACCTTAGTTTTTATCCAGACTTAGCCGAACGCGAAGACTCGGGAAAACTTCCGCGTTTAGTCAAGCGGTTTATTGATCTTGCAGCAAGCTTCATCCTGCTGATTCTGCTTTCCCCAGTGTTCGCGCTAATTGTCATCGCAATCAAGAGTACTTCTCGAGGGCCCGCTCTTTTTAAGCAAACCCGTGTCGGGCAATACGGAAAGTGTTTCGTATTTTTAAAATTTCGTTCGATGTCGGCCCAGAGTGACTCGGGAATCCATGAAGATTACATTAAACGTCTCGTCGCTGGAGGTGAAGGTATAAAGCAATCCGCGGCAGATGGTAAAGAAGCATTTAAGATCACGCAAGATCCACGCGTAACAACCGTCGGACGTTTTCTACGAAAAACAAGTCTTGACGAGCTACCTCAGTTTTGGAACGTTCTCAAAGGGGAAATGTCGCTCGTGGGGCCGCGCCCCCCGATTCCTTACGAAGTGCAAGTGTACGACCCATGGCACATGCGGCGGGTTTGTGAAGCCAAGCCCGGTATGACTGGACTATGGCAAGTGATGGGGCGAAGTCGTACAACTTTCGACGACATGGTCCGGCTGGACCTTCACTATGCCAGAACCTGGTCTCTTTCACTCGACATGAAAATTTTGCTTCAAACGCCTAGAGCTGTAATCTCAGGCGAAGGCGCCTACTAATCTTTCCAATTCATGTTTTTCAGGCCTCGTCACACTTGAAAGCGACCTTCACGTGCTAACGAGTCAGAAAGAAACAGGATCCGGCAAAAGCGGCTTTTTAGGTCTCAGCCGAAGGAGCGCGTTATGATTCGCATAGGAGTCATTGGTTATGGCTACTGGGGGCCAAACGTCGTGAGAAATTTTCACGGAATCGACTATGCCCGCGTAGTCGCAGTCTGTGACACAAATCAGAATGCCCTCAGATCCATAGAGCACGCTTACCCTGAGATCAGGACAACATCCGATTCCGCCGAACTCGTCTCGTCCAAAGACATCGACGCCATCGCTGTTATCACGCCGGTCTGGACCCATTTTGAGCTGGCTAAAGGCGCACTCGAAAATGGAAAGCATGTTTTCGTAGAAAAGCCCTTCACTTCGAACACCGAACAGGCTAACCAGCTTATCGACCTCGCTGAGCAGAAGAACCTTACCATCATGGTAGATCATACCTTTCTGTTCACCGGAGCAGTGCAAAAAATCCGACAGCTAGTTGAAAACGGGACTATCGGTAATCTCTACTACTACGATTCCACGCGCGTAAACTTGGGGTTATTTCAGCACGACGTGAACGTTCTTTGGGATCTCGCACCGCACGACCTTTCGATCATGGACTTCTTAATTCAGGATAAGCCCGTCGGTGTAATTGCCACCGGCGAAAGGCATCTAAACGGTCATGTCGATATCGCATATATGACAGTCTATTTCCCCAATAACATCATTGCTCACATCAACGTCAACTGGCTCTCTCCGGTGAAGGTGCGGACCACGCTCATTGGGGGCGAAAAGAAGATGCTCGTGTGGAATGATTTAGAGGCCGACGAAAAGATCAAGGTGTATGACAAAGGGGTACAAATGGAAAATCGAGAAGGTGTTTACAATCTGCTTGTAAGCTACCGAGCCGGAGACATGTGGGCACCTAGAGTCGAGCAAACTGAAGCACTCAAAGCTGAGCTAACCTATTTCGTTGATTGCGTACAAGGGAATAAGAGGCCTCACAACGACGGACATGCTGGTCGACGCGTCGTACAGATGCTGGAAGCCGCAGACAAATCGTTGAAGCATAAGGGAGAGATGGTTCCGCTGTGAACGATCACGTGTGCATCGCTTCGGATGTCCGCCTCGGCGAAAATGTCCGGTTGTCGAAATACATCAACCTTTATGGCTGCGAAGTCGGGGCTAATACCAAAATTGGTGCGTTCGTTGAGATTCAAAGAAACGCCAGGGTCGGACAGAACTGCAAAATCTCGAGCCATACTTTTATCTGCGAAGGCGTCACCATCGAAGATAACGTCTTTATCGGCCACAGCGTCACGTTTATCAACGATCCCTATCCGCGAGCGACTATCGCGAATGGGCGACTGCAGACTGAAGCTGATTGGAGAGTCGAAAAGACGCGCGTGATGAAAGGCGCGTCGATTGGCTCGGGCTCAACAATTTTGTCGAACGTCACGATTGGAGAGCACGCACTGGTGGGCGCCGGCAGTGTGGTGACCCGCGACGTTCCAGCAAACGCCGTTGTCGCCGGCAATCCAGCGAGGATTCTGAGGTACATCACAAATCCTATTGAGGTGCAAAAGTGACCAACAACGTCAACGGTCACAACACCGGACATATCCCGTTCGTCGATTTGATTACGCTCCATAGGGAACTGTACGATGAACTCGCCCCCGTTTTCCGCTCCGTTATGGAAACGGCAGGATTCATCGGTGGGCTCATGGTAGAAGGTTTCGAGAAGGATTTCGGAAGCCTGTGCGAAGTTCAACACGCTGTGGGCGTCAATAGCGGCACCGATGCGATACGTTTTGCGTTAACAGCAGCCGGTGTTGAGCCTGGTGAAGCTGTCGTGACGGTGCCTAACACATTCATCGCTACCACCGAGGCGATTTCGCAATCCGGTGCCTCTCCCGTGTTCGTCGACATCGATGAGCGCACTTACAACATCGACCCGGCCAAGCTGAGGCACTTGCTGGAGCACGAATGCTCGATTGACCGCGAAACTGGCCGACCGTTCTACCACAAACTGCAGAAGGCCATTGCGGCAGTGGTCCCGGTGCACCTCTATGGACAGATGGCTGAGATGGACCCGATCTTGGAGATCGCCCGCCACTATCGGCTGATTGTCGTCGAGGATGCCTGCCAGGCACATGGGGCGGAATATTTTTCAAAGAGAGAGAATCGCTGGCGAAAAGCCGGATCGATGGGACATGCTGCTGCGTTCAGCTTTTATCCGGGAAAGAACTTAGGGGCTTGTGGCGAGGGCGGGGCGGTTACAACCAATAGCGCAGAGATCGCCCACCAGGTGCGAATGCTTCGTGATCATGGCCAATCCAGAAAGTACTACCACGATTTCGAAGGTTATAACGGCAGGCTGGACGCTCTTCAAGCGGGACTCCTGCAGGTGAAGCTGCGCCATCTCACAGAGTGGAATCGCCGGCGGCAAGAGGCCGCGCGTCGCTACAATGAAGCCTTTGGAGGCTTGCACGATGTGATTACCCCTTTTGAGCCCGAATGGTCGCGAGCGGTCTACCATTTGTATGTCGTTCGCGTACCGGACCGAGACGGGCTACAAAAGCATCTGGCGAAAGCTCAAATTGGCACAGGAATTCACTATCCTGTTCCGCTGCATCTCCAGAGCGCCTATTCCCAACTCGGGCATCGGCCCGGCGATTTCCCCGTCACTGAAGCTGTTGCCAACGAAATTCTTTCCTTGCCAATGTGCCCCCAGCTTCATGCTGAGCAGCAGTCTTATGTTGTCCAGAACACGGCGGGGTTTGCCGCGGAAGGCACCGTTCATCAGCGCGCTGCTACTGCTTAACGTCGCCGTATTCATTTCAGGCACAGCATGTCGACAGCAAAAGCTCCTGAGTGGTCTCCACTGCCTGATACGCCACGGCTACACGCTTCCTCCCGACCCTGCGACTCGCGCCTCCGCGGAAAGCGCGTAGCGATGGTGACGTTTTCCCACTTCCCCGGCGATCCCAGACCGCGTCGTGCAGCCGAGGCGCTCGCCGGCGCGGGCATGAGCGTGGAGCTGATTTGCGTACCAGAGCATCCGAACGAGGCCAAACGCGAGTGGATTCATGGGATTGACGTGCGACGTGTCTCGGTTGCTCGCCGGCGAGGATCCGCAGTTACTTACGCCGTGCAATACTCTGCGTTCCTCTCGCTTAGCGCGGAGATCCTCGCGGCGCGCGCCATCACCAGGGCGTACGACCTGGTTTACATCCACAACATGCCAGACTTCCTGGTGCTGAGCGCGCTCCTGCCGAAGATGCTCGGAGCAAAAGTCATCCTGGATCTGCATGATCCTATGCCCGAGCTCATGAGGACTATCTTTGGGCTGGAGCCTCAAGCCTTCACCGTTCGGTTATTCAAGCAACTGGAAAGGTGGAGCATTGCCGTGGCCGATTCCGTGGTCACCGTCAACCGCGCCTGCGGCGAGTTATTTACCTCCCGCAGTTGCCCTCCTTGCAAGATGAACGTGGTCATGAATTCCCCTGATGAACGGGTTTTTCCGCGTTGTGCCCCGCGCAGACAGGCAGAGCAGAACAAAGCACCGGATCGGCCATTTCGGATCATGTACCACGGATCGATCGTCGAGCGAAACGGTCTGGATCTTGCCGTTGAGGCTCTTGCCCAAGTACGAAAACGAGTGCCTGGCGCAGAGCTGAGAATCTACGGAGCACGCACTTCCTTTCTCACCCGCGTTGAGGATTTAGTTCGCAGCAAAGACCTCGAAGAAGCCGTGCACTACTTCGGACCCAAGTCCTTGGAGGAGCTCGTTCCGGCCATCCAGGAGTGTGACGTAGGATTAATACCAAATCGGCGAAATGTCTTCACAGAGCTGAATACCCCGACACGCATCTTCGAGTATTTAGCGCTCGGCACGCCCGTTATTGCACCGCGCGCCCCAGGCATCTGCGACTATTTCGACGATAGTTCGATGGTGTTTTTTGAGCTTGGCAATGCGCAGGACCTTGCTCAAAAGATTGAGTACGTGTTTGACCACCCGGCCGAGGTGCTTGATGTTGTCAAGCGCGGCCAGCTAGTCCAGCACCTGCATGATTGGTCAACGGAAAGGCGCCGGCTTATCGGCCTCGTTGCCCGGACGATTTGCAAAGATGGCATTTCCGGCGAGATGGTCTCTTCAGAACCTGATACGACCGACAAGGAGTCGGTTGCTAATCTCAAGCGTGTTTGACCGACCGGGCCCCTCAAAAGGAGATCCTTTGTATGGGCAAAGTTGAGAAAGTTGTGGTTGTTGGGCTCGGAGAGATCGGCCGACCCCTTTTCGAGCTCCTCTCTCGGCATCATAATGCGGTTGGAGTTGACATCTCGCCACCAAACAAGGGGGGTGACGGTGTAGACGTTATGCATATCTGCTTCCCGTTTTGGATCCCGGACTTCATTGGAGAGACGGCTCGCTATATATCGCTTTTCAGACCAGGAATGACCATCATTAACAGTACTGTTGCCGTAGGCACGACGCGCGCCATTGGCGAACGGACGGGAACAGTCGTCGTCAACAGTCCCGTGCGCGGCAAGCACGCACGCATGATGGAGGATATCCTGAAATACACAAAGTTTGTGGGTTCGTCTGATCCGCTTGCAGCCGAGCGGGCAGCCGAACATTTCCGTTCCTTGGGAATGAAAGCCAGGGTGTTATCCTCCCCGGAAGCCTCCGAACTGGCTAAGCTCACAGAAACCACTTATTTCGGAGTCTTGATTGCCTGGGCGCAAGAGGTCGAAAGATACTGTGATCGGCTGGGTTTGAATTACGATGAGGTCGTTTCGATATATGAAGAGATAGGCTTTTTCCCTCCGGTGAAGTATTTCCCAGGTGTTATCGGTGGTCACTGCGTCATGCCAAATATCGAGATCCTTAGCCAGCTGGGATCTTCTGACCTTCTCAATGCGGTCCGGGCTTCAGACAAGAAGAAGATTCAACGCGAGGCCGTCCCGGCGCGTCCTCTGGCTAGAGCGGGGATCGAGCAAAGGCTCGTCTCCTGAGGGGAAATCAATACTTCCGCAAGGTGGGGTCGGAGAGTTCAGATTCAGCGGGCGGACAATCGAAGATGACGTGGCGAATCCGAGTTGTGAGATCTGGTACGAGCTTTTACCCGTTTTCCGAATTCTCCCTACCTTGAACGCGTTTGGCTGGTAATGATTGGCGTCGTTGCAAACCTATCAGACTCCTCTGCGGTCGGCGAATTTTTTGAGCTTTTCAAGACCCCGTGGGAGTGGTTTCGGAACGAGATGCGCTATAACGTTCTGCTTTGCGCGGGCGACTGCGTGATACCCGATAGCGAAGCAAGGCTGGTCGTACTTTACAGCGGGCGCACGCTGACGAACGATTCGGGGAGGGTAGCTGAAACACACCTCCAAGGGGCACGCGGTGACAGGTTGCAATACAAGGGGAGACCTCTCCCGATTTATGGAGACTACGTATCCTTTCGAACCGGTACAAGCGTTCTGATCAACGAAGTGAGCAGCGCCCCGGTTATGTACGTGGAGCGGTACCGCGCCAAGACCATAGCGAGGATAGGTTACGATCTTTTTAAAGAGATTCGCCGGTTACTTGCGGAAGGCCAACCTCCGATTAATGCCGGGATTCCCACGCTTGAGCTGCACATTTCGCTGCTTCGGGAGTTGATTATTGCCTCCGGGGCTCAGCTGGTCGAGATCCCCCCTGTGCCAGACGGCCATCGCTTCATCGCATGTCTGACTCACGACGTCGATCACCCCTCGATCCGGCGCCACAAGATTGATCCTACGGCGCTGGGATTTCTGCTGCGCGCAGGTCCTGGATCTCTCGTCAAGGCGCTCCAAGGCCGGATCTCCGCTCGCATTTTACTCAGAAATTGGGCGGCCGCCTTGAAGCTGCCCCTTGTTCAACTGGGCCTCGCGAAGGATTTTTGGTACGACTTCGACCGCTATCTGCAACTGGACGGGAGGCGCTCGACATTTTTCGTTATCCCGTTTAAGGGACGCCCCGGGCACCTGCCGGGTGGCTCCGCCCCCAAACGGCGTGCCGCGCGCTATAGGGCGGCTGACATTGCAAACAAGATGCGGGCTCTGTCCTCTCAAGGAGGCGAAGTCGGACTCCACGGCATCGACGCCTGGCTTGATAACTCCCGTGCGTGCGTCGAGCTGAACCAAATCCGCAAAATAACTGGCCTACGCGACATGGGCGTGCGGATGCACTGGCTGTACTTTGACACTGGATCGCCGCTGCATTTGGATCGCGCGGGCGCCGACTACGACTCGACGATCGGGTACAACGAAACCGTCGGTTACCGAGCAGGAACTAGTCAGGCCTACAAACCCCTAGGAGCGACCCGGTTGCTTGAACTCCCCCTCCACATCATGGATACCGCCCTGTTTTTCCCTTCGCATTTAAATTTGTCGTTTAAAGAGGCCCGCAAGCGAGTCTCTTCCATCATTGAAAACGCAGTCGAGTTTGGAGGAGTCGTGACGATCAATTGGCACGATCGGAGTATTTCACCGGAGAGGTGCTGGGACAGTTTCTACGAGGATCTCCTTAGTGAGCTCAAGGGCCGGGGTGCGTGGTTTGCGACCGCTGGAGAAGCCGTGTCATGGTTCCGAAAGCGCAGGTCAGCGACATTCGACGCGGCCT
>Ga0126371_10002647_pt1 | contig 15443 bp, 17 predicted proteins | sample PanSoiMetaPlot_4_FD_110145 | JGI IMG/M metagenome (GOLD analysis project Ga0126371, IMG submission 110145) | Tropical forest soil microbial communities from Panama - MetaG Plot_4 | ecosystem: Environmental > Terrestrial > Soil > Tropical forest > Bulk soil | place: Panama | collected 2016-02-17 | reverse complement strand
GTTCTGCCCGCAGGCGAACAGCACCGACTGCGGCTGCGCGACGATCGGAGCTGCCATCGCGGCCTTACCCCTTGCCCTTCCAGTGCAGCACGGTGATGAGCGTGAACAGGTGGCGGGCGGTGTCGAAATCGACTCGGATCTTGTTCTTGAGGCGCTCGATCAGGAGATCGGTGCCCTCGTTGTGCAGCGCGCGCCGGCCCATGTCGATCGCCTCGATCTGGCTCGGGCTCGCGGTGCGGATCGCCTGGTAGTAGCTGTCGCAGATGATGAAGTAGTCCTTGACGATGCGCTTGAGCGGGGTGAGCGACAGGTGATGGGTGACGACCGTCTGCTCGTCGGCGGTGCGCACCTCGAACACGAGCCGATTGCTCACCACCGCGAGATGCAGCCAGTAGGGGCCGCCGTCGTGGCCGACCGGCTCGAACGTATTCTGCTCGAGCAGATCGTAGATCGCGACTGCGCGCTCGTGCTCGACGTCGGCGCTGGCGCGGCCGATCGAGCTCTCGTCGATGGTCACCTTGACGAGGCGGCGATTGTCGGCGGGCGCTTTCGCGGTCATTGCCGGTTCAGCCGGATCGCGACCGAGCGCGCGTGCGCCGAAAGTCCCTCGGCCTCGCCGAGCGCGATCGCGGCGGGGCCGAGCGCGGCGAGCTGATCCGGCCCGCAGCGAAGCAGGGACGTGCGCTTCATGAAGTCGAGCACGCCGAGGCCGGAGGTAAAGCGCGCCGAGCGCGCGGTCGGCAGCACGTGGTTGGAGCCCGCCACATAGTCGCCGATCGCCTCCGGCGTATGGGGCCCGAGAAAGATCGCGCCGGCGTTGCGGATCTTCTGCGCGAAGCCCTCCGCGTCGCGCGCGACGATCTCGAGGTGCTCGGGCGCGACCGCGTCGACGAGCGGCACGGCCTTGTCGAGGCTTTCGACCAGGATGACGGCGCCGAAATCCTGCCACGAGGCGCGGGCGACCGCGGCGCGGGGCAGCGTTTCGAGCTGCGCCGCGACGGCGGCCTCGACCTCGCGGGCGAGCGCGGGGTCGTCGGTGATGAGGATCGACTGCGCCGCGGTGTCGTGCTCGGCCTGCGCCAGCAGGTCGGCGGCGATCCAGGCCGGGTTGGCGTCGCGGTCGGCGAGGATCAAGACCTCGGAGGGACCGGCGATCATGTCGATGCCGACCTTGCCGAAGACGAGACGCTTGGCGGCCGCCACATAGGCGTTGCCGGGACCGACGATCTTGTCGACCGGCGCGATGCTCTCGGTGCCGTAGGCGAGCGCCGCGATCGCCTGGGCGCCGCCGACCCGGTAGATCTCGTCGACGCCGGCGAGCGCCGCGGCCGCCAGCACCAGCGGGCTGAGCGTGCCGCCGGGCGCCGGCACCACCATGACGAGGCGCTCGACGCCCGCGACCTTGGCGGGCACCGCGTTCATCAGCACGGAGGACGGATAGGCCGCGGTGCCGCCCGGCACGTAGAGGCCGGCCGCCGCGATCGCGCGCCAGCGATAGCCGAGCGTCACGCCGAGCGCATCGGTGAACTGCTCGTCGCGCGGCAGCTGGCGGCGGTGATAGGCCTCGATGCGATCGCGCGCGAGCTTGAGGGCGTCGAGCGCGCGCGGCGCGCAGGATGCGGCCGCCGCCTCGATCTCGGCCTTGCCGACGCGCAGGCCGGTACGGCCCAAGTCGACGCGGTCGAATTTCAGGCTTAGCGCGATCAGCGCCCTGTCGCCCCGCGCCACCACGTCGGCGATGATCGCCTTCACGGCCTCCTCGACGTCCTGCGACGCCTCGCGCTTGGCGGCCAGAAAAGCGGAGAATCGCCCGGCGAAATCGGCGTCCCGCGTGTCGAGGCGGATCGGCATGGCGGCCCCTTCGGTTCAGGGGTCAATGGCGCGCCGGAGGGATGGCGTCAACCCTCGCTCACTACTCGCCATTAACGCCATTCGCCATTAACGCCGCCGTCATCGCCCGCGAACGCGGGCGATCCAGTCCCCTGGGCGAACGCCCGAAGGGTCGGCCGCCCCATCGATATGTTGGTGATTACTGGATTGCCCGCTTTCGCGGGCAATGACGGAGTCGGGTGAGTTGGCGTCTTGGCTTACGCCGTCTTCAGCGGCGCGAGCTCGTCCACATGGGCCGGGCAGCAGGCGGTGGCCCAGACCAGGCCGAGGTCGGCGAGCTCCGATTCCAGGCATTCGACGTCGAGCCGCAGCGCGGCGTCGCCCGAGAAGGTGAGGATCACCTGGCCGGCGGGCGCGTCGGTTGGCCTGAACTCGACCGCCAGAAGGTTGAGCACCGCGTCCTTGTCGGAGCAGGCGATGTTGCGCGCCTTGAACGCGTTGACCCGCTCGAAGCGCAACGCGGCGCGCCGGCGGCGGTAGGGCGGCTGCGGGCTCTGCGCGCTCTCCCAGTCGAACCGGTTGATCACGACGATGACGCGCTTCTCGGTCGGACGCCACAGGATATCACCGACCCGCACGCAGGAATCCTGCACATGAGCGGACACGACCTCGATGTCGTCGCTGTCCAGCGCAACGAGCCTCAGCAAATCCATTGCAGGCGCCCCGGTTACTTGCCGCATCGCCTATCTGGGGAGGGGTCCGGCGGGGCGCAAGCCGGCGCGGCGATTTTTTGCCGGCGGACGCAGGGGACGTAGCCGGAGGGAGCGTCGTAGCCCCCATGGAGCGGAGCGGAATACGGGGAGACCGGACCCGGATTTCGCTGCGCTCCATCCGGGCTACGGCGCCTCCCCATCCGGGCCACGCGAACGCAAGTGGAACGGCCGGGCGCCTGGACATGATTTTGCCGTGGCCGTCCCGCAGTCGTCGCGCGGCGTAAACGATTTGGTTACCAAGCCGTACGTACGAGTGGGGACTGGGCTACGGGGGCCTCGAGGAGGGCGACATGTTCGATTTGCGCGACCTTTTTCAGTGGGAGCGTTTCATCACCCCTTCCATCATCAAGATCTTCTACTGGCTCCTGGTCGCGATGGCGGTGCTCGGCGGCGTGCAGATGCTGTTCGGCGGGCTCGGGCTCATGTTCATCAGCCCGGTGGCCGGCATCCTGACCATGGTCGCGGGCGTGATCATCGCCTTCATCGGTATCATCTTCGCGCGCATCGCGGCGGAGTTCGTGCTGATCGTCTTCCGCATCAACGAGCACCTCGGCGCCATCCGCAGCCAGGGCGAGCCGCAGTAGGTTGGGTCGAGCGCAGCGAGACCCAACGGAGTCAATGCTCGGGATGTTGGGTCTCGCAAGGGCTCGACCCAACCTACGGCTTTCTACGGCTTTCGCGGGCGATGACGGCGGAGTTTGTGGCTGCTGCGTCGCAAAGCGGAGCGGCTACGTCGCAAACCTGAAATGCATCACGTCGCCGTCGGCGACGACGTACTCCTTGCCTTCGAGGCGCAGGCGGCCGGCATCGCGCGCGCCGGCCTCGCCGCCGAGCGCGACATAATCGGCGTAGCTGATGGTCTCGGCGCGGATGAAGCCGCGCTCGAAATCGGTGTGGATCACGCCGGCGGCCTGCGGCGCGCGCGCGCCGGCGGTCACGGTCCAGGCGCGCGCCTCCTTGGGGCCGGCGGTGAAGAAGGTCACGAGGTGCAGGAGCGCGTAGCCGGCGCGGATCAGCCGGTCGAGCCCCGCCTCCTCGAGGCCGACCGCCGCGAGATAGTCGGCGCGCTCCTCGGCGGGCAGCACCGCGATCTCCGACTCGATCTTGGCCGAGATCACGACGGCGGCGGCGCCCTCCTGTTGCGCCCGCTCCCCCACCTTGCGCGACTGCGCGTTGCCGGCCGCCGCGGCGGCTTCGTCGACGTTGCAGACATAGAGCACGGGCTTCGCGGTCAGGAGGCCTAGCATCGCGAAGGCGCGCTCCTCCTCGGCCTTGCGCTCGCTCAGGCGGGCCGGCTTGCCGTCGCGCAGCAATGCAAGGCAGCGGTTGACGAGGTCGAGCGTCTCCCTCGCCTCCTTCTCGCCCTGCTTCGCCTTCTTCTCCAGCGCGTCGACGCGCTTCTCGAGGCTTTCGAGGTCGGCGAGCATCAGCTCGGTCTCGACCGTCTCGATGTCGGCGATCGGGTCGACCCGGCCCTCCACGTGCGTGACGTCGCCGTCCTCGAAGCAGCGCACCACGTGCGCGATGGCGTCGACCTCGCGGATATTGGCGAGGAACTGGTTGCCGAGCCCCTCCCCTTTCGAGGCGCCGCGCACCAGGCCGGCGATGTCGACGAAGGTGAGCCGCGTCGGCACGATCTGCGCGGACTTGGCCAGCGTCGCCAGCCGGTCGAGGCGCAGATCCGGCACCGCCACCTCGCCGACGTTCGGCTCGATGGTGCAGAACGGATAGTTCGCCGCCTGCGCGGCCGCGGTCGCGGTCAGCGCATTGAAGAGCGTCGACTTGCCCACATTGGGCAATCCAACGATGCCGCACTTGAAGCCCATGCTAATTGTCCAAGTCTCAATCCAAGTCTCAGTCCAAGTCTTCAGTCCAAGTCTTCAGTCCAAGTCTTCAGTCCAAGTCTCAGTCGACGTCTTCGTCCGATGTCTTCGGCGGGAAAAATCCCTTCGCCTGCATCGCGAGATGCACCTTGTTCTGGAACGTCGCGTCGTCGCCACGCGCGAGCAGCGCGGCATTGTCGGCGATCACCTCGGCGAGCGCCGCGACCCAGGGGCGCTCGGCCTTGGCGAAATCGCCGAGCACGTGGCGATGCACCAGATCCTTGTCGCCCGGATGACCGATGCCGATGCGCACGCGGCGATAGTCGTTGCCGACATGCGCCGAGATCGACCGCAGCCCGTTGTGACCCGCGATCCCGCCGCCCGCCTTCACGCGCATCTTGCCGGGCGGCAGGTCGACCTCGTCGTGCACCACCACGATGTCGGAGAGCGGCAGCTTGTAGAAATGCGCCGCATCGCCGACCGCACGGCCGGACTCGTTCATGTAGGTGCCGGGCAGGAGCAGGAGCACGCGCTCGGCGCCGATCGAGCCCTCGGTGGCGACCCCCTGAAAGCGCCGCCGCCACGGGGGAAATCCGTGGCGGCGTGCGATCTCTTCGACCACCATGAAGCCGATGTTGTGCCGGTTGCCGACGTGCTCCGTGCCCGGATTGCCGAGCCCGACCACGAGGCGCATGGAGAAAGCCTCCGCGTCGGCTTACTTCTTCTCGCCGCCTCCGCCGGCCGGCGCCGCGGCGCCCGCCGCGGGCGCGGCCCCCGGCGCCGCTCCGGGCGCGGCACCCGGCGCCGCTCCGGGCGCGCCCGGCACCGCTCCCGCCTCGGCGGCGGCTGCAGCTGCGGCGGCCGCCGCTGCGGCGGCTTCCGCGGCCGCCTTCATCTCTTCGGCGTAGCCCGACGGCGGCACGATGGTGACGAGCGTCGCGTCGCCGCGCACGATCGCGCGCACGTTGGGCGGCAGCGTCACGTCGCTCAGATGCTTCGAATGGCTGATCTCGAGGCCCGTGATGTCGACGTCGATCGCGTCGGGGATCGCGTCCGCCGAGCAGACCACCTCGAGATAGTGGGTCACGATGTTGACGGCGCCGCCACGCTTCACGCCCGGCGACTGGTCGACGTTCTTGACGTGCACCGGGATGCGCACCCGGATGGTCGCGCCCTCGCCGAGCCGGAGGAAGTCGACATGGATCGGCTTGTCGCGCACCGGATCGACCTGGAAGTCGCGCGGAATGGTGCGGTGCTTCTTGCCGTCGACCTCGATGTTGCAGATGCTGGTGAGGAACTTGCCCGCATGGATGCGGTATTTCAACTCGTCATAGTCGAGCGAGATCGCGATCGGGGGCTGGTTGTCGCCGTAGATCACGCCCGGCACTTTGCCTTCGCGACGCACGGCCCGGGCGGCCCCCTTGCCGGCCCGCGGACGCGCCGTCGCCTTCAATTCATTGACGGTCGCCATTGTCGATGTCCTTCGCGTTTTGCGCTGTGTGCGGTGGCCGCGGCATGCCTCCAGGGGTGTCGGGGCCGCGGACCGCGGGCTTATAGCCGCGCCGCGGCGCGCTGACAAGGAAGCGCGGAACGGCGGCGCGGCGTGCGGCCGGATGCCGAATTTTGCGTCAAGGCATTGATATCACGGCGTTGTCGGCGATGGTGGACCGTCCGGCGGCGGTTGCGGCGGGCCCGGCGGGAGGCCCGCGGGCGGCGCGCCGGTCGCACCGAGCTTGGCCTCGAGCGCGGCGACGCGAGCCTGCAGCGCCTCGTTCTCCTCGCGCGCCAGCCGCGCCATCTCCTTCACGGCCTCGAACTCCTCGCGCTGCACCAGATCAAGCTCGCGCAGCAGGCGCTCGAACTGGGTGCGAACGAGCGTATCGAACTCGCGCCGCACGCCCGATGCGACGCCGGCGGCATCGTTCATCAGCCGCGCGATCTCGTCGAAAAAGCGGTTCTGCGTCTGGGTCATAGGGCTCTCCGCGCGCCGGTCAGGGCCGTGCAACCCCAGAATGGCGACCGGCGGGCGCGGCCGCAAGGCGGCCGATCCCGGCGCCCTGCGCAAACCCTTGACGCCATCGGCCGCTTCCCGCATCACCGAACCGGCTACCGTCGCGGATCTGGTCTGGGTCAAAATCCATGCGGCTCGCGCTCCTGCCCTATCCCAAGCTCGAGCCGGTGCTGGTCAAGTTCGGGCCGTTCTCGATCGGCTCGTACTCGATCGGACCGTTCTCGATCCGCTGGTATGCGCTCGCCTACATCGCCGGCATCCTGCTCGGCTGGCTCTACGCGCGCCGGATGATCGTCAACGAGCGCCTGTGGGGCGGAAGCGCGCCGTTCACGGTGCTCGACCTCGACGATTTCGTCCTGTGGGTCACGCTCGGCATCATCATCGGCGGCCGCAGCGGCTACGTGCTGTTCTACAATTTCGATCTCTACGCCGCGCACCCGCTCGAGATGCTCAAGCTGTGGGACGGCGGCATGTCGTTCCACGGCGGCTTTCTCGGCTGCGTCGCCGCGGTGGGGCTGTTCGCGCTCAAGCGCCACCTCCCGTTCCTGTCGCTCGGCGACGTCACCTGCGCGGTCGGACCGATCGGGGTCTTCCTCGGGCGGCTCGCCAATTTCGTCAACGGCGAGCTGTGGGGCAGGCCGACCGACGCGCTGTGGGCGATGATCTTCCCGAGTCCCGACGCCGGCGGCGTGCCGCGCCATCCGAGCCAGCTCTACGAGGCCGCGCTCGAGGGGGTGCTCCTGTTCATCGTGCTCAACGTGCTGGTGCGGCGCGGCGCGCTCAAGTGCCCCGGCCTGATCACCGGCGTATTCGCGATCGGCTACGCGGTGATGCGCTCGTTCTGCGAGCTGTTTCGCGAGCCCGACCGGCAGCTCGGCTTCATCTGGCACGACATGACCATGGGCATGCTGCTCTCGGTGCCGCTCTTGATCGCCGGCATCGGCTTCGTCGCCTATGCGCTGCGGACGAAGCCGTCCCGGAGCAGCTGATGACGGGGCCGGACACGCTCGAAAGCGAGATCCGCCGGCTCATCATGATCGCCGGTCCGATGCCGGTCTCCGAATTCATGCACCACTGCCTCGGCCATCCGAAGTTCGGCTACTACATCACGCACGACCCGATCGGCACGAGCGGCGATTTCACCACTTCGCCGGAGATCAGCCAGATGTTCGGCGAGCTGCTCGGCCTGTGGGCCGCGGCGGTGTGGCGCCAGATGGGCGCGCCCGCCGGCGTGCGGCTGATCGAGCTCGGGCCGGGGCGCGGCACCATGATGCACGACATGCTGCGCGCCGCGCACGTGATGCCGGATTTCCGCAGGGCGCTCGCCGTGCATCTGGTGGAGACGAGCCCGGTGCTGCGCGCGCGCCAGCAGCAGACGCTGGGCAAGCTCGACGTGGCGGTGACCTGGCACGATGCGCTCGCTGAGGTGCCGGAGGGGCCGGCGATCATCCTCGCCAACGAGTTCTTCGACGCGCTGCCGGTCAATCAGGCGGTCAAGCAGGCGGACGGATGGCACGAGCGCGTCGTCAACATCGATGACAACGGCGATCTCGCGTTCGCGGTCGCGAGCGCGCCGCTGAAATTCTTCGATCAGACCTTGCCGCCGCAGGTGCGCATGGCCGAGGTCGGCTCGATCTACGAGTGGCGCGGCGACCCGCCCGCGCTGGAGATCGGGCGGCGCGTGGTGCACGGCGGCGGCGGCGCGCTCATCATCGACTACGGCCACGACGAGAGCATGGTGGGAGACACGTTCCAGGCGCTGCGCGGCCAGCACAAGGCCGATCCGCTGCTCTCGCCGGGCCTCGCCGACCTCACCGCCCATGTCGATTTCCAGGCGCTCGCGTCGGCGGCCGAAAGCATCGGCGCGCGCGCGCATGGGCCGGTCGACCAGGCGACCCTGCTGCGCCGCCTCGGCATCGAGCAGCGCGCCGCCAATCTCAAGAAGGTGGCGCCGCCCGACAAGGCGGCGACGATCGACCTCGCGCTCGGCCGCTTGACCGCGGGCGGGACGACCGGCATGGGCAATATGTTCAAGGCGCTCGGCATCTCGACGCCCGAGATCGCGGCGCTGCCCGGCTTCGAGGTGTGATGCTGCAGGTCCCATCGCTCACGGCGCTCGACGGCATCCGCCATGCCTTCTTCACGCGCGAAGGCGGCGTGTCGGAAGGCATCTATGCGAGCCTCAACGGCGGCGTCGGCTCCAATGACGACCGCGCGCATGTCGCCGAGAACCGCGCCCGCATGGCGGCGGCGCTCGGCGTCGCGCCGGACGCGCTGGTCACGCCCTATCAGATCCATTCCGCCGACGTGGTCGTCGCGCAGGCGCCGTGGGCGCCGGATGCGCGGCCGCGCGCCGACGCGATGGTGACGCGCGTGCCGGGCCTCGCCATCGGGGTGTCGACCGCCGACTGCGGGCCGGTGCTGCTGGCGGATCCGGCGGCGCGGGTGATCGGGGCCGCGCATGCGGGCTGGCGCGGCGCGCTCGCCGGCGTCACCGACGCGGCGATCGCCGCCATGGAGCGGCTCGGCGCCGCCCGCCCGCGCATCGTCGCGGCGATCGGACCGATGATCCGCCAGCCGAACTACGAGGTCGGGCCGGAGCTCGTTGCGCAGTTCGTCGCCGCCGACGCCGCCAATGACCGCTTTTTCCAGCCGGCGGCGCGCACCGGCCACGCCATGTTCGACCTCGCCGGCTATGTGGCGGCGCGGCTCACCGCCGCCGGCATCGCGCGCGTCGACGATCTCGGCCGCTGCACCTATGCGGAGCCGGCGCTGTTCTACAGCTTCCGCCGCACCACCCACCGCGGCGAGCCCGACTACGGCCGCCACATCAACGCGATCGCGCTCGGCTAACGTTCCTCATCGTTAACCGGCCGTTAACGCGCTGGACCGCGGCCGCGAGACCGGCTACGGATTTGGGAACGGCCCGAGCAACCGAATACCGCTCACCAACGATGCGGTTCGGGACGCCAAAATGGTTGCCGGCCGCGCAGGGGTGCGGATGCAGATGACGGGGAACGGGCGCGCCGGCTGCGCGCCGTGGGGACTGTTGTGGGTGGCGCGGCTCGGCGCGGTGATCGCCGCGCTTGCGAGCCTTGCGGCATGCTCGACCGCGCCGCAGGTGCCGCAGGGCGCCATGGCGGCCGTCGTAGCGCGCGGCCCGACCGTTGCGTTCGACTCGATCGACGGGCCGCCGGAAAGCATCTTTCGCCAGTTCGTGCAGGCCCTGAACGACGAGGCCGCCGCCCGGCAGATGGCGATGGTCTCGCGCGGCAGCCCGGCGCAGTACCGGGTGCGCGGCTATCTGGCGGCGATGGTCGGCAAGCGCCGCGCGACGACGATCGCCTGGGCCTTCGACGTCTACGACGCCGATCAGAACCGCGCCGTCCGCATCGTAGGCGAGGAGCCGGCTGCCGGCTCCGGCCGCGGAACCTGGGCGGCCGCCGACGACCGGGTGCTGCGCAAGATCGCCAAGAACGGCATCGACCAGCTCGCCGCCTTCCTGGCCGCCCCGGGCAGCGCGCCCGCCCCGGCGCCGGCCGCACCGCCCGAGCGCGGCCCCAACGTCGCGGCCGCCGATACCGCCGAGCCGGCGACACTCGCGTATGTGGGCCGCGAGCAATAAAGACAACCCTGCCCTCCCGAAAAAGCTGCGGGACAACGAAATCCGTCGTATTGCCAGCCGCATAGGCTCCTTGTTATCACGGCGCCGCCCGGCACCCGGGCGCCGCGCGGAGGATTGTTCGTTGGTTGCATTGTCCGTCGAATGCCGAGACCCTGCTCGATCCGGGGCGGGCGCCGCGCGGACCGTGCGCTAGGAGGGCGGGAATGGCGGGCAAGAACGGGGCGATCAAGCTCGTCGCCGGCAACTCCAATCCGCGCCTCGCCGAAGCGATCGGGGCCTATCTCAAGATGCCGCTCGCAAAGGCCGTGGTGCGCCGCTTCGCCGACATGGAGATCTTCGTCGAGATCCTCGAGAACGTGCGCGGCGCCGACGTGTTCGTGGTGCAGTCGACCTCCTATCCGGCCAACGACCACATGATGGAGCTGTTGATCATCATGGACGCGCTGCGGCGCTCGTCGGCGCGGCGCATCACGGCCGTGGTGCCCTATTTCGGCTACGCGCGGCAGGACCGCAGGACCGGGTCGCGCACGCCGATCTCGGCCAAGCTCGTCGCCAACCTGATCACGCATGCGGGGGCCGACCGCGTGCTCACCGTCGACCTGCATGCCGGGCAGATCCAGGGCTTCTTCGACATCCCGACCGACAATCTTTATGCCTCGCCCGTGATGGTGCGCGACATCCGCGAGCGGTTCGATCTCAACAAGGTGATGGTGGTGTCGCCCGACGTCGGCGGCGTGCTGCGCGCGCGCGGCCTCGCCAAGCGCATCAACGCGCCGCTCGCCATCATCGACAAGCGGCGCGAGCGCGCCGGCGAATCCGAGGTGATGAACGTGATCGGCGACGTCGAGGGCCGCACCTGCATCCTGGTCGACGACATCGTCGACTCGGGCGGCACGCTGGTGAATGCCGCCGACGCGCTGCTGGGGCAGGGCGCGACTGACGTCTCGGCCTACATCTCGCACGGCGTGCTGTCGGGCGGGGCGGTCGCGCGCATCACCGCCTCGCGGCTCAAGGAGCTCGTCATCACCGACTCGATCCAGCCGACCGAGGCGGTGCGGGTGGCGGAAAATATCCGGGTGCTGTCGATCGCGACCCTGATCGGCGAGGCGATCGCGCGCACCGCGGCCGAGGAGTCGGTCTCGAGCCTGTTCGACTGAAGGGCGGCACGTGGAATAGGCGTGGCGACCAAGGGAGTAGCGAATAGCGAAACCGGAACCGCCTACCCTTTTTTCGCTATTCGCTGCGCGCCATTCCCCCGCCCGGCCGTTTCGCCCCCGTCCCGAGTCAAGTTGTCGCAGAACAATGGCTGTGGACGGCGATTCGCGCGGCGTTGCGCGATTCACGCGAATCTTCGATCACTCGCCCCATCAGCCGTTTTGGCGAGGGGAGTCGGGGCCGTTATAGTGGGCCGCGTAAGTGATTCGGCCCATGCCGGTCAATGCGCCGGGGCGGGTCGGAGCTGCGTCATAGTGGCCCGGCCGATGTTTCGACTTGTCCCTCGTCGGGGCGGCCGTCCGTCGCGTCGCGTGAGCGTTGGATGCGTGGGGCATCCCATGATCAAGCGGCAGCAGGGTGGGAGACGGCATGTCACTGACTGATTTCGCGGCAACCGAGCACGTCAACCCGATCGACGTGGTCGAGCGCATGGCGGCGACGCACGACTGGTCGTTCACGCGCGCGAGCGAGGACGAGGTCACGCTGGTGGTCGCCGGCAAATGGACCGACTACCAGGTCTCCTTTACCTGGATGGGCGACATCGAGGCGCTGCACCTCGCCTGCGCGTTCGAGCTCAAGGTGCCGCAGGCGCGGCGCAACGAGATGATCGAGCTGGTCGCCAAGGTGAACGAGCAGCTGTGGATCGGTCATTTCGGCGCCTGGTTCAACGACGGGCTGGTGATGTTCCGCCACGCCCTGCTGCTCACCGGCGGCACCGCCGCCTCGCGCGCACAATGCGAGTCGGCGCTCGGCGCCGCGCTCGATGCCTGCGAGCGCTACTTCCAGGCGTTCCAGTTCGTCCTGTGGGCCGGCAAGAGCGCGAACGAGGCGATCGACGCCATCATGTTCGAGACCTCCGGCGAGGCGTGAGCCCGACAACCAGCCAGCGTCATTGCCCGTGCACCCGCCTACGCTCGCTTCGCGAGCTACGGCGCGGTTCAAGTCGCGCTGAGGCGCAACGCGCGAACGCGGAAGCGGGCAATCCAGTACGCACGACGGTGAATGGGACCTCCGCGGTGCCCCATCGCCGCGTCTCGGAGTCCTGGATCGTCCGCTTGCGCGGACGATGACGGCGGTGGAGGTTGAGGCACAGAGGCGGTAGGGATAGCGAAAGGATCGCACGACCATTTCGCTATTCGCCTCCCGAGGGCCTGATGGACCACAAACCACTCGACGATTTTACCGGGACCCTCCTGCTGGTCGGCGCCGGAAAGATGGGCGGCGCCATGCTGGAAGGCTGGCATCGGCTCGGGCTCAAGTTCGACGACGTCGTCGCGCTCGAGCCGGCGCCGGCGCCGGAGATCATCACGCTCGGCCAGCGCGGCCTGCGGATCAATCCGGCGCCCGACACGATCGCGCCGTCCGCGATCGTCATCGCCGTCAAGCCGCAGGCCGCAGCCGAGGTGCTGCCCGGCCTTGCGCGGCTGATCCGCCACGACACGGTGGTGATCTCGATCATGGCGGGCCGCACCATCGCGTTCCTGGAGCGGGCCCTGCCCGGCGCCGCGCTGGTGCGCGCCATGCCGAACACGCCGGCCGCAATCGGCCGCGGCATCACGGTCGCGGTCGCCAATGCGCGGGTGAGCGGCGCGCAGCGCGACCTCGCCGACCGCCTCCTCGCCGCGACCGGCGCGGTCGAATGGGTCGCCGACGAGGCGCTGATGGACGCCGTGACTGCGGTCTCGGGCTCGGGGCCGGCCTATGTGTTTCTCCTCGCCGAGAGCCTGGCGCGCGCCGGCGCCGCCGCCGGCCTGCCGGCCGACCTCGCGGCGCGGCTCGCGCGCGAAACCGTCGCGGGCTCGGGCGAGCTGTTGCACCGCGCGGCGGTCGATGCCGCCACACTCCGGCGGAACGTCACATCGCCGGGCGGCACGACGGCGGCGGCGCTCGACGTGCTCATGGGTCGCGACGGCCTCGATGCGCTGATGCAAAAGGCGGTGATGGCGGCCACCCGCCGCTCGAAGGAGCTTGCGGGGTAGCGGTGCACCCGCCCTGGAACCGCCCTCCTCGCTGCCCTACATTCAGAGGGGACTAGACCGCACAGGAGGCCGCCATGGCCAAGAAGCCTGCCCGCGCGCACGCCGACGAGCCTGCCGCGCCGGCTCCGCCGACCGGCAGCGACCGCGAGCGCATCATCGCCGCCTTCATGGCGCTGCTCGCCGAAAAATCCTTCGAGCGGATCGACCTCGGCGAAGTGGCGGCGCGCGCCGGCGTGTCGCTCGGCGCCATGCGCGGTGAATTCGGCTCGACGCTCGCGATCTACGCCGCGCAGGTGAAGGCGATCGACCGCGCCGTGCTCGAAGGCGGCGAGGGCGACATGAGCGAGGAGCCGCCGCGCGAGCGCCTGTTCGACGTGCTGATGCGGCGGATCGAGACGCTGGCGCCGCACAAGGAGGCCATCCGCTCGCTGCTGCGCTCGGCGCGGCGCAATCCGCCGCTCGCGTTCGCGCTCAACGGGATCGCGGTGCGCTCGCAGCAATGGATGCTCGCCGCCGCCGAGATCCACGCATCCGGCCCACGCGGCATGCTGCGCGCGCAAGGGCTCGCGCTGCTGTGGGCGCGCGTGCTCGGCACCTTCGTCAACGACGAGGAGGAGGGGCACGCCCGCACCATGGCGGCGCTCGACCGCGAGCTCGGCCGCGGCGCACGCTGGGTCGGCTTCCTCGACGATCTCAGCCGCTTCCTGCCGGGCTGCCGGCCGCGGCGGCGCCGCCGGCGCGATCTCGACGAGGAGCCGGACGACGAGGCAACCGTCGCGGCGTAGATTCAGCGCTTCGCGCCTTCGAACAGCGGCAGCGTGCCGTCGACCTGCGCGCCCTCAATCGCAAGCAGGCGAAGTTTCGTGACGACGCCGCCGTTCGCCGAGAAGCCGCCGCTCTTGCGGCCGGCCGCCACCACGCGATGGCACGGCACGATCAGCGGGAACGGATTCCGCCCCATTGCCTGGCCGATCTCGCGTGCGTCACCGTCGATGCCGAGGCGCTTGGCGATATCGCCGTAGGTCATGGTCTCGCCCGGCCGGATGGTGCGCGCAACCGCATAGACTTGCGCGTTGAACGCCGGCACCGCGGCCATGTCGAGCGCGACGCCGGTGAGATCGGCCGCCTCGCCGCGCAGAAGCGCCACGATGGCCGCGATGGCGCGCGCGACCTCGGGCGGCGGCGCCTGTTCGAGCGCCTGGGGGCAACGCCGCATCAGGCGCGCGCGCGTCCGCTGCTCGTCCGCCTCCGGCAGATTGACGGCGGCCACGCCACGCGGCGTCCACGCGATGCCGCAGCGTCCGATCGCGGTGTCGAACAAAGTGAAGCCCGCATCTGTCATGCGGTCAATATAGCGACGAGCGCATCCGATTCCATCCGGAAGCTGCTTTTGAATTTTTCGGATCACACCGGCACCCGCACGGCCGCCCGCAGGCCGCCGAGAGGGCTTTCGCCGAGCGTGATGTCGCCGCCGTGCGAGCGCGCGATGTCGCGCGCGATGGCGAGGCCGAGGCCGGTGCCACCCTCGTCCTGGTTGCGCGCATCGTCGAGGCGCAGGAACGGCTTGAACACGTCCTCGCGCAGATGCGCCGGGATGCCGGGGCCGTCGTCGTCGACCGTGACGGTGAGATAGCGATGGTCGCGGTTGCCGGTGATCGCGATCGCATGGGCGTGGCGCGCCGCGTTCGACACGAGATTGCCGAGGCAGCGCTTGAACGCGTTCGGCCGCACGGTCACCACCGGATAGCCGTGGAACACCACCGCGGTGGTGTGGCCGTCGCGCTCGGCGTCGGCCTTGAGCTCCTGCAGGAAGGCTTCCATGTCGATCTGCGCCGCCTGCTCGCCCGCGTCGCCGCGCGCGAAGGCGAGATAGGCCTCGAGCATGCGGCCCATCTCGTCGACGTCGCGCTTCATTGCCTCGACCTCGGGCTGGTCGCCGATCAGCGCGAGCTCGAGCTTGAAGCGCGTGAGCACGGTGCGCAGGTCATGGCTGACTCCGGCCAGCATGGTGGTGCGCTGGTCGATCGCGCGCTCGACGCGCGCCTTCATCTCGATGAAGGCGGAGGCCGCGCGCCGCACCTCGCGCGCGCCGCGCGGGCGGAAGTTGGGCACGTCGCGCCCCTTGCCGAAGCTCTCCACCGCCTCGGAGAGGCGCAGGATCGGCCGGATCTGGTTGCGCAGGAAGAG
>Ga0126371_10002646_pt1 | contig 15448 bp, 14 predicted proteins | sample PanSoiMetaPlot_4_FD_110145 | JGI IMG/M metagenome (GOLD analysis project Ga0126371, IMG submission 110145) | Tropical forest soil microbial communities from Panama - MetaG Plot_4 | ecosystem: Environmental > Terrestrial > Soil > Tropical forest > Bulk soil | place: Panama | collected 2016-02-17 | reverse complement strand
TTACACAGTTCAACGTGTACTTAATGTCAGGGGACGAGGAGGCAACACTGGAAGCCTACAAGCGCGAAATCATGCCAGCGTTTTCAGAGGCAAAAGTTTAAGAACAGGACGTCTCTGCTGCTAAGGTTTTGTTGGCTCGTGGACCCGATCTCCCGATCGCTCGGCTTGGTGTGCAACCGCTATAGCCTGCGCTGTGCTCTCTGTGGTGAAGACTCTCTTTGCGTCCTTCGCAGATTCTCTTTGCACCCTTTGCGGTTAAGAGGTTTTCTCACCGATCTCAGCGAATGTTCCCGGCGTCCTCTGCGGCTAAAAGCTTTGGCTTCTCCAATGCGCAACACCCAGCCTCTGCGCCAGAAAGCCTCTCCTACGAAACCTCCGCCAACGGCTCCGGTGCGCCCTGCATCTTCATGAGTGCGTAGTAGGCGACGAACGAAACCAAAAATCCCACGAACCACGAGTAATCGTACAAAGTCCGCAATGATGGAATCACCAGCCCCACTAGCGCCGTGCCCGCGCCCAGCGCAAGAGCACCTAGCCCAATCCAGTTAAACCCGTGCCTGTATTCATACACTCCGTTTCGTAGATAAAGATCGTCGACTTGCAGCACACGCTTCCGCACGACGAAGTAATCGCAAATCATGATCCCTGCCACCGGCCCCAGAAATGCTGCATACCCCCCGAGCCATCCCAGGATGAAGGTCTTGTAATTTGCCAGCAGCTTCCAAGGCATCAACGCAATTCCCATAAAGCAGGTGATGACGCCACCGGTGCGAAAGTTGATTTTCCGTGGCCACAAATTCGAGAAGTCATTCGCCGGCGACACCACGTTTGCCCCAATGTTCACATTTAATGTCGCCAGCAAAATCGCAATGAGCGAAATCACTACCGCGATCGGCGAATGAAAACGGCTCAGCAACTGCACCGGATCCCAGATTGCCGTTCCGTAAATCGTCACGGTCGCTGAGGTCACCAGGATCCCGATCAGCGAATACAACGTCATCGTCGTAGGTAGAGCAATCGCCTGCCCGATCATCTGCTGCCCCTGGCTCCGCGCGAAGCGCGTAAAATCAGGAATGTTTAGCGACACTGTCGCCCAGAATCCCACCGTTCCATTCAGAGCCGGAACCAGAAACTTCAAGAAGTCTGAGAAATTCGCAAAATGCGATGGCGCCGAAAGCATCGGCCCAAAGCCGCCCGCTGCGTGGTACGCCCATCCCAGCAGTAGAAGTCCAACCACGAGCAGAATCGGCGCGCTCACGCCCTGCAGAAAACGGATGTATTCGATTCCTTTCACCACCACGGCAAGATTAATTAACCAAAATGCAAGGAAGCAGAGCGCCGTGCTGTGCGGAAAATTCGCCCAACCCGGGGCCAGCGTTGCAATCAGCGTACTGATCGCCTCTCCGCCGATCCAAGCCTGAATTCCAAACCATCCGCATGCCACTAGCGCACGCAGCACGGCGGCCACGTTCGCGCCGAGAACACCAAAAGATGCCCGCGCCAGCACGGGAAACGGTACTCCGTACTTCGCTCCCGGATGCGAGTTCAGCAGCATCGGCAGCAGCACGATGCTGTTTCCCAGGAACACCGTTGCGACCGCCTGCTTCCAGTTCATCCCGCCCTGGATCAGGCTTGCCGCCAGCATGTAGGTCAGAATATTGACCGACATCGATACCCACAGCGCCGCGTAATTGTACGTTCCCCAGGTGCGATGTTCGCCGGTTGCCGGGGCAAGGTCTTCGTTGTATAGCGGACTCGATTCGATGCGGGAATTTTCCATGATGCTAATGTCCGGCTTCAGATGTCAGCTGGTCTGAGAACTGAGAACTGCTTTCTTCAGTCTGCTGCAGCCGCCTGACCGGTTTGCGCCGTCAGCGGACCATACGTCTCCGGTCGTCGGTCGCGGAAGAACTGCCACGTGCGCCGGACCTCCTCGATCATGTCGAGATCCAGCTCGGCGACCACGACTTCATCTTTGTCACGGCTGGCCTGCGCGATGATTTTGCCGCGCGGATTGCAGAAATAACTCTTGCCGTAAAACTCCCCAATGCTCCACGGCTTCTCTTTGCCAACGCGGTTAATCGCGCCGACGAAATAGCCGTTCGCCACCGCGTGCGCTGGCTGCTCCAGTTCCCACAGGTATTCCGAGAGCCCGGCAACCGTCGCCGACGGATTGAACACAATCTCCGCGCCATTCAGGCCAAGAATTCTCGCGCCTTCCGGAAAATGCCGGTCGTAGCAGATGTACACGCCGACGCGCGCATATTTCGTTTGGAAAACTGTGTAGCCCAGATCCCCCGGCGTGAAGTAGAACTTTTCCCAGAATCCCGGATGCACGTGCGGAATATGGTGCTTGCGATACTTGCCAAGATATTTCCCGTCCGCATCGATCACCGCTGCCGTGTTGAAGTACAGTCCTGGCATCTGCTCTTCATACACTGGCACCACGATCGCCATACGATGCTTCGCCGCAATCTTCTGCATGAGCTTGGTCGTTGGACCATCGGGCACGCGCTCTGTCAGTTCATACCAGCGGATGTTCTGCTCGGCGCAGAAGTACGGTCCGTAGAAAAGCTCCTGTAGGCACAAGATCTGCACCTTCTTCTTCGCCGCCTGCTCGATCAGCTTGAGGTGCTTGTCGATCATGGCTTTCTTGATCGCAGATAGCGGGTGACCGCCGTCGAGTGGATTGCTCGCCTGGATCAGGCCGCAGCGCACGGTTCGAGACATGGAACACCTCCAGGAACCGCCAATATAGCAGATGTTTTCGCGTAATTTCCGCGCGTGTCCGCAGCCACAACCTGGCTCTCAGCACGAAGCCCGACCCGGCACTCAGCCCTGCGAAGCCTTCCCCGCGAGAGATTTCCGGATCTCCGCATACCTCGGTTTCAGCACTTTGTATATGAAATCGCAACGCTGATCATATGGAAGAAACGCGCTCTTCATGGCGTTGATTGTGAGCTTCTCAAAGTCTTCAACCGTGAGTCCGAACGTCTCCGCGGCCGCTTCGAACTCGCGCGTCACTGACGTGTCGCTCATCAATCGATTGTCGGTATTCAGCGTCACTCGGAATTTTTCCTGGTACAGAATCTTGAAAGGATGCTGCGCCAAGCTCGCCGCCGCCCCCGTATGCACGTTGCTGATCAGGCAGATTTCCAGCGGAATACGCTTGTCGAGCACATACTGCGCCAAATCCCCGAGCTTGACCGCCCTGCCATCAGCGATCGCGATGTCATCAATCAACCGCGTGCCGTGTCCTATCCTATGCGCACCGCAATATTGAATCGCCTGCCAGATTGATTCCTTTCCAAACCCTTCACCCGCATGAATTGTGATATTGAAATTCTCGCGCTGAATGTAGTGAAACGCGTCCACGTGCTTTTTCGGCGGATAGCCCCCTTCCTCCCCCGCCAGATCAAATCCCACCACGCCGCGCTCGCGAAAATCTACCGCCAGCTCGGCCATCTCGAGTGACACGTTCATATTGCGCATCGCGCAGATGATCAATCCCGAGCGAATGCCAAAATCGTGTTGTCCGCGCGCCAACCCTTTCAACACCGCCGAAACTACCTGCTGATGCGTGAGCCCCTTCTGTGTATGGAAAACAGGAGCAAATCGCGTCTCGAAATACACCACCCCATCCTTGCTTAAGTCCTGTGCCTGCTCGTACGCGACCTGCTCCAGCGCCTTTTCCGTCTGCATGACGGCAATCGTGTGATCAAAACCTTCGAGATATTTCGCCAGGCTGCCTTGATTCGCGCCTTGATGAAACCACTGCCCCAGCGCCTGCGCATCGCGAGTGGGTAGGCCTCTGTATCCCGCGTTGTCCGCTAATTCGATTACTGTTTGTGGCCGCACCCCGCCATCCAGATGTTCGTGCAATAGAACCTTCGGAAACGTCTTCAGGGTTGCGGTAGCAAGCTTCATTTACAGGCACTCCGATCTAACAACTGCTGAAAGGCTGAAGATGAAAATAGTATCCCACGCCGACATCCTTCCTTGATCTTTGCGGCGCGGTTGTACACTACCCGCCATTGTTTCGAGGAGATCGCGATTGTCCGAAACCTCAGTGACCGCAAGCTCTGCAAGCAAAACGTACGGCCTGCGTCACGCCGCGCTCTCTCCAATGGAAACTCTGGCCCAATCAGTCTCCACGATTGCGCCCACCACGACGCCTGTCGCCACCATCCCTCTCGTCTGTGCTCTCGCAGGAAACGGCACATGGCTCGCGTACGTGCTCGCAACCATCGCGATTCTTCTGGTCGCCATTTGCGTCGGACGCTTCGCCCGGTACACGGCGTCCCCCGGATCGCTTTACACCTACGTTTCAAAAATTCTTCCCCCGTGGATGGGCGCCACCGTCGCCTGGAGCCTTCTGCTCGCCAAACTCTTCGCTCAAAGGCAAACTTCGCCAATGGATGGGCGTTCTCAGGGCTCACCGTCATTCAAAGCGGCCAGCCGTACAGCGTCGTGGACTACATCGGAGCAGTGGGCAGTGTTTTCTATGGCGTCAACGACGGGATCACCAATCCCGTCGTTCCTCTCACGAGTTGCTCGCCAAAACAGGCAGTGACCGGAGCGTCTGGCGCACACGCAGACCCGAGCAACCCGAATAGTTACGCCCTTCGTTCCGAATGTTTCGGTCTGCCACTTCTCGCCCCAGGAGAGTTGGATGGAGCAATACCCTCGAACGACCCTTACGAGACGAACTTCATTGACCACGGACAGCGCAACATCTTCCGGCAGACCTGGCAACGTCGCGCAGATATCTCCAACGTCAAAATGACACAACTGACCGAGCGCTTCTCCCTTCGCTACAGCTTCGACGTGTATAACCTGACCAATACCGCCAGCTTCGATATCCCAATCGACGATGTCAGCCAGAACATCAACTTCAACGGCTTCCCGCAACAGGGATTGCCGTCCACAATCCCTCCTTGCAACGGCAGCTTCGACGTGCCCTCACTTTACGTGTGCCCCAGCCTCAGCGGTCTTGGCATCACCAACAAAACCATCGGCAGTCCGCGCCAGATTCAGATGTCTCTCAGTCTCACTTTCTGATGGAAGCAAAAAGTGTTTCACCAAAGACGTCCCGCAGACGTCCGCCTTAAACGAAAACGGCGGCCAACTGGCCGCCGTCTTTTTTCCTATTTAATCGTTTCTGATCAATTGCAAATCTTTGAGCAGAAAGGTCACTCCTCGCCAATATCCTCGTTCCATACTTCAGGATTCGTCGCGATGTAGTCCGCGAGCAGGGAAGTGCATTGTTGCGAATCAAGATCCACGATTTCAACTCCCAGCGACCGCAACCACTCAATACCCCCCTGAAAGTTCCGGCTCTCTCCCACAACAACGGTGCGAAACCCAAACTGCCGGATCAATCCACTGCAATACCAGCAAGGCGCGAGCGTCGTCACCATGATCAGATTGCGGTAACTGCGCTGGCGTCCAGCATTTCGAAACGCATCAGTCTCTCCGTGCGTCGACGGGTCACCGTTCTGCACACGACGATTGTGTCCCGAGCCAATCAGCTTTCCGTCGGCAGCGAAGATCGCTGCCCCGATCGGAATTCCGCCCTCCGCCAGTCCCTTTCGCGCTTCCGCCAATGCCACTCCCATCATCGATGCGTAATCCAAGTTCGCTCCTCCGCCACCATTATCACTTTTGCCTGTGGGGCGCGCACACTCCTGTGCGCGAAAAGACTGCGTGGGACATTCCGCGGAAGCGTTGCCTTTGCCTTTCGTTGAGGGCAATGGACGTAAGACCCGATGATCCTTCTCAACCTCGCGTCCTCTGCGGTTAAAAGCTGTTCCCGGCTCTAACAATCGACCGTAACCCACACCAGCCCGAGCACACAGCTACCCTCACCCGATCATCGAACAACCTATAATTTCATGAATAAACTTAGCGACGGGTCTTCGGAAGGGTGACATCCGCACTTGCTACAGGTTCGTTCTGTGTGGACTTTGAACTCAGAGGCTGAATCGTCACTTGCGGTAATTCGCGCCGCACGAGTGCGTTGATATCCATCCACACTTTCGGATCGCATTCCGATTCCACATGCGTCTTGGTCACGATGTTGTCGTACCAGGGAAAACCTTCGCACGTCACCGGATCTTTGTCATACGACAGCAGGTAATTTCCAAGGATCTTAGTGCGCGCCGGATCCTGCGCCACAATCTTCTGCCGTCCGCGAACCCATCCCTTACGCTGGTAATAGTTCACCGCCTGGTGAACATTTGGTGGGATTACCGAATCGTCTCTCCCAATCTTCGCGACGCTGTCGATCTGCACCGTAAGCAGAACCGGAATTCCGTCTTCATTCAAACGCCGCGCCAAATAGACTACCGCCGATGCGCCCCAACTGGTTCCAAACAGCATAATGCGCGCCGGTTGCTTCTCACCGTCCGAGAGACTTCCATTGTGATCGAAATCCAGTCGCTCGCGGATCGCAACGTACGCGTCGCGATACCGGCGATTCTCGAATACCCGCGCGTACACCGCGCCCGGATATTCCTTCCGCAGTTGCTCCACAAACTTCACCGCAGGATGCCGCGCATCATCGTGACGCACGAATCCGCCCATAAAACCAAACACCATTGTTGGGGAACTGGGGTGTGAGGTGTTAGTCGCAGAGCTCTCGCCTGCGGCGGTCGCCCGCTCCGAAACTCCGAACGACGCAACCAGCAAACCCACTACCGCGGCGAGACCTGGGCCCAAGCGAACCATAGGCGTTGAAGAGTCTACTGCACTTCGCTCAGATGTCACAAAATAAGAAATGGATGCGCAAAACCTTTCAGTCTCCAAATGCGGCTCTGGGCGCGGCTTTCAGGCCGTCAGTTTCGCCGATGTGACGGTGTACAATGCGCCCGCACGCAAACCGTCCATGGCGCACCGTCCTTCCACACCGTGAATCCCACGCATCCCGAACCTCCGAAACCCCATTTCGCACGGCAGCTCGGCTTGTTCGACGCCACCATGGTCGTGATGGGCGGCATTATCGGCGCCGGAATCTTCATCAACCCCTACGTCGTCGCCCGCCAGGTGCACAGCCCCGGCCTCATTTTGGGAGCCTGGCTATTCGGCGGGATCATCGGCCTGGTTGGCGCCCTGATCTGGGCAGAACTCGCCGCCACTATGCCGGCCGTTGGCGGCCAATACGCCTATCTTCGCGAGGCGTACCATCCCGCCGTCGCATTCCTTTACGGATGGGTGCTCCTTCTTGTGATCCAGACCGGAGGCATGGCGGCCGTCGCCATCACGTTCGCGCGCTACTTCATCGACCTGACCGGCCTGCGCGTTTCCGACTCGCTTCTCGCCATCGTCGCCCTCGGTCTGCTGACCCTCATCAATTGCCTCGGCGTTAAAAGCGGAGGCCGTACTCAAAGCGCCCTAATGGTCATGAAAATCGTCGCCATCGCCGCTTTGGTGATCGGCGGAGCAACCCTTGCCGGTAATTCTGTACCTTCCTCTGAACCCCAAAATTCCGAATGGTCCCTCGCCGCTTTCGGAGCGGCCATGGTCCCTGTCCTCTTCGCCTACGGAGGCTGGCAGACCGCGAACTTCATCGCTGCCGAAGTGAAAGATCCCACCAAGAATCTCCCCCGCGGCCTGCTCCTGGGGATGTTGGGCGTCGTCGTTCTCTACACTGGCGTGAATTGGGTCTGCCTGCGGTCTCTCGGACCGCAGGGCCTCGCTGACACATCTACCCCCGCAACCGCCGTCATGCGACTGGCTCTCGGCCCGCGTGGTGCCGCTTTCGTCGCCGGAGCCATCGCCATTTCCACCCTCGGATTTCTCAGCCAGGCCATTCTCACGGCCCCGCGGGTCTATTTCGCTATGGCAGACGACGGCCTCTTCTTCCGCAAAGTCGCGTGGCTCGATCCGCGCACCAAGGTCCCCTTCTTCGCCATCATTTTGCAAAGCGTTTGGACCATCGGCATCGCGCTCTCCGGCCGCTACGAGCAAATCCTGAACTACGTGGTCTCGATGGACTTCCTGTTCTTCGGACTGACCGCCACCACTCTCTTCGTTTTCCGCCGCCGGATCGCACGAAATCAAATGTCGCCCGGCTTCGGATACCGAGTCCCTGGTCATCCCGTGACAACAGGAGTATTTGTCGCGATATGCTGGTGGGTGGTCGCCAACGCGGTTTATCGTTATCCGAAGAATAGTCTGGTCGGTTACGCGCTGTTGCTCGCCGGTATTCCCGTCTACTGGGCCTGGAGCCGGACGAAGCGGTCGCCGATCCCGGAGACTTGAAATGAGCCAGGAAGTCTTACGAATGAATCGGCAGCGGGAGGATGCCGTCTCCCGCTACATGGCCTGGTCGAAACTGTCTTCCGCGGCGCGCTTCAATCTTGCCGTCAGCGGCGTGCTCGACTATCCCTTGGCCGAGCTTCCCATAAAAATCGATGACCTCGCCATCGGTGGATCTGGCCCTTACGGTTTTCCCCCACTCATGGAGCGTCTGGCGAAGAAAACCGGCGCGCCCGTAGAGAGTATCGTCTACACCTTCGGCACATCGATGGCCAACTTCCTCGCACTTTCGGCGCTTGTACATCTCGGCGATGAGGTATTGATCGAGCGCCCCACCTACGATCCTCTCTTAACCATCCTCGATCATCTCGGAGCCCGTGTCTCTCGCTTCGAGCGCCTCGCCGATCACGGCTTCCGCATCGGTCTCGGAGAAATCGAACGCAAAATCTCCCCCGAAACGCGCCTGATCGTTCTTTGCAATCTTCACAACCCGAGCAGCGCGCTCACGGATGACGAAACCATGCGGCAGGTCGGTGAGATGGCGGCCAAAGTGGGCGCGCGCGTACTCGTCGACGAAGTCTATCTCGAGACCCTATTCGACCGGCCTTGGCGGTCCGCCTTCCACCTCGGCCCCAACTTCGTCGTCACCAGCAGCCTGACCAAGGCCTACGGCCTGAGCGGAATTCGCTGCGGCTGGATTCTCGCTGATCCCAGCCTGGTCCACCGAATGTGGCAGATCGTCGACTTTACCTACGGAAGCCCGGTTCATCCCGCAGAATGCATGGCCGTCGTTGCGCTCGATCATTTGGACGCCATCCGTGCTCGAGCCCGCAATCTATTGGATACAAATCGAGCGCTTCTGAACGAATTCCTCCGCCAGCATCCCGAGATCCTCTCGGAGGCGAGCCAGTTTGGCACTACGATCTTCCCTCGCCTTCGGAAGGGAAACGCCGAGAAGTTTGTGAACCTGCTCCGCAGCCAGTTCGAAACCAGTGTTGTGCCTGGCGAGTTTTTTGAACTCAGCCACCATTTCCGCATCGGCATCTGTGGATCGAGCGAGATCGTTCGCGGAGGGCTCGAAGCAATCGATCACGCGCTGGACGTTTTCCAAAAATCCTTCTGATTAACAGAACTCTGCGACACGGCCAGTTTTTCGTCCGTTTGTTCCATAAACCGAACAAACCTGTCCTCGCACGATCATTACAGACCTATGCGAAAGGCTCCCTCACGGACATGTTTATGGCAGCGCTTCAGATACGTTGGAGGGGCTAAAGCCCGTGTCGTGGAGTGTTCTGAGGGGGAAGACTCGAACGCGGGCTTTAGCCAGGCTGCTTGCGCAGCGCAATGGGATCCTAGGGGCACCGGCCCCCGCGCCGACTTTCATCCCTGCATTGTTCCGAAAAACGAACAAGCCGGTCCCTTTGGGCCGGCAGGTCACGAGCTCTCAATTGTAAGCCGTCGGTCAGGAAAACAGGGTTCGCAAACGGCGTGGCCTGGAAGTATCGATTGTCACTCTCACAATTCGTTCGGGCTTTCAGCTGGACGCCGGCAGGCAAGTAGTCGCGGGTATGTGCCATTCCGGCCGATGGACTCCGAGAAATAGGACCGGCGCTACAGCGCCCTGGCGACCGCTGCGGCGTTCGCAGGATGTTGCAACCGGTTGAGCAATGCCGCCCAGTTGCTCGCTTCCTGGTACTCGTTGACCACGCCCGAGGGCTCGAGTTTGGCCGTCGGGAGCGCGATCTTTAGATAGAGTCTCGTCCTCACGCGCAGTGCATACAGTCGAAGTCGAACCGCATTGTCCACGATATGTTGCCCCGCCTCGGCAACCCGCGGATCCGAACTCGCCTTGGCCGCCTGCCCCAGTTGCAGCAGCAACGCTCCGTTATGAGATAACGCCCCGACGTAGTCCAACGCCGCTTTCAGCCGTTCGCGCTGCACCGCACGGAAATCCGAAGCCGCCAGATTCTCGCGCAAAAACTCCTCTTCCTGAGGGTCCACTAGGTTCTGAAAGGCCTCGACATCAACGTCGCTGATTTTGGAGTTGATGTCTGTCTCGTTGAGTTTCGAAGACCCGGCGGTTCGGGCCCAAAGGAAGAAAACCCCAAGGGCTGTTGCCACCGCGAGTATTGAAATCGCAAGGACAGTCACGATTGTAGAAACCTTTCGAGAGCGTTGTTCCAGTGATCTATGTTGATAGATGACACGCTTGAAACCGGGATTCGCTGAGGCTGTGGCAGCAACAGTGTTACTACCCAGAACAACACGCAGCAATGATACGCCGCCATCATGAACAGGTTAAAGAATTCAAGGGCATCTGCGCCCGCGAATTCCATGCTCACAGTCCAATTGACCAGCTTGAGTGCGGCGAAAACCCCGAGCCCAAGCGCGATACCGAAAGCATAACTTCGCCAATTAAAGCGGAGAAAGCGGGACAAGATCAGCAAAAAGAGCAACAATCCGAATTGCACGATGCTTACCGTCCGGTCGATTACATTAATAGCAACCGATACTCGATCCATCTCGTTGCCGGGAGTATAGGCCACGACCAATACCGCAGTGATCACCAATAGAACTGTCGCCCAGCGAAATATTTGGCTACCTAACTGCTTCAACGGCGAGTAGTTCTCAAAGACTCTTGTAAATATCTCCCGAATGACGGCAAAACGGAGTGCCGCGCTGACCGTTTCGCCTGCGTACCAGACATAGGCGTACCCGTTATACGTGTGGAGCCCTGCCATGCAGGCAAGCGTGAAAAACTGAAGAACCTCAAAGACGATATACGCGAAGAATGCGGGAAACTCTCGCACCAGCCTCTTGCGGAACATCAGTATCGCCAGCACAATTTGCAAAACGTGCGGCGCGATCCACAAATAGTAATAGAGCACCGGGTGCGCGGTCATAGCCCCGCACTATACCGTTTCCGGAACAGCCTCTCAACTCATAACTTAGGTCGCGTCGCCGGGTTCACGCCCTTCAGGAGGTTGGTTTGCACGACGTACCTGGACTGCACTTCGGCATGGGGTTCCCATCCGCCCTTACGTAACTCGGGCTCACCAGTGCCCCCAGCAGTACGGCCGTGCTCAAAATCCATAGTAGTTTTCTCACGGTACACTCCTTTTCGAAGGATTCGTACCGTGATACCTTGCAGCCAGCAACGCCTCTAAAGTGCATTCCCGGCCGAAAACAGGCGTTTCCGGAATCTGTAACTAATATGACCTTGAAGTCAGCAATGCAGGATGTTCAGGACCGGACCTTGCGTGCCGTCACCGGCTTGTTCGCAAAGCTCCAATACCTGGTCAGCCTGCGAAATCAGGACGGGGCGTACTCTCATTGGGGGCTTGAGCGGATACACGGGGAAGGGGCGACCCAGAACGCGCTCAAGGACGCCCATCGTGGTGTGGTCTCGTCCATACTGCGGACACAACTCCGCAATTTGTTCAACGACTTGCAAGAAACATCGGGGTCCGAAAAGGAAGCCGCTGATCTCTTGGATCAGCTGCAAGCCTCGCCCCAGATCATTCCCCCTAAACCGGCCGCGGGTACGGAACGTCACCTGAATTCAGTGCTTCACGCCTTGGCGCGTCTGGTAAAGAATCAACGGTAGACCACTCGCCCAGCCGCATCGCCACCCCCACTACCTGTCCCACCACTTCCGCTTCCTGCGGATGTTTCAGGACCCTCACCGCCACCGGTGAAAGCGGATGCGACTGCAGCACGATCCCGTCTTTTTGCAGCGAACACCATGAGCAGATATATCCTTCACGCGTTTCCACAAAGTAGATAGGACGCTCGTATTCAGAGCGCCACGCGCCCTCGATCACGCGATTCTTCGTTTCATCGATCTGAATAAACGTTCCCGGCGGCAGGATCGGATACATCGTGAAGTCTTCGCTGCCGATGTAACCATACGTGTAGCGGCGGTTCGCGAACTGCTCCAGATAGGCGAGCGGAACGATGCCCCACTGCTCCACGACCCGGCCCATGTTCACGGTGAACCGTGCATCGAAGCTGGGATCCATCCGCACCGGAATCTGCGCCGACGAACTGCTCTGTAACGCGTCGGCTACATGCGACTTGGGCGGAAAAGCAAGGTGCAGATCCTCTGCGGATCGATTCAGATCAACGCCGAAAAAAGCCAACAGCTCACGCGCGTCGCGTCGATAGATGATTGACAGGGAGTAGATCCGGTAGATACTCGGCACCACCCCTTTTGTCTCGATGTCAGACAGCCGGCTCGGCGGTATCGCAAATTCATCACTCTTATGCTTCTCGGCGATCAGCGCACTGGCCGTTTCAACGTCTCGCATGGTGAGCCCAAGTTGCTCACGCAACATCCGAAGACTCTGTCCCCCCGATAGCATTCCTCGCTCCTGTTCCAGTGTGGCGCTTTCACAAAATGCCACCCCACAAGCATTTTGTCCCGAATTCGTAACAGCAAAGTACTCTTTCTGTCTCCGAAAAACAAGAACTTTGCCGTTTCTTCGCCCGCACTCCAGTAATGCGTTTCCCTGCTTTTTTATTGGCGATGGTCGTTGTCTGCGCAGTAGAAATCGTTAGTACATAGATCGACCGTCCTCGATGTAAGCGGTGGTTCGTTCTCCGGTGAATACCGGTTCGCCCGAACGGAGTCACCGGACAGAATCGACCACGATGGAGCTCTGTTACGAATCCGGAACGGAGCCGACTAGGCCCAACAGATTACTCCGATTGTCGGGGATTTCGTATCAGGAGCAGGGAAGAACGTTACCGGGGCAAGGAAACAGCAGGAAGATGACAGGACGTGACGACGCCGACACGTCCCCGGCGAATGAGAACTACGCGTGCACCGTCTGATACTCCTCGTACGATCCTTTGAAGTCCGTGATCGTGTGGTCGGTCTCGAAGTGCCAGATGCGGGTTGCGACCTCGTCGATCAGGTCATGGTCATGCGTCACTAGCAGTATCGTTCCCTGGTACCGCTGCAGCGCGATATTCAACGCGTTAATCGACTCCAGATCCAGGTGATTCGTCGGTTCATCGAGCACAAGTACATTCGGCTTCTGCAGCATCAGCTTGCAGAAAATGACACGCGCCGCTTCGCCGCCCGACAAGACATCCGTCTTCTTGTTCCCATCCTCTTTCGCAAAGAGCATCTGCCCGAGCAACCCGCGGATCTCCTCATTCGACGCCGACGAATCCCACTGATGCAGCCACTCAAACACCGTCATCCCGGGTTGAATGAGCGCCTTGTGATCCTGCGCAAAATAACCAACTCCGCCCTCATGCCCCCAGATCACTTTTCCTGTGTCCAGGAACGCGCCGTCGTAGCCGCTTGTCTGCCGCAGTTCCGACTCTGGCACCGTGGGCGAGTTCGCCAGCAGCGCATTCACCAGTGTCGTTTTACCCGCACCATTGCGTCCCATCAATGCAATCTTTTCACCGCGCAGCACGCTCGCCGTCAGGCCTTTGATCACTTCTTTCTCTCCGTACGCCTTCCTCACGTGTTCAAGTTCGAGAATGTGTTTGCCCGATGGCCGCTTTTGCTCGAACTTTATATACGGGCGCTGTATATTCGACCGCGCCAGTTCCGTCACCTGCAGCCGCTCCACTTCCTTGCGCCGCGATTGCACTTGGCTCGATCGCGTGCCCGCCGCAAACCGCGCAATGAATTCGTTGAGCTGCGCGATCTTCTTTTCCCGCTGGGCATTTTGTGCCTCGATCTGCGACCGGACCTGCGTCTTCATCACCACCATGTCGTCATACGAGCCCGTATAAGTAATGATCGTTTCGTAATCGATATCCGCCACATGAGTGCACACGCTGTTTAGAAAATGCCGGTCGTGCGAGATGACGATCAGCACTCCGTCGTACGAATTCAGAAAATCCTGCAGCCAGTGAATCGAATCCAGGTCGAGGTTGTTCGTCGGCTCGTCCAGCAGCAATGCCTGCGGATGCCCGAACAACGCCTGCGCCAGCAGCACGCGCACCTTCTGGCCACCCTGCAACTCGCTCATCTTCCTTTCATGTAACTCATCCGGAATGTCCAGCCCCTGCAGCAGAATTGCCGCATCGCTCTCGGCGGTGTATCCATCCTCTTCCCCAACAATACCTTCCAGTTCGCCGAGCCGCATGCCGTCTTCATCCGACAGCTCGGCCTTCTCGTAGATCCGGTCCCGCTCCTCGAGGGCGGTCCACAGCCGCTTGTTCCCCATGATCACCGTGTCGATCACGCGGTACGAATCAAAGGCAAACTGATCCTGGCTCAACACGCCCAGCTTTCGCGGACGCACCACCGTCCCCTTCTGCGGATCCATCTCGCCGGTCAGGATCTTCATAAACGTCGATTTGCCCGCGCCATTCGGCCCGGTCAGGCCGTAGCGCTTGCCCGGCGAGAACGCCGTCGAGACATCGTCGAACAGTACTCTGGCGCCGTAGCGCATTGACACGTTGCTGACTGAAAGCATTTTTTTTCAGAAAACTGCGGGAAATTGCCTCAAAGGAGGGAGCGCAGTGCTGTTACTAGGATAACACGGTAGCAAGCTGCTGGTAACACCGCGATATCGGGCTAGCGAAGGATTGTTTGGTTGTACCCAGCCTGCTCGATCCTCAAAAAGAGTACGAAAAAAATCACGGCGACTAGAGCAATTGATATCGCTCTGGCTGTGATTTTCATTGAATTCTCACACTATAAACGGCTCTCATCGGGGCAAGCCTGCGATGACGAAGACCCGAACACGCCCACTGCTGGAACTGGCATCAAATGTGTGGCGCGCACACTCTTGTGCTCGAAAAGACTGTATGGTACTGACGCTTAAGCGGTTCCTTGCCGCCGTTAGCATGTATCCCGCGTTATTCTCCTTCCTGGGCGAAATTCGCGAATCGCAACTCGCTTCTCCGCGTCCTCTGCGGTTAGGTCTTTTTGTTTCAGACTTCTCTGTGCCTCCGTGGTGAGATTTTCCGTATTTCTTTGCGCCTTTGCTGTCAAAGGCTCTTCTCGGTACTCGGGACTCGGAACTCGGTACCATCCCTCTTCCCGCGCAGGCGCACCCCGCGTGTTATAACTTCTTCAATTCCTCTTGCTGAACTGGACTGCGCCGTTTCACGGGATTTGAGAAGATGTCACGATCTCTGATATGGGTCCAAGGCGACGGAGAAGTCGGCTGGGCCTGTTCCGCTTGTCGTTGGAGATTCCCGATTCCCACCTTGC
>Ga0126371_10002645_pt1 | contig 15452 bp, 11 predicted proteins | sample PanSoiMetaPlot_4_FD_110145 | JGI IMG/M metagenome (GOLD analysis project Ga0126371, IMG submission 110145) | Tropical forest soil microbial communities from Panama - MetaG Plot_4 | ecosystem: Environmental > Terrestrial > Soil > Tropical forest > Bulk soil | place: Panama | collected 2016-02-17 | reverse complement strand
GCGCCCAGCAGGTCACTCTGGATACTGAGTACGTTGCGGTCGCGACAGGTGTAGTGCAGGATCGTCTCGATGCCGGTTTTCTGTTGGATCTGGATGCAAAGGCTCTGTGCGCTCATGCGGGCCGAAGCGCGAGGCGAATCCGGCACGTTGATGACGTCGATACCGAGACCCGCGAGCAGGCTTGCGCCTGCCAGCTCTTTGGAGCAGTCAATGCCTTTTGGCGGAACGATCTCCACCATCGCAATGAATTTTCCCTCATGGACAAGCCGCCCAACGCGCGAGCGTTCCGCCAGGGGCGCGGGCGGTGTCTCCGTCACAATGGGCGCGCGCGATTTGTGCGTGGGACTGGTCTTCTGCGCATCCATGGCGCGTGTCGCGGACTTCATGGCCCGAATGTGGTTCGGCGTGGTGCCGCAACAGCCGCCGATAAATTGCGCGCCTGCCCGCAGAAATTTTCTGGTGAAGCTCGCCATGTATTCGGGCGAGCAGAGATAAATGTTGCGCCCATCCACGGCGCGCGGCATGCCTGCATTTGGCATCACCGCAAGCGGAAGGCTGCTGGCTGTTGCCATGCACTCAAGGGCGGTAAGCACGGTCGCCGGACCGGTGCTGCAGTTCACGCCAATGGCGTCCGCCCCCCAGGATGTGAGCTTGGCTGCTGCCGCTTCCGGGCTTGTGCCGTCGAGGCACTGTGCTTCTTCATCGACCGTGACAAGCGTCATGACGGGGATATCGGGCGCCACTTCATGGGCGGCCAGCAGCGCCTGCTCAGCTTCGTTGAGCGCGGGCATGGTTTCAATCACAAGCAGGTCGACGCCCACGCCTGGGCCTCCAGCAACGAGGCCACGTATCTGCTCGGCAAAGGCTGCGCGTGCTTCCTCAAGAGATGTTTTGCCGAGTGGCTCAAGATGGATGCCCAACGGCCCGATTGACCCGGCGACCCATGCCGTTCCGGCCTGCTTGTCTTTTAGTTGAGCAACGGCCTGACGGGCGATCTTAACTCCAGCCTTATTGATTTCGGCGACCTTGTCCTGAAACCCATAGCGGACCAGGCGGAAGTGGTTCGCGCCGAATGTATTTGTCTCAATGACCTCGGCGCCGGTCTGCAGGTACTCTTCATGAATGGAACGCACGAGTTCAGGCTGCGAGAGATTCAGCTCGTCGTAGCAGCGGTTGATAAATACGCCGCGGTCGTACAGCATTGAGCCCATTGCTCCGTCAAACAGAACAGTACGGTTGCCAAAGAGGTCGTGAAGGCGGTTCGTCATCGGTCTTGTTGTCATGCTAAGGCAGTTGCGCCACAATCGCCAGCGGAGAACCAATTCCGGCACGGCGAATCACGCGGCCGCGAGCAGACTGGACGCTTCTGCTTTGTTATACTTGGCTTTCCCGCGAACTTCTTAACGAAGAACGGTTGAGGTCTCAGGATTTGAAGAGAAGAAGTCTGCTTTCAGTTGTTGGATTGGTTTGCTCGGTAACATTTTTGACCGCCTGCGGTAAGAATTTTTACTTTGCAGGTCGCAATCTTCCGCCGAGCGGCGTTTTGAATCGCGTACTCGTCGCCGTCCAGAACCCGAGTGCGCTGGCCAAGGGCACGCTGCTATTTGACGACGCACTTTACGATATTCGCCATGCCTACAACAATGTGAACGTAAACTTCTCAATCAGTGGCTTTTCCGGCGCGCTGCCGGTCACCATCCAGAACATGCCTGAGCAGCAGGTCGGCGCTATCTATTCAATTGGCGATGGCAGCCTTGCCACCGTCAGCTATGCCAGCGAAAAGCAGCAGAGCAGCACGGGCGCAGCCAACCTGAACGGAATCTCGCAGAGCATCTTCATTTCCCGCGATCTGGCCTACATCTACGCAGCTTCGCAATCGCTCCACTCGCTCACCGTTGTCGATCACGGCACGACCTACACGCTGAATCTTCCCGGCGTCTATCGCGTGTCCATGAACCCCGGCAATACCGTCGCGCTGGCCTTTGTTCAGAACACAAATGACGTGTACAGCGTCGTCCACCTGAATGCCGACCAGCAGCAGGCCGCTATTAATAATCCGCACTGGAACCCGGGACTGCCGAATTCGCAGCCAGCGCAGGACTGCGAGCCGCAAAACCTGCCAGTGTATTGCGTCTTTCCAGTGAGTGCGGCCAGCGGCGTCTCATTTGACCGCCCGGTAAAGGCCGTTTTTTCACCCGATGGCACGACCGCCTATGTCCTTGACTGCGGCCCTGAATGCGGCGGAACAACCGCTGGGATTACGACAATCCCAATCACAACCTCATCACTCAATCCCTCGGGAGTTGGGGCCAGCGGCATCGCCCTGGTCGGGACGAGCAATATAGCTGTGCCGGGAGGCGTTACCAACGGTGTCTTCAGCGGAAACTCCTTCTATGTGGCGGGTCAGCAACTACAAAGCGATGGCCTGCTGGCAGGTAACCTTTCCGTCGTAAACATCTCAACTGGACAGGTGACAGGGCAGTTTTCCATCAGCGATGGGACGCATAACAAGATGGTGCTGGCGGACAACAACACGCTCTGGATCGGCTCCTATCAGTGCCAGTCGGGCGAGCGTTACAAACTGAGCCAATCGACCGCGCCGGGTACCCCCTTCGGCTGCATCACCATGTTCAACACATCGAACAATTCGGTGCTGGTGGAGTCTTTCAAGGGCGACGGCACTGGCATCGCTGCTGTGACTGGCCTGAACAAGGTCTATACGGCGGAAGGCGGCCAAGTCTACATCTATAACACTGCCGACGGCACTGCACGCGATAACACCAACGTGACCGTTACAGGCACTGCCTACGACGTGGCTTATATGGACGCCGCGACCAACGGGGACAATACCACATACTAGCCAGGTCATAAATTCAGGAGAGAGGCGCGATCTGGACATCGCGCCTTTTTTGTCTTGCATAGATCACAGTACATTTCCTTCCGTGAACCAGAAAATTGAAGATATAGAAACAGTTCCGTAACGGTGCGGTCACACTCTGGGTGCATTCTTTCGTGGGTTCAACTTTCTCGGAGGAATCCCCTATGACCCTGCGGAAAATCGCATCGCAAACCCTCAGGAGCGTCCGCACCAGCACCATCGCGGTGGCGCTCTTGCAGCTATGCCTGGGAACACCGTTCTCTGAACTGGCGAACGCCCAGGATGACAACTCCGCCCATACCCGCTCACCAATCAAACATGTAATTGTGATTATCGGTGAGAACCGTACATTCGACCATGTCTTCGCAACTTATAAGCCGAAGGCCGGTGAAACTGTCTCTAATCTTCTATCCAAGGAGATCATCGACGAAGATGGAAACCCCGGCCCGAACTACTGGCTGGCCACCCAACTCAACGCGGAAGATACGCACGCAGACAAATATGACACCAGCCCACAGATGAAATCGCTTTATCCCAATCTGCTGGCGCCGCTGTCTGGAGGTCCAACCGACGTTTGCAAGGACAACGGTATTTGCACCTTGGCGCAGGCGCGGACTTCAGAAAATGGCTTGGCGCCCGGATATTACAAGTACCTGTTGACGGGCGGCACCGGGCTGGCAAGCCACACTCCGGACACCCGCATTCAGGGAGTGCTCAGCACGGCGCCTTATTCGAATCTGCCTGCCGGGCCGTTCCAGCTGACCAATTCCGATACCTTTCCTTATGACGCCTATGCTGCAAGTCCCGTGCACCGCTTCTATCAGATGTGGCAGCAACTGGATTGCAACCGCGGTTATGGGACGGAGTGGAACCCTGAGGGTTGCCGCGCCGACCTGTTCTCTTATGTTGAAACCACCGTGGGAGCGGGAACCAACGGATTGAAGCAGGCCGCCAACTTCAGCACCGACTACAGCCCGACGGCGACAACTACGGGCGAAGGGTCAACTGCCCTGGGCTTCTATAACGTACTACAGGGCGATGCTCCCTACCTGAAGTACCTGGCGGACCACTACGCCATGAGCGACAACTTCCACCAGGCGGTCATGGGCGGGACCGGCGCGAATCACATCATGCTGGGAACGGGAGACGCAATCTGGTTCAGCGACGCTGATGGCAATCCTGCCACGCCTCCCCACAAACAGTTGGTATATGCTGGTACGCCGAGCGCGGGCGTAGTGGATGAGATTGAGAATCCTAACCCGCAGCCTAAGACAAACAACTGGTACACGGAAGACGGCTATGGCGCCGGCGCATTTGGATCACCGGCCCATGGCGGCGGAAGCTACACGAACTGCTCTGACAGCGATGCGCCGGGCGCGGACGCGGTCCTGACCTATCTCTCCTCATTGCCGCGGCTGGTAGATCCGCGCTGCGAGCCCGATCACTACTACCTGCTGAACAACTACAATCCGGGCTACTTCGGAGACGGTTCGAATGCGTACACGGACCACAATGTTGCGAATACGCCGTTTACGATTCCGCCCTCAAGCGTGAGAAATATAGGCGATGCGATGCTTGAGAAAAACATCTCCTGGGTGTACTTCGGTGACCAATGGAACGCCTACCTGAAGGACAAATATCAGCAGAACTTTGGAACAGTCGGCGCGAACAGCGACCAGTACTGCAACATCTGCAATTTCTTCCAGTACTCCACCTCGATCATGACCAACGCAGCCGTACGGACTGCGCACCTGAAGGACACAACCGACCTCTATGCCGACATCAAGGCTGGCACGCTTCCGGCGGTTTCTTTCGTGAAGCCGAGTGGGTGGGTGGACGGTCATCCTGCTTCATCGAAGCTCGATCTGTTCGAAGGGTTTGTAAAAAAGATCGTGGATGGAGTGAAGAGCAATCCCAAACTGTGGAAAGACACCGCCATTTTCATCACATTCGACGAGGGCGGCGGCTATTATGACTCGGGCTATGTTCAGGCGCTGGACTATTTCGGCGACGGAACCAGAATTCCGATGCTTGTGGTTTCACGTTTCACGAAGCCGGGCCATATTTCGCATGACTATACCGACCACGTATCCATCCTGAAGTTCATCGAGCGAAACTGGGACCTGGATCCCTTAACTAACCGGAGCCGCGATAACTTCCCCAATCCGCGGTACGCAAAGGACAATCATTACGTACCTGTCAACGGTCCAGCAATTGGAGACCTGTTCGATCTCTTCGATTTCGGAAAGTAATCAATCACTCTGCCAGAAAAGCCTCCTGCGCGACCAAAAGCGCAGGAGGCTTTCTTTTTGAGTTGTGGATGACCGCGACATTACCTCGCGCCGTTCGTCTGCTGTTTCTTCAACTCTGTAAGGAACGCCTGCTCGCGGTCTTCCACATAGTTTTTATAGCCATCCGGATCGATAAACGGGTTTGTGCCGCCGTTCTTTATCCGGGCGTATTTTTCGGTCATTGCGTAATAGCCTCCGTGCGCGCCGAGAAACACGTCGCAGGGCAATGACTTCAGCACGCGGAAGGTGCGCTCGTAGTCCTGCGCAATCTGCGGATACTTTGTGTTATTCACCAGCTTGTATCCGGGATTGACGTTCGGGCTCCCCACGATCACAACGTTGTATGTTTTGCCGCTGTCTTGAACCTTAAGCGTCCAGGTGGTGCATCCTCTCGTGTGCCCCGGCGTCAGGTGCGCTGTCAGGACGACGTCGCCCAGCTTCACTTCATCGCCATCGTGGAGTACGCGATCGACTTTCGCAGGCGGAAAGAGCATGTCCTTTGAATGGCCATACTGGAAATCGCTCCTGCCGCCGTCTTCCACGGATGGAACATCAGCGTCCATCACCATGTATTTCGCTCCGGTCATCTGCTTGATGCGCGCGCTTCCGGCGCAATGGTCGATGTGTGCGTGGCTGATAAGCAGAATCTTGATGTCAGAGAATTTAAACCCAAGCTGCTCTACGCTCTTTTTGATTTGCGCCGGAGAAGATGCGAGATTGCTGTTGATCAGGATGTGTCCCTGCGGCGTCGTGATGAGAAACGCGGCAAGATCTTTGCTGCCGACATAATAGATATTCCCGATGATGCGATGCGGCGGAAAAGATTCAACCCAGTCAGGATTGGTCTGGGCGAACAGGTGGGCGGACGGGGCAAAGAAACTGCCAAGGAAAACGGCAATTGCAATGAGACGAGAAGGCATAGGCAACAGCATGACACTGCAAATGTGAACGCCGCCATCTGCTGTTGTGGGAAACTGATGACCTTCTATATACCCGTCTCTAGCCCGAATCAGTGATACAAAGGCTGAGGAGACCTCTGGCCGAATCCTCATGCCTGAAAATTCCATAGCTGACATTTTGGCCATCGCGGCGCATCGCGACGACGTAGAGCAGACCTGTGGCGGCACTTTGCTCAAGATGAAGGCACTCGGCTGGCGCACGGCTATTCTGGACCTCACCCAGGGAGAAGCCGGCACGCGCGGCACAGCCGCTGATCGGGCGGCCGAGGCGGCTGATGCAGCAAAGATTCTCGGCGTAATCCGGCGGCAGGCCCTTGATATTCCCGATGGCCGCGTTGAAAACACCTACGAGAACCGCGTCAAGATCGTCCACGTTTTGCGCGAAGTACGTCCGCGCGTGGTGATTCTGCCGTATTGGACGGGCCGGCATCCGGATCACTACACGACATCATCGCTTGGCTACGAAGCGTGTTTTCTGTCTGGCCTTGCCAAGCTCGAGACCGGAGCGCCTCCGCACCGTCCATTCAAGATTCTTTATGCCAGCCTTTACGCAGACGTGCGGCCCAGCTTCGTGGTCGATATCACGCCATACATCGAACAGCGGCATCGGGCGCTGATGGCGTACAAATCCCAATACCGGAACCAGGCAGCCGGCAGCGGCCTGTTTGTGCCCGAGGAAGAGATCCGCGAGCGTACGTTCGCCGAGGCGCGCCACTACGGGTTGCTGGGCGGTGTACGCTATGCGGAACCTTTTGTGCAGAAAGAAGTATGGCTGGTCGAGGACTTACTGCAAATTCCAGTGCAGTCGATGTGAGGACGAGTTCAAAAAACTTTGCTGCTGCGGAAAAGGGCAATTGCGACAATCACGGCGAACAGCAGGAAATAGACAATGGTGCGAAGCGTCCCCAGCCTTTCATCAGGCATTAAGAGCCTGGCCATGCGGATCAAAGGCATCGACGACCCGATTACGTCCGCTGCGCTTGGCTTCGTAAAGAGCGCGGTCTGCGGCCTCAATCAAGACACTTGCGTCCGCGCCCACGTCGGGAACCAGCGTCGCACAGCCAACGCTGACTGTGACAATATTGTGCTGGCTGCCAGGGTGTTCGATCCGGAGGCTTTCAACCGTTTGGCGGAGCCGCTGCGCCATTTCAAACGCACCCTGCCGGTCGGTATCGGGTAACACAATTGCAAATTCCTCGCCGCCAAAGCGCGCGACTGTGTCTCCTGCGCGCCGGAATACCTGTCGCGCGGCATCAGAGATCTTGCGCAGGCAGGTGTCTCCGCGGAGGTGCCCATACAGGTCGTTATAGAACTTGAAATGATCCACGTCGAATAGCAGAAGCGAGATGGGCGATGTAGTGCGACAGGCTCGGAGCCATTCGTGCCCCAGGGTTTCATCAAGCTGTCTGCGGTTGGCTGTGCCGGTCAGAGGATCTACCGAGGCCAGTGTTTCGAGAGCGAGATAAGCATCTTGCAGACGTTCTTCCGCCGCCTTGCGTTCGGCTACATTCCGGACAACATTCACATAGCCAATCGGCTCTCCTGTAATCCGGTCGCAGTAGAGGCTTATGTTGGCCTCCATCCAGAGGTATGTCCCGTCTTTCTTTCGGCAGCGGTAGGTTAGGGATTTTGCCGGCTCGCCGCTCTTCAGCGCTTCCAGCATGGCTGTCAATGCCGCAACATCGTCAGGATGAACGATACCGTCCTGATATGTAGCTCCAATCAGCTCCCGAGGGTCCCAGCCCATCATCCATTGCACCGCGGGAGAAATATATTCGCGGTGGTGATTGAGGTCGGTAAGAACGATGATGTCTCGGGAATTTTCTGCCAGTAAACGGTAAAGCTGCTCGCTTTTTCGCGCGGCTTGTTCAGCAAGACGGCGCTCGTTGAGCACAACGGCCACCAATGCCACGCAAAGCACCGCGCAGGCCAGCAAAATCTGAACGTGCAGGACCTGATGCTGCCAGCTCTGGTCCTGGATCAGAGTCATTGCTCCTCGTCCGCGCATCAGGGAGATAACCGCAAAGACTGCTATGACACAGACGCCGAGAATCCCTCCGCGCATGCCCAGGCGCACAACAATCAAAAGTAGTGGTGGGAAGAGAATAAAGAATACGGGAAAGCCGGTAGTGTGGAAAACGAAATATGAGCAGACTGACATCAGCGCCAGGAGACCAGTACTCTCCAAAATGCGCCTCCGCTCCAGCAACACAACTCCTTCACGATCAAAGAAAGAAAGAATGATGGGCGTGACGATGATCGCGCCAAGCGCATTGGAGTAGAACCAGTTACGTCCGAAGTGCGGTGGCACATTCTGATGCAGCAGGCGATATAGCGGAGCGGCGCAGGCAGCCGATATCGCAGGCGCGATGAATCCGCCCACCAGACAGAGCCGGGCGAGTTCGCGAGGGCGCGAAAAGCGTACAGTGCGCTCTGTAATCCAGGCGAATGGGTAAGCTGCGATAGCGGCTTCCAATATGTCGCACCCTGAAAGTGCAAAGCTGACGGGAACGGAATCCCCCCCAGTCAGATGCGCCGATACGTATGCGGCATATCCAGTAATGAAAATCGCAGGCCATCTCTTCCGCACATTCAGCAATAGGACAGAAAGAAGAACCGCGTTGGGCCACCAGAACGCTGCGTCGCCTTCCGCTCCTGTGTCGAAAAGCATGCTGACCCGTGCAATCAGGTAGACGGCGGAGAACAGGACAGCCAGGACAGAAAAATATTTTAAGTCAACAAGTGACGCTTCAGCGGTGCTTGAACGTTCCATATCGCTCTCATAGTTATCGGAGAAGCACAAATCATTTTTTAAGAGCAACGCTCGGCGATGAGGAACAGTATATGAACGAACGCCGGAACAGGTTCAGCCTACCTCATTCCTGTGAGATTGGGAATCCAGGATACTTTCCCTGATGTGTCAATGTTAATCTGGAGCGTCCCCTGTCCACCTTCCTGCAAGTCCGGTCCTGTAGCAGTGTGTTCCTGACCCGAGGCATCCGTGTACTGGAGCTTGACGGGGCCATTGCCCAGAATCTTGAAGCGATAGTGGTACTGTGCTCCCGCCGCCAGCGAACCGACGCCAAAGCTTGCGCTAGGATAATCAACTTCAATGAGCGCGAGCTTGGCGCCACTGTTGTTGGTAATCGTCGCCGATACAAAAGCTGAGCGGCAGCCGGCAAAAACGAAACAGACCAGGGCAAGAAGGGAAGCAACGGCAAAGGCTTTTTTCATAGTATCGTCTTACGTTCGAGAATACGCGCCGTCAGGACAACTCCAGTCTGATTCGTGTGCAGCGTGATGGGAAAAACGAGGACATTCCAAACCCACGCCTCGCCCTTACGGGGAAGATTGAGCAGGCCCCGATATGTACGGTCAATGTACGTCTCTCGCTGCACGGCGACGGTGCGGAAGATTTCGCGCCAGTCATTAGCAAGTTCAGGCAGCTCGTCGAACATGTTGCGGCCAATGAACCACTCTCGCGGACGTTCCAGCAGGCGTGCGCATGTCTCATTCACATACTGCCAGTTGCCATTTACATCGAGAATCTCCAGCACCGAATCATCGCCAATGGCCATGTTGATGCGCGAGTAGAAAAAGTCACGCGCATCCACCACCACAGGTTTGCCGCGCTTCTTTGCTTCAAGGGAGCGCAACGCCGCGATCAGGTCGTCGATGGAACTGTAGCCCTTGAGCAGGTGCATGTCTTCCGGGCCGCCAAACCTGCGCTCAAGCGTTGCCGAAAGAATGATGATCGGCACCTCGGGATGGCGCTCTCGAAGCTTGGCCGCCACATCGGTACCGAATTGCCCCGCGCCCAGGTGATAATCCAGCACGGCAATGTCGATATCATCCAGCAGCTTCTCCGCCTCTTCTATCGTGGTGGCTGTTTCGGCCAGATAGCCGTGCTTGCGAAGAATAGTGGACCGCAGGAGAAGGTTCTCCGGATGGTCATCAAGCAACAGCACACGAATAGGCTCGGCTACGGCTTGCGGTGCCCGTTCGTTTTCGATACCTTGTTCATTTTCCATCTGTATCTGTGATGCAACACTCTACCGCATTGCTGCTATTCGTTTTCAGGTTTCCGTTTCCGTTGAAATTGCCTCAGCATCTCCGGCAGACGCGGCATGATAGCGCTTACGCGCAGCCATTGCCGATTGTCATAAGCCGGTGATCCGCTGATGATCTTTCCTGCCTCGATATTGCCACCCACGCCCGACTGCGCTGTGACGATCACGCGATCTCCAATATGGCAGTGCCCCGCAACCCCGACCTGGCCGGCAAGAATCGCATCATCGCCGATATGCGTCGATCCCGCGAGCCCCACCTGCGCGCACAATAACGTGTTTTCGCCAATCGATGAGCCATGTCCTACCTGCACCAGGTTGTCGATCTTCGCGCCGCGTCCAATGCGCGTTTCGCCTACGCTGGCGCGGTCAATGCACGAGTTGGCCTGGATCTCAACATCGTCCTCAACAATCGCAGGGCCAGACTGAACAATCTTGTGCCACTTTCCCGCATCATCCTTCGCAAAGCCGTAGCCGTCAGAACCGACTACGACCCCGTTTTGCAGTACGACATTATTGCCCAGGCGACAGTCCTCGCGGACGACAGAATGTGCGTGCGCAAAGAAATGATCCCCAATGCGGGCGTTGGGATAAATAACAGCGTGCGGCAGAATGGTAGCGTGATCGCCGATGACACAGTTCTCTCCGATGACCACGTAAGCGCCGATAGACGCTTCTCGCCCGATTTTTGCAGTTGGGCTAATGACTGCGGTCGCGTGAATCCCGGGCGCGTAAAGCGGAGGTGGGTGAAAAATCTCGATGGCGCGGGCAAAAGCCAGATAGGGATTCTTGATACGAAGCGTCGAAGCGTGGATCTCAGGGAAGTCGGGTGCAACCAGCACAGCTCCAGCCTTGGTCTTTTTGGCCAGAAGTGCGTACTTGGAATTGGCTACGAACGTGACTTGTCCCGGTCCTGCCTCTTCAATTCCGGCAACGCCCGTAATTTCGGTGTCCGGCGTGCCCCGGCACTCCGCGCCCAGCTGCTCTGCAAGCTCCCCTAACTTCATGCGGCGATTGTAAATGGATTAGACAGACAGGTTATGGGGTTTAATTTCGCGCCATCGGAAACAACGATTCCTGCCGCTCCTCCGGCTTAGCCGCCACCGCAGGCTTCTTCCGGGCTGCGCCTCCAACTACGGCCACAACCTCAAGCTCTGCCAGCGACACACGAGGCAGCCAGACGCGCTGCGTATTGCTGCGTGTGTCCGGCGGAGTCAGGAAGAACCCCTCGGCATCGAGCAGCCCGATATTGTTCTCAGACAGACCTTCCAGCACATCGCCGTCTCTCAACTGAACCCGGACCCAGAGACCCTCACCCCGTGGTCGTCCGGCAAAACTCTTGCGCGCCAGTTTTTCCGGATTGTCAATCTCTCCAGAATTAAAGTCACGCACGAAGCATACCCATTTAACTTCCTGAATTGAAATAGCTAATACTTTTCCACTCAGATCAAGAATCTCGATGGCTCCCTGGCGCGTGAAAGCAGAGACAGACACATAGCCTGCAACCCAATCGCGGGTATATCTCCGGACAATCGCTTTTTTCCGCCCTGAGCTCATCGATTCACACAGATGACGCACGTCATTGTCGCACGCCGCAAAACCGGTTCGCAGCGAAAATTGTGCAAGCCCATAGCCAATCGGGTTCCCGTATGTTAAAGTATTGCTTTGTATTGCGGGAAGCGCGGCATCTAAATAATTGCAAATAATAGATTTAAGTACTCCGTCAGGAGTGCGTCCCGCTTGGCTTCATCAGATTTCTTCTCAGTTTGTTAAGGCATGCCTGACTACATTTATCTCCTCGAAAATCGCCTCTCTCCAGCTCAACAGAAAGCAGTTCAACAGGTTCGCGACGCCGCCCGTGACGCCGGAATGACCGTCTTTCTGACTGGCGGCGCGGTGCGCGACCTTTCCACGGGCACTTCTGTCCGAGATCTCGATTTCACCGTTCAGGGGAACGCCACCAAGTTGAAGAAGCCGTTGGAAAAGGCAGGAGCTACACTCTGGGGCGAGTACGAGCCCACCCGCACCTTGTTCTTCTGGTTTCCGGGCAGCGTGCGCGTCGAGGTCTCCAGCGCGCGCCGCGAAGAGTATCCCAAACCGGGTAAGCCCGTTTATCACTGGGCGCCAATTCTTGATGACCTGCGCCGCCGCGATTTCACTGCAAACGCCATGGCCATCTCGCTTAACGAAGGCTCCTATGGTCTCCTGCTCGACCCGCTGAACGGCATGGCCGACATTGAAGCGCGGCACCTCCGCCTGGTCAGCCCTTATGGATTTATCGAAGACCCATCCCGTGTCCTACGGGCTGTCCGTCTGCGCACACGGCTCGGATGGGACCTTGATGATCGAACCCAGGCGCGTTACGAGAACGCCAAGAATGAGGGCGTGATTGACGCCATCCCTACGCACCTGAAAGGGTACGAACTCGAAGAGATTGGCCATGAAGAAGACGGTCTGCGCGCTCTCAAAACTCTCGAATCCGAAGGCTGGATGAAGCACATCTTCCCGGCCTGGACGAGCGCAAAGGCGGACGTGCGCAACCTCGAAAACCTGCGCGAAAACTACTATCAACTGCTCATCCAGGGGGTGCATCCTGACATCTCCGCCCCGCAGATGGAGCTACTTACGGCCAAGATGCAGCCGAAGGATATCGCAACCCTGAAGCGGGCATTCATCCGTCCCGGATTTGTACAGCAGTGGAACCACCTCGAAACCGAAACCAGGCACTTTGCCAAGGTCTTTACCGGCAAAGAAGCGGCCACGCCTTCGGCGACGTGGAAACTGCTGACCTCGTATCAACCGGAGCCGGTTCTCTGGCTGGCGCATACCGGCAAGGGCGCAGCCATCCAGAACAAGTTCAAGAATTTCTTCACCGTCTGGCCCGAGGCGCGGCAGAAGGTCCCCGCTGCGCTCATGCAGGAGATGCGCATCACTCCGGACATTGAACGCTATGACGAGCTGCTGCGCGAGCTTTTCTTCAACTTGATCGACAACAAGCTGCGAACCGATGAAGAGATGAAGGCGTTTTTGGAGCCCTACTCTCCGCCCGCGCCGCCTCCGCCGGTCACTATTCGCCGCTCGCGCAAAAAAGCCGCCGAGCCGAAGATCAAATCGGAAAAGCCCACCGACGAAGAAGTCGACGAGGAAGAATTGCCCCATCCCGACGACCTCGATCTGGAAGCAGACGACCTCGAAGAAACAGAAGACGAAGAAGAAGCCGAAGAGGAAGAAACGAAGCCCGCGGCAAAATCGAAGGCTTCACCTGCGCCTGCAAAGAAAGAAGCGGAGAAGAAACCAGCATCTCCCGCGCCTGCCAGGTCTGCAAAAAAGGAAACTGCCAGGCCGGCAGTCAATGCCAAAACTGTCCCGGCTAAGAAAGAGCCTGCGAAACCTGCACCGGCAAAATCTGCAAAGAAGGCCGCGCCTCCAGCAAAGAAGCAAGTCGTGAAGAAGAGCGCTCCGAAGCCTGCGCCCAAAAAGCCTGCGAAGACCGCTGCAAAACCGGTTGCGAAGAAACCTGCAAAGAAGGTCGTGGCGAAGCCGGCCAGGCCTGCAAAGAAAGCCGCAAAAAAGAAGCGCTGAACGCGCTTACGCTTGCCATTGAAACGCCATGCTATCGTCGTAGGCATATTTCAAATGGACTTGGTGGAAGCGTAGGGCTTTAGCCCAGCGAATTCGCACGGAATATGAAGGGCTTCAGTCCTGGGTATTTTTGCGCTGTAATGCGATAGCTAATTTTTAAGGAGCGCGACGTATGGCAAGCGGCTTCTCTTCCTGTTGCAGGTGGGTATTCTCAGCAATCCTAACGATGGGTCTCAGCGCGGCAATTGCCCAACCCTCAAATCACAACAATGCGCGTCTCGAAGGCGCTTACACCTTCGAGCGTAATGGCTGGACATACGTCCACCTGCAGGGCACGCCTGAACAGATCGGCTACCAGCATGGCTATCTGCTCGCCGGCAAAATCGAAGACGCCTACCACGTCTACAAACTGGAAGATGAGCACAGCACGCAGCGTGACTGGGCCTTCTATCGCAACGCCGCGAAAACAATCCTCTGGCCGCACATCGACCCTGAATACCAGCAGGAATTGTCTGCCATCGCCGAGGGCGTCCAGGCCAAGGGCATAAAGCTCGATGTCTGGGACATCGTCGCCCTCAACGCAACCATGGAACTGTCCGAATACTATGTTCCCTGGCTGAACAAGCAGCAGCACGCAAAGAACGCCCCGAAAGTCAATGCGCCCGGCAATTGCAGCGCATTCATTGCTACCGGCAGCTATACCAAAGACGGCAAGATCGTCATCGCGCACAACAACTGGAGCTCGTACGCCGAAGGCTCACGCTGGACCATGATCTTCGACATCCAGCCTGCAAAGGGCCATCGCATTCTCATGGACGGCGTCCCCGGCATGATTACCAGCAACGACGACTTCGGCGTCAACGACGCCGGCATCATGCTGAGCGAAACCACCATCAGCCAGTTCGAGGGCTGGAACTCCGATGGCAAGCCGACCTTCATGCGTTCGCGCAAGGCTCTCCAGTATGCGGACTCGATTAACGACGTGGTCGCCATCATGCGTGACGGCAACAACGGCGGCTACGCCAACGACTGGCTCATCGGCGACCGCAAGACAAACGAAATCGCCTATCTTGAGCTGGGCTTGAAGAACACGCCGCTATGGCGGACCAGAGACGGATACTTTGTCAGCTCGAACTTCGCACGCGATCCAAAACTGATTAAGGAAGAAACGGACGGCTTCGACTACAACGATCTCTCCACCTCGCCCAACGCCCGCCGTGTGCGCTGGGAGCAGGAGATGGCGACGCACAAGGGCGCGATTGACGCATCAGCCGCTGAACAATTTCTCGCCGATCACGAAGACAGCTATCTCAAAAAAGAGCAGGCCGACCAGCGCACTCTCTGCGGACACGTCGACACGGTGAAGGAAGGTATCCCGCAGTGGGAGTGGCGGCCGTATTATCCCGGCGGCGCGGTGCAGGGTAAAGTCACCACCAGCGACATGGCGGAGAACATGAGCCTGATCGCCCATGCGGGCCATCCCTGCGGCGAAGATTTTCTTGCCGCGCCATTTCTCGCCGCACACCCCGAGTTCAACTACCTGAAGCCGGTCCTCCGCGACATGAAATCCGGCCCTTGGACAACATTCAAAAGCGGTGAAAAAGAGGAGTAGTCTGAGCCAACAGCGGGGCAATGGAGATCGCAATGTTTTTCTTTCCCCGTCGATAAGGTTCGT
>Ga0126371_10002644_pt1 | contig 15455 bp, 6 predicted proteins | sample PanSoiMetaPlot_4_FD_110145 | JGI IMG/M metagenome (GOLD analysis project Ga0126371, IMG submission 110145) | Tropical forest soil microbial communities from Panama - MetaG Plot_4 | ecosystem: Environmental > Terrestrial > Soil > Tropical forest > Bulk soil | place: Panama | collected 2016-02-17 | reverse complement strand
GAAACTGTTCGGCTTCATCCCGGAACCGGTGTTCGACTTCATCCCGGAATCCTGTTCGGGATCAACCCGGAATGCCGTTCGGAATCATCCCGGAATCGCGTTCATCTTGCCCCGGAATCCCCAACAAAAGGCCTGGAAAGATTTTAGGTGCCGCAATAGCGATGAAAGAGCGGTCAACATGACACCGGGACTTTTCAGGGCGCGGAAAATTGTCGCCTAGTGGTTTCGGCGTCGAGTACGAGCTGACGCGTGAAGTTGTCAAGCGACCTAAGACATCCCAGCATTCCGCAATCGTGAGCTGGTACAACCCGATCACAATACGCGGCGGCGATGAGGGTGCTATCCCGCCGGGAATTTACGAACTCACACTCGAAAACGGAGGCAAAGAGCGAGTTAGAATCACGGCGATCAATGCACCGTTTTGGATTCTCAGCCTAGCGCGATTAGCATCCTTTGAGCCGTGCGAACTGCGAAAAGCACGGGGGAGGGTTGACCGCGCCTTCATCGATTTAGCGGTTACTTTTCGCGGCTCGCGATTGCAGTATGGCTCGGTGGGGGAACCGCGTGGAACGAGAGGTCAGCGACGTAGCGGAAGCTAGGAGGAAATAAAGGCCGCCGTTACTGCTTCGTTTGTTCTCTAAGACTTCCATCTTGTTTTCTGATATAGGCGGCCACTTCTCGCATAGACGCGAACCAAACGTCGGGTTTGGACTTCATGTAGTCAATGAATTTCTCGACCTGCAGCACCCGCGAGCGGTGGCCAGAGACGTGTGGGTGTAGCATGATGCTTACAAGCGTCCTCTCGCGATAAGCAAGATCGAACTCACCCTTATATATCTCGAAAAGCGCTTCGGGTGACGGCAGCGCCCCGGTTGCATTTTCTCCGTAATACTCATAGTCGTTGAGGATGTTGCTCATCGGTATTTCGATTATTCCGGCCCGCTTGCCATTAGACATGATCTCGTAGGGTTCGTCCATACCCATGAGGCTGCTGTCGTACTGCAAACCGGCCTTTCGAATGAGCTCAAGCGAGTGCAGGCTGAATGCTGAACTCGGCGCCCTGACACCAATCGGTCTGGTTCCAGTAGCACGCGTTAGGTACTCGATGGATTGGTCGAGTAGGCGTTCCTCTAATGCCATATCCGTAATGCTGGGCCACGATTCATGCACCCATCCGTGCAGCCCGATATCGTTACGACTATTTTTGAGGATCGCCGGAATCATCTCCGGATGGAGCATCGCGCTCATTGCCGGGATAAAAAAAGTAGCCGGGATCTGTTCGTGATCGAGTAAGGCGAGAATCCTCGGCAGGCCGGTAGTAGCGCCATATTCGCCACCCGACAAAGGTACCGGCAGCGGGTTTCGTCTCTGCAACGTCTCATTATCGATGTCCACTGTGAAACATACCGCGACCCGCGCTCCATTGGACCAGCTTGCCGGGGTTAATTTCCTTCCGACGCGGACGGTAGCAACGGCACTCTTGATTTGTTGCTCGGTTGCGTCGTCTGCAATCGAAGGCGCACCACCACCACCTCTGCCGCCCTCTTGGCCAAAACTTGACGCGGAAATCAGGAAGAAGCTAGCCCACATGAATTTTGATGTCATAGTCACAACTCATTTCTTCAACGCGAAAACTTGCGGGTCCGCCCACGCCAGACAATACCATGTTCTGTGCTTAGAAGCTGAAGCGCCCGCCTACTTGAAGTGCTCGAGGACCACCAGAACCAAACACCTGGCCAAACCGGGCTGTTGGCTGTCCAAAGGCGGGTCCGATGTTGAATGAGTAATTCGTTAGATTGGCAATGTTGAAAACGTTAAAGGCTTCCCCGAGTAGTGTAAACCTGTATCTCTCGTTCCAAACGAAATTCTTTGATAAGCGAACGTCCGTGTTCAGCTTCGGGTCGCCGAATTGATAGTCCGTAGGCAGCGAAATGGGTTTTATCACGGTGCCGCGGGCGTCCTTGGTACCGCCATACGTTGCATTAAACTGAGCCACGACCTTTGACAAATCCGCCTTCCCACAACTAATGCCAAAACAGTTGTATTGTAGACCCGGAACAGCCAAGGTGATCGGCAGGGTTGTGCTTCCTGCTCCATTTAAGTCGTATCCCGCAATCGTGGGCTCAACTGGAGTCCTCGATAGAATGGACGAGTTCACGCTCAGCTCGAAACCCCAGGGCAAGTTTACGATCCCCGCGATGTTTAGATTGTTTCGAGCGAGGGCTGGACCATATGTAGAGAAATAGTTATTCATATTCAGAGTCGGCGCAACAGCCGTATTTTGGTTCTGATAGGCATAGGATACGGTGAATTGGTACCGGTTCGATAGTCGCTTTTGCAGCTTCATCAGCAGTCCCTCGTAAATCGTTCTTCCCTGTGGGACCCAAAACGTGATCGATCCGGTGGAACACTCCTGGCCAGGCACGAAAAGCTGAGAGGACGTGCAGGTCGGGATAACGGGTGCAGGTGCTCCGTTAATATAGCGGGTAACGCGATTTAAATCCAATTCGCCCATGTCTACGTTTTCAAATTGACGCCGGGCCCAGTCCGCCTGAAGGATCATTCCGTGTCCTAGATCGCGCTGCACGCCGAATGACGTCTGATAGCTACGCATGTTCTTAAAATTGGGCGTGTGAAGTTCCACCCCGGCCTTGGCAATGTCGATACCGGTCACAGAAATTGGGCCGTTCGTTTGCGGGTTATCGGGAGCCAATTTTGCGGTCAGGCCTGGCAGTTCTTGGTTGTAGATTTGAATGAACTGCGCCAGTGTCATGTTTGTTAGCGTGTTGAGCGGCAACGCCGCCCCGATGGGGACTGGTGCACCCGTAGACAGGTTGACAATATTCGGAAAAATGTTTGTCAATATGGCTGCCGTCAAAGTCGCGCGGCCATTTCCGGGCGGCTCCAAGGAAGCAGATGCGCGATTATGGTGCCAGAATGGCTCAACGTCCCAGAACATTCCCGCTCCGCCACGGAAGACGGTCTTCTTTTCTTTGCCGAGCGCATATGCGAAACCAAGTTGAGGAGAGAACTGCAAGTAGTTGACCGGTGGAGCTTGCAGGTTATTGCCAACGATCGGTTGGAGGAATGCGGGAAACGGCAGATCATACCACTCACCCTGGGCAAACCCATAACTCAATGCGCCATTGAGCGTAAGGTTAGGAGTAGTCTTCCAGCTGTCGGCAGCATAGAACTTGTTAACATTTTGCGATTTGAAACGGTCGGCGTCATACGGTCCAGGATAGCGATGGTAACCCACGTCTACTCCGCTGTATGTCGACGTTGTCGTGTTGAAAACCGGCAACTGTAGGAGATCAGAGCTTGAGCTGATCTGGCGGGGAAGGTTTGGCATATATTGAGCCAGTAACCCGGGGTTCGCGAGGGATACGGTCGATTCCGGCGAGTAAATGCCCAGGCAGGCTTGCGAACAAAAGATCCACAAAGCCTTTGTTCGGAAGCGCATTAGATCAACGCCGAATCGCAAGCGATGCGTGCCCTTCTGCCAACTCAGGTTGTCGACTACCTCATAGGTTCGGGACTGGCGAGGCGTAGGCGAATTGTCGTTAACGCCTCCATAAAAAGTTGCCGAGCCGACCATCCCAGAGCCGGTTCCACCAGTAACAAGAGACGGCAGCCCCCCGCTCACGCACGGCGCGGGACACTCCGAAGCGGGAGCGATATCGGCATGATTCTGCCAAAAGTGATATTGAACTCGTAAGTCGTTCACTAAAGTGGGTGTAAGCACGCTAGTCAGGCCAACGATACTTTGGTCGGACCAGTTGGGGTTGTCGGTCCAACTCGCCGGAAGCGGCTGTGTACCGCCATAGGGGCCGAATCCGTCGTTGCCATCGTGAGAGTAACGGACAAATAAGCTGTGTTTAGAAGACAGTGTGTAATCAAAACGGGTGGTTATCAGCTTTTGGCGATACGGGCTAGCGAACGCACCCGACAGTCCGGCCAAGGAAGGCAGATCTTCATTGATAGGATAAACCTGCGTCTGGTTCATATACTCATAGTTGAAGAAGAAGAAAAGTTTATTTTTCTCGATCGGCCCGCCCACCCAGGCTCCGGGATTCCTGCGCGCGAAGAACGGGTCGGGGTTCTTTGGATCGCGCTTCAAGCCCGGGTAGGCAGCCATGTTGTGATCCCGGAAGAAGAAATAACCGCTGCCATGAAAGTCATTGCTGCCGCCTCGACTGACCACATTGATCTGGCCGAGTGTTCCGACTCCGGCCGACACGTCGAAGTTTACGGTGGAGATTTGGAATTCCTGCACAATTTCCTGCGAGAAATTCATGTCAGTCGTTCCGGAACCTTCCCACTGGTCGTTCACGAGACCACCGTCGATCGTAAAACGGGTGTACCCTGCAGCGGCTCCGGCGACCCCGCCCAACGTAGTGACAGAAAGCAGTGAATTAAATTGACCAGCCGTGCCGGGCGAGGTGGTTACTCCAGGCTCCAAAGTGGCGAGAGACATAAAACTTCGGCCGTTGATGGGAAGTTCCTGAATGCTCTCGCGCTGAACAACCCCCGCCACTGCATGACTCTCATAATTCACTTGTACGGTCGTGCTCTCCACCGTGACAACTTCATTCGTTTGGCCGACGTTCATCGAAAAATCCACCGTCAGCGCCCCGCCTGCAGCAACTTGAACTTCTTGGACCAGGGTCTTAAATCCCGTAGCCTCCGCTCTCACCGTATAGCTTCCGACCAATAGCGATGGAGCGCTATAGAGCCCTTCCGCATTCGATACCAGGACACGCTCAACGCCGGTCGCCTTGTCAGTTACGGTGACTGTTCCCCCCAGTATGATAGCGCCCGACTGATCTGTTACTCTGCCGGAAATCGATCCAGTCGGTGCTTGCGCCAGCAGAGCCGAACTTAAGCAAGTATGTGTGACGGCAATCTGGATCATCCAACTTATGGTCATGACCAGCGAAGGCACTCGCTGCATATCTAAACCTCCAACCGACCACCGTCGTAGGGGTGGCAACGTTGTAACCCGCTCTGAGGCGGCCAGTTTAGACCAACGAAGGGATCAAAAGAGCTAAAGAAAGTCTTAAATTATTCTTAGCCCGAGACGCGCAGACATTGAGCCTGGGCCCAAACATTGAACTCGGAGCGCATTCGTTGTGCTCATGATATTAAACTCGGCTGGCTCGCCGACCCTAGCTCCTTCGTAAATTCCTCTAGACACCAGAGGGTTGGCAGGAATACTATTTCTGCCATTTCGTCAAAGTACGGTTTCCGCCACGGTCGCACCTCTTTGGCTGTCCGCGGAATCGCGAGGCTCATAACCATGTCGGTTGCTGGGCCCTGAAGGCGAAACACACGCCATCGCGTTACTTCTTCAAGGGTGTTATAATGCCAAGCCATAATACGGTGGAGCGTCGTGGGTACAGTAAACATGAAGTTGCGGATGTGGATGTCGGCGGGACGATCGACTGTCCTGGGATTCCACAACGGAACAACTGAATTAAGGGAACTGGGCGCGCGGTGTGCTCGAAAGATGCGTTTACCGCGAGATCTCTAAGGTAAATCGGCCATGCGTCTTATAAATCGTATTCCTCGGGCCAGCGTTTTCCCAATCGCCTCGAGTGATGCGCTTCCGGTTCTTAACAGCGCCCCCGAGGGTGTCACGCGACCTCAGAACCCACCGGCTGACACGAGTTACGAGCCCGGAGCCATGGAAGATCATTCCCCGGTGGTCGCCAACGATTCTCGTAATGCACAGATCGATGTTCGATTCTGCTTTGACGGCTTTTGTATCGATCCTGTAAACCGCCAGTTGACCAGCGGAAATCGGACGATTCCGTTGACCCCGTTGGCGTTTACCGCGATTCTATTCTTGGCGCGGAACAACGGACGTGTCATACCAAAGGCCGAACTCCTCGCTGCAATCTGGCCGGACACTTCCGTATACGAGGCGAATCTCGCGGTTATGATTTCGACTGTGCGCAAAGCCTTGGGAGACGATGGCCATTCGCAAAAGTATATAAAGACAATGTCGAAAATCGGCTATCGGTTTTCAGCCGATGTCCACACCGTCAATACCGGGCCCGTTGCGAGGGTCTTACCGCAAGAGCACCGGTTTAATGCCCGGCTCCCATGGGTTGCGCCGCTCGGCTTGGCTCTGATCATCATCCTAATAGGTTGGATATATCGCTTCGAGAGATTCGGTAGATCTAGGCCAGCGGTCGTGGCCCCGATTGTCATCACAGCTCATGATCAAATGAGGGGGCCTTCCCGCAAGTTGTTGTCGGACGCCCCGCATCCTGAAGGGCACAACGCGAACGAAGCTGAGTTGCGCGGTCAGGCGCGCGCTTTATACCTCAAGGGTCGATATTCTTGGAGCCGGGGCACCGACGAAGGCTTAAAACAGAGCATCGTTTATTTCAACGAATCGATAGCCGAAGATCCCAGAAATGCTTTGGCTTATGCCGGCTTGGCAGATGCATATGCTTCGCTCGGGACCTGGTCTGTCCAGCCCTCGGCAGGCGCGTACAAGAAAGCCCGCGAAGCAGCACATCGCGCTGTGCAATTGGATGATTCACTCTCGGTTGCGCATTCATCTCTTGGGCTGCTCGCCATGTATCAGGATTGGAACTGGCAGGTTGCCGGAGCCGAGTTCCGACGCGCTTTGGAGTTGGACCCAAGCGATGCGCTTGCACATCAGCGATATGGAATGTATTTGGCTGCTATGGGCATGTTCGACGACAGTCTTGAACAAATGCGGATGACGCGCGACTTGGACCCAGTTTCGCCCTATATGGCGGTCACCGTAGGCAAGGTGTTGTACTACTCGCGACGCTATTCTGAGGCCGCCGCTGAATATAAGAAGGTCATTGAACTCGATCCTCATTTTTCTTCGGGGCATTATTATCTGGGTCTGGTTTACTTTAAGCTGGGCGAACTCAGCACGGCAGATAGCGAGTTAAAACAGGCCGACACCCTTGCCAATGGCCGTGAACCGCTAACCACCGGAATGCATGTGGCAGTTCTCGCCCGCCTTGGCCGAGCGAGCGAGGCTCAGAAGGACCTTGCCAAGCTCCTGGAGCGATCGAAGAACGAGTATGTTTCCCCTTTAAGTCTCGCTTTTGCCTACATGGGAGTAGGCGACAACGGCAAAGCATTGGATTGGATCGAAAAGATGTTTCACGACCATATCGTCACAGCCGTATTCCTGGGTATCGATCCAATTTTCGATCCTCTAAGAGCGGATGTCCGCTTCGTGAAACTCGTGCAGCAGCTTGATGGCAGCAAGCCACCGGCCACAGAGGTTTCACGACTGCTACCGTAATTCGGCCTGCCTACCCCTAAAAGATGTTGCGCTCGCGTATGGTCATCGCAAGGAACCATTTATCAATTCAACGATTTAAGGATTTTTTTATGTTTTTGTAATTGGCTCCCCTCGTTTCTCGGCGTAGGCTTAAGAAACCGTATCGCGCGTCAATGGGTTCTGCGGAGCCGGACATTAGCTCAATCGCTCCGGCCGAATTCGCGAACGTGATTTCGATCGGGAGGAGTTGGAATGCGCAACATTAGATTGGCTCTTGTCTTACTTGGAATCCTTAGCGCTCTTAAGCCGGGAAATGGGCAAACCGCAAATTCAGCCGCAGTAATCGGAAGAGTAACTGATCCGAGCGGCGCCGTGGTCACCGAGGCGCGGGTCGTTCTCCGGAATCCGGACACGAACAGTGTCCGGGAACAAGTAACCAACGATGCAGGCCAGTATACCTTTCCGGATGTCGCGCCCGGTAAGTACACGATCACGGTGACGAAGACTGGATTTGTGTCTACTACGGTACAGAACCAGCAGTTCAGTGTGAACAATAGCTATACGGTTGATATTCTCTTGGCACTCGGGCAAACCGCCGAAACAGTAGAAGTTAGTGCCCAGGCTGGTAGTCTATTGCAGACAACTGACGCGCAGGTCGGCAATGTCGTTCAAGAGCAGGAATTGGTCCGACTGCCCACGCTCACCAGAAATGCTGCGGAGTTGCTGAATTTCCAACCCGGCGCGGCCGCGACACAGGCTGTTAGCCAGGACGCTTACGGCCGGACCGGCGGTACGGTCGGAGGGGCACGAATGGACCAAAACGCTATTTCTCTCGATGGGATTGACGTGACGAACCAGTATACGGGTGGTGCGGCGAATCCGCCCGTTCTTCCGCTGGGCGTGGAAGCCGTTTCCGAATTCCGAGTCGGTGTATCCAATCCCAATGCCACCTTTGGACGGGCCAGCGGTGGTCAGGTCACGGTAACAAGCCGCAGCGGAAGTAACGCGTTTCACGGGGTAGGCTACTACTTCGTTCAAAATGCCGCGTTCAATGCCAATACCTGGGACAACAATCGCGTTGGACTGCCCCGCGCCCCGATTCATGACAGTCGAGGCGGCTTCAGCTTCGGTGGGCCGATTAAGAAGGACAAGACATTTTTTTTCCTCAATTACGAACCGCGCCGCTTCTTCCAATCGATTCCCCTGGAGCGTACCGTACCCACTGCTTCTCTCCGCAACGGGATCATTTCGCTAGGCGGGGTCTCGTATAACCTGGCGACATCCACAGCTTGTGGCCCATCGGGTGGTTTACCTTGCGACCCACGCGGTATTGGAATCAGCCCTGCGATCAAGGCTTACTATAGTCTTTATCCTCTGCCCAACGACTTCACGGTCGGAGACGGCGTCAACACGGCCGGGTACAAGTTCAACGCGCCAGCGGCGCTGACAGACGATGTGGTGTCCCTGCGAATCGATCATAACTTCAATGCCAATCTCACCGGCTTCGTGCGATATGAGTATTCCCGCGACATTAATCCCTACGCACCGCTGAGCTTCGCTCAGGCGGATCTTCTCGACAGCGGCATCGCGAGTAAGCTCGTCAGCTTAGGAGATGGCATTACATCCGGAACAGATTGGATCATCCGACCGAATTTCATCAGCAGTTTTCGATTCGGAGCAGTTCGCGAACGTACGAACTTCGATTCCGTCAAGCCCTCCGCCCTCGCGGCGAGTCTAAAAATACCGGGCACGAGTTCCGCCGATGGGCCGATTTACCCATCTGCTGGATATTTATCGACCATAATTAATCAGGTGGTGGATATCGATCCTCAAAGATCTCGGCACGGACAATTCTATACCAGCAACATCGAGTTCAAAGACGACTTTAGCTGGCTGAAAGGCAAGCACACCATTTCTTTCGGGCCGGAGTTTCGATTGCTCCCGCTCCTCTATTCTGCCGATGACAAGCTGGTGGGATTTAGAAATTCTCCCTTTGCGACCGCGGATGCGGACATCAGAAGTCTTTTCATACCGCCGCAGAATCGTCCGCCTGGACTATCCGCGGCCAACCAAGCGATTTGGGATAAACTGTACGCGGCGACCCTGGGTATTCTGGACGACTCGGCGGTAATGGTCGTGCGTGACAAGGACTTAAATCCGCTGCCGATTGGCACGCCGATTCAGATCCACACCTGGCAACGTTATTACTACTTTTATCTCCAGGACGTTTGGCGCATTCTCCCATCTTTGACACTTTCTTACGGCCTCGGCTACGGTTGGCAGTCCGCTCCGTCCGAAGATCAGGGAAGACTGATGGTGCCCACCGATCTGTCAAACGGCAAACCAATCGATCCGGACAAATACGTCGTAAATTTGCGAACCACGGCACAACAAGGCCAGTTTTACAATCCAGTCATCGCGTACCAGCCCTACAGCAACGTCGGTCTCCCAGGGCTCTGGCATACGGACCACGGAAACATAGCTCCCCGCATTGCGGTTGCATGGAATCCGTCAGCTAGCGGCGGACTTCTTGGAAAAATTGCGGGCTCACAAAAGACCGTCATTCGTGCTGGTTACGGCATTGTATACGACCGCACGACGACAGGAGGTTTGAATGAGTTCGACACATTAGCCGATGGGTACTCGCAAATCTTAACGCTGGCAACACCAGGCTGCAATGCCACGGGCCCCGGAGGTGCAAACTGCGGCGTCAATTCGACTCCTGGTGGTTCAGGATTTCGCATCGGTGTGGATGGCACCGTTCCCGTACCTCCCCCGGACACAAAACAGACATTACCGTATGTCCCTCAAGTTGGACAGGGTCAGTGGACGTACGTAATTTCTCCTTATTATAAGACCGGAAAAAGTCATGTTGTCGATCTCTCTATTCAACGCGAACTTCCAGGGAATCTGATCGTCGAAGGTACTTACATGGGACACTTTGGCCGCGATCTGCCGTTGGCCGTTGAACTCACTCAGGTGCCTTATATGTTCAAGGATGCGGCATCAGGTCAAACCTTTGCTCAAGCTTTCGACGCAACGGCGACGGCTGTCCGCTCTGGGGCCTCTGTTACATCTTTGGCTGAACAACCATTTTTCGCAAATCAATTCCCGAAGCTCGCCGGTGGAGCGAATTGCCCGACCGCCGTCAACAACACTCAGTGCATCGTAAGTCAGACCGGGAGCGGCTTCTCGACCGGGAATATTAATAGCATCTTCAATGTCATGGATGGGATTCGACGAGGACTCGGCCTGCCGCAATACGCGAATCACGAATCGGGAGCTGATATTGAGGCGCACGATTCACAGGGAATCTCCAACTACAATGCGCTGGCGATCACCGTAAGAAATCGGTCTTGGCATGGGCTCACATTCCAGTCGACCTACACGTATTCCAAATCGTTAGACGAAGATGGCGCATCCCAGTTTTTTGGGAATGCATACGCAAACAGTTTCTTCCCTCAGGCGAGTTACGGGCCATCGAGTTTTGATCGGAGACATATTTTCAACACTCTGTTCAGTTACAATCTGCCCTTCGGTGAAGGGCACAAGCTTGGAAGTGGCAGCAAGATGGCCAATCGGATCATCGGAGGCTGGTACTTATCAGGAATCTTGCAAATCAACAGCGGGTTACCACTTACTGTCAGCCAAGGCCCTGCCTTCGGGAGCGTGACGGTCAACTCAAGCCCCGCTGTTATGGTTCCGATCGTTAGCCCAAGTCAGATTGGAGGGGGCAGCTATTACTCTAATGTAGCCGGGTCTGGCGGAGTCGGCACGACAGGAAATCCTGCAAGAGGAGGCAGTGGCCTAAATCTGTTTGCGAATCCTCAAGCTGCATATAATGACTTCCGCCCCATCCAGCTCTCGCTTGATGGCTCGACAGGCCGGGGCAATCCGATCCGCGGGTTGCCTTTCTGGAACCAAGATCTCAGAATTGGCAAGGAAACGTCCTTTGGCGAGCGGTTTAAAGCAGAGGTCTCCGCTGACATGTTTAATATGTTCAATCACCTGGTACTTGCGGATCCGTCACTGAGCTATACGAGTCCGGCTACTTTCGGTGTTTTCACTACGCAACGCATCGCTGGTGACCGAATCAATGGCGCAAGATGGATACAACTGGGCCTACGACTTGCGTTCTAAGAAAACGAAGGGGTTTGATTCCACTCACGAATGCTCCCGACGGCGCTGGAGGAGTCGAACGGAAACACTTGAATACTTGGAAGTAAGGTTCGGGAGGAACTAACAAAATGCGGACAAACTCGCCTACGCAATGGGCAATCTACGGCTGCGTCTTTTTCGGGGCGGTTGCCGTACAAGCTCACAATCCAGAGGCGCGGTACGTTGAGCCGATGCCTTGGCACAAAGAACGCTTCTCCAAGGTACTGGCGATGGGATACTCCGAACTCGGCTTGGACGTTGACCAGGCCCGCGCGCAAATGAAAATGATCGGAGGCAAGGCTTGTATTGTGGGCAGTGTAGTCGGTTTCGACGTCGACGACAACTATGCGTTTGATATCGATGAACCGGTCCAATTGACGGTCACTTATGCGCCCGAGTTCACGACATCACCTTTCGCGATCGTCTGGAACAAGAACGGTGGAAATGGTCAGGGGAGGATAAACGTTAGGACCGAGCCGGGCGAAACGCTGCGCACCGTGACGTTCACGCTCGAACGCGCCCGGTTTGCCGGCGCAGGTACGTTGGGAATCGACCTCGCGGTCGGTATTTCTTCGGGACGTGGGAGCAAGGTTGCGCTTTGCGACATCCAAATCGTCCGAACTGGAGAGACTAGGAAGCTGCCTCCCGTGGGTCGTATAAAGATCACGGTGAGTGATGCGGCCACAGGTCAGCCTATACCGGCGCGCGCCGGCCTCTATGATTCGACCGGCCGGGCTCCCTTAGCCTCCGACGACGCCATATTAGTCGAGCGTTTTGCCGACAAGGTCCGTCAACTGCCGTTGAATGAGCGTACTTTTTGGCCGACCAGCAATCGCGTCGCATTTTATTTGAACGGCAACTATGAAGCACAGGTCCCGGCGGGCCAATATGAACTTGCAGTGACGCGAGGTCCGGAGTATCGCGCTTACTATGGCACAGTTGACATTCGACCCGGAGCGACCAAATCTGTCGTCGTAAGTTTGAAACGTTACTTAGATCTTCCGGCTCGCGGATGGTATGCGGGTGATTCTCATATTCACCTCGGCCGCGATGAGACTCGGGATAAAAATGTGTGGGGCCAGGTCGCTGCCGAAGACGTTCACGTGGGCAACCTTTTACAAATGGGATCGATCGCCGCCACTTACTTCTTGCAGCCTGAGTGGGGCGAGGCGGGTCGGTACGCGCGCAACGGCACCACGATCGTATCAGGGCAGGAAGACCCGCGAACCGGACAATTGGGACATACCATCCACCACAACATTACCGCGCCGATCCATTCTGATAAGGAGACCTATTTCCTCTATCAGCGTGTGTTTGAGGAAACTCAGAAACAAGGCGGAATCAATGGCTATGCTCATATTCGAGACATATTTCATGTTCGCCGCGGCATGGCCTTAGATGTGCCATTCGGGCTCGTAGATTTTCTCGAGGTTCTGCAAGCCGGACAGCTTGCCACCGACATTTGGTACGACTTTCTTAATCTCGGTTATAAACTGACGCCCGCTGGGGGTTCGGACTATCCTTATACCGATCTCCCGGGCATCGATCGAAACTACGTAAAGGTGGACGGCATAGAAGATACAGACCGTTGGTTCAAATCGTTCAAAGCTGGTCACGTATATGTATCTGACGGGCCATTTCTGGAATTTTCCGTGAATGGACATCAAATGGGAGATGAGATCCACGTGGACCGCGGCGGGAACCTCGAAGTCACCGCCGAAGCACAGCTCAACCCCGATGTTGACAAGCTAGATCGGCTGGAGCTGGTTGTGGAAGGCGACGTAGTCGAAACCAAGTCGGCTTTCGGGCAAGACCATGTCAACCTTCAGGCAACTTTAAAGGCCGACCGAAGCAAATGGATCGCCGTGCGCGCCTATGGAAGCCGCCAGCAGGCGACGTTTCCCTCTTCGAATACAATCGCCGCCCATTCCGCCCCAATTTATGTAATGGTTGGGGATGAGCCATTCTGGAAGCCGGAAGCAGTTCCTGCCTTGGTTCGTCAAGAACAAGCGGCGCTGGAGGAAATCCGCTCCGCTAAGCTGAACCCCGATGAAGATCTTGAACATTTCTCGACGGAGGAGATTCTCCTCGAGCAGTGGCCGCGACAGCGCGAGGAACTGGTCAGCCGCGTGAACGAGGCAGACCGCCGCTATCGAGACCTTCTCGTCAAGTTACAACAGTACGGCCACCGATAGGTATAGTCTCAAGAGGTTTGAACTTACATGAAAACACCACGTTTGCATCTAGTTGTTTGCGCCGCGTGCATTGCGGCGGCCCTGCCGGCGCCTGTGTTGTTCGCGAGCGATACGATCTTGATTCATGGACATATCTACACCGAGAATCCGAAGGCGCCTTGGGCAGAAGCTATCGCCATCACCGGCGGCCGCATCGAGGCTATAGGAACGGATGCGAAGATTTCTCCGCACAAGCAGGGCAAGACTAAGGTGATCGATCTGCAGGGACATACTGTGATCCCTGGAATCATCGATATTCACGAACATGTTCTGTACGGCGGCATGGCGCTCCATGGTTTCAATCTTTCCACTCCCGAGTTCAACATCGGCCCGGCAGACGAGGATGCATTCGTAGACACAATCAAGGTGTACGCGGCCAGCCATCCGAATGAAAAGGTTTTGTTTGGGCGATCAGGGTTTCCGACCACTCCGACCTCCGCGGCGAAGCTGGAACTTCTGGATCGTGCGGTTTCCGATCGTCCGCTTGTTATTCACGCCACCAGCGAACATGCGCTCTGGGTTAACACCAAAGCGCTGGCTCTGGCTGGAATCACGGATAAGCCGGTGTCCGATCCGGTTCTCGAGAAGTTCATCGTGCGTGACTCCCGCGGCCACCCCACGGGTGTATTTCGCGAATCCTCCATGCAGCTAATCAACAACGCGCTTCCTCCGATGCCTCTCGAACAAAGAATGGCACTCCTACGCGAGGCCGAACATTTCTTGAACACTTTCGGTATCACCAGCGTAGTGGAGGTCACCGGTGACTTGCCTGAGCTTGAAGCTTTGGGCGCTTTGCGAGATCGGGGCGAGCTTACTGTGCGAACCAAGACAGCATTTGGGAAAGTCGGCGTGAATCACCACCTCAATCCCCAGTTGCTCGCTGACTTGGACAAGGCCCGTAAAACGTATCACGATGACTGGGTATCCGCCAACCTGGTGAAATTTTTCTCGGATGGCGTTGGCAACCCGCCTCCGATGTTCTACGATCCAGCGGAATACAAGAAACTCATCATCGAACTCGATAAACGCGGATATCAGATCGTCACGCACGCCATCGGCGCCGGCGCAGTTCACATGGTGCTGGACAGCTATGAAGAGCTGGTGAAAACCAATGGACCTCGGGACCGGCGCCTCCGCATGGAGCATCTCTTCAATATTCAACCGGAAGATATCCCGCAATTCGCGAAGCTTTCGACTATTGTGGGCATGCAGCCCGCCTTCTGCTGCGGCGGGTTTTCCGGCAACAGTTCCAACCAGTTCGGAAGTATAGAAAAAAACGGGGGTATGCTCAGCTTCAGTAGCGATTGGCCTTGCAGCTTCCCACCCGATCCCTACGCTGGTATCCAGCAGGCCGTAATGCGCGAAGTTCGGCGGCCGGTAACGATGCACGGGCCGACGCTTGGAACGCCGGAGTTCAATGCTCCCGAAGAGAGAATCTCAGTCGAACAGGCACTGACTGCGTACACCAAGACGGGAGCGTACGCGAGCTTCGCTGAGAATCAGACCGGCACACTGGAGGTGGGCAAATTAGCCGATCTGGCCGAGCTCAGCCAAGATATCTTTTCAGTAGCTCACGACAAAATCGGCCAGACACACGTCGTAATGACCATGGTCGGGGGCAAGGTCGTTTTTGCACGAAACCGATACGAGGCAACCAGCAAGCAGGGTGCTCTTATCGTTGACTTGAGTGGAACTGGACAAGCGGGCGTGGCTGAAAGCTTCAGCCCCCCGGCAAAATGATGAGATCGGAGATACGGTCGCGGATCCCACCGAGGTGGAATCGG
>Ga0126371_10002642_pt1 | contig 15462 bp, 14 predicted proteins | sample PanSoiMetaPlot_4_FD_110145 | JGI IMG/M metagenome (GOLD analysis project Ga0126371, IMG submission 110145) | Tropical forest soil microbial communities from Panama - MetaG Plot_4 | ecosystem: Environmental > Terrestrial > Soil > Tropical forest > Bulk soil | place: Panama | collected 2016-02-17 | reverse complement strand
TCTCAATCATGAGAAGTCGCTGGCCGTTATAGGGTAAACACCCGGCCCCCTCTTGCGGACATCGTGGCGGTGGGAGCTGTTAGAGAAGGCAGAATCGATCTAGGGAGAAGACCTGAACAGTTCTAATGGCTTCGCTGTCTCGCAAAGTACTAGCCGAGTGAGATGATAGGGTGTTGGTAGCAACGTGTTTTGCTGATCAGAATTGCGGATGTGGAGGTCTTATGCCGACTAGATACGGGCCAAGTGCAAACGGTCAAAAAGTTGCCGGACTCAGAATTTGTCCGTCCGAGCCGACTTCGACTGCCAGGCCTCTGCCCGCCGAACGCCCCTCACCTCCCCACAGGGATCTTGAAGCGGTCCTCTCTTCTGCAATGCTGGCGGCGGATAAGGAACTTGCTAATGTGGTGCGAGAAGTTGAACGCATCTCGAACGCCCTCAAGGAGGATGCCACCGACAGTCAAGCGGTTCGCATCGCGGTTCATCCGGCGGTGTGGTGCGCAGTGAAGGATGTCTTGGTCGAACGAGAGCTACGCTATCTTGCCCTGACGGATGATCTGACGTGTCTATACAACCGGCGAGGCTTTTTTGCGGCAGCTTCGCATCAGCTCAAACTTGCGCGTCGGAACGCTCAGAGCGCGCTGCTTCTGTTTTGTGAGGTGGAAGGGTTGAAAGAAATCAACGATTCGTTTGGGCATCGCGAAGGTGACCTGGCACTCGTGCGCGTGGCTGACGTCCTGGAAGAGTGCTTCCGCGATTCGGACATTCTGGCACGTCTGGCCGGAGGTCAGTTCGCTGTGCTTGCGCCAGAAGCATCGGGTCAAAACCTCGACATGCTGCTTGAGCGTCTATCGACGGGCCTCAACAAAGCGAATGCCAAAGAACACCGTTATCAGCTATCGTTCAGCGTCGGTGCGGCTCGATTTGACCCGCGGTGTCCGGTCGCCCTTGGCGAACTCATGGCCGAAGCGGACCGGGCGATCGACGAGGGAAAGCGCCTGCCGAAACTGGTAGCCCATAGAAAGTGATTCACTCTGGCAGTTGAAAGTTCCGTGTGGACTCGACGGCAAGGTCAAGCCGTGGCGGATTAGTCGGGGCCAGATCGCAGGGACCAGAAAGGCCGCGGCGATTTCGAGCGAAGTCTCTCCTCTGCAAGGATAAGATTTTTCGCTGAAAATTGGGCCCGGGTTACTGTCGACTGGCGCAGAATACAGGCCAAGACTAGAATCACCCATCTCCACCAATTGCAGGATGAAGACTGTTTATTTGTCGCTTGGATCAAATAGGGGCGATCGCGCCGGCAATATTGCGAAAGCCACACAGGCTATGGCCGGGCGCGGGGTCCGCGTAATCCGCCAATCGTCCCTCTATGAAACTGAACCGGTAGAGGCGCGCGGCGGGTGGTTTCTAAACTGCGTAATCGAAGCGGAGGTGGACATGATGCCGCGCCAGCTTATCAACGTGCTGCTGGCCATCGAGCGTTCGCTCGGCCGGCGCCGGGTGTCGGTTGCCGAGGGCCTCAAGCAATCGCGAACGATTGACATCGACGTTCTAATGTTCGGTTCCACCGTGATGCGTGACCCGCAGCTTGAAATACCTCATCCACGGATCGCCGAGCGCCGATTCGTGCTCGTGCCGTTCGCAGAAATTGCGCCAGAACTACAGCATCCCCTACTCAAGCGAACCATAGGGCAGCTTCTTGCCGATACGCCTGACCGTAGCCGCGTGCGAAAGTTCGCCCCATCGGACCTTCCACCGCGAGACGGTTAGTGCCGAAGGGGGATGAGGCGGAGCCGCGTGCTCCAAATCACGTTGCCCGCAGGATCCACCAGCATGATTTCTGGCGTTCCTTTCTTGTCGAATCCGAAGACTCCGGCTCGGACTCCGTGATCGTTGACGAGAATGAATTTCTGCGCAGAAACCACTCTCTCGACTTCCCGCCCTTCCTCGGCCCCGGCGAGCCTCGGCGAAACATACGGTGCAACAAGTCCACCGCAGAAACCGAGAAAGATCGAGAGGATCAGGTTCCCTCTTTGACTCATTAGGACTCTCCTTCGATTGGCTGCCCTCGTCGCTAAGGAACGATAAAATCCTGTTGACCACTGCGCAGGGCGCGCAGGTAGTGCAGCGTCACCGGCCTTGGTGAAAGTGCCGTGAGTTGAATTTCTGAAAGACGATCGACAGATTCCTTGCGCCACTCGTACACGCCTGGTTCCGACTCCTCCTCCAAATGTCCGATGATCGGGCGCAGGAAATCGCGAGCATCGTCGAGCGAGGCTGTTCTACCGACGCCGGGCCGCGTCATCGCTTCCACTGCGTAGCTACGAAGCAGCTTCGGCCAATAACTGTGAAACAGTTCGGATGAGGCAAACAGATCACTCCACGCGACTTCGTCTCCGAACGCGGCGATGACACCGACAACTCGCTCGCCTTTTAGAAGCAAAGTAGCACGATCGAATCGCCGACCGAGCTCCTCGGTAACGCTTTCGACGGAAGCACCGATCGGAGAAGACTTGTAGATCTTTTGATAGTCCTGCGTGCCGGCGGCCGCGATGGCTGCAGCAAGCGCTGGGCGAGAAATCGTCGGCGTCGTTCGCACGGTCGCCGATTCAGAATTGCCGACAGACTTTGCTTCGCCGCGAACCGCGGCCCAAACTTGGCTCTGATCTTGTTCAAGCGCAGCCTGTAACCGCACGCTCGGGTGAACCATCAAGTTCGCGGCTGAGAACTGATCGGACGCACCAGTCCAGCGTCCGTGCTCGACGCAGAAGACGTCGAGCGGCAGCGGCGCGGCACCCGTGGGCACAATCCGGTCCTTGCCGATGATGCGGTCCTGCTTACCGCCTGAAACGACTTCGCCCGCAAGGAGAAGCACCGGCCGCTTGCCGCGATTTACGAGGACGAGTTGATTCACTTGCGGGCCGGTTGAAAATCCCGGCGGAATTCGACCTTCACGAGTCCGCCTCAGATAATCGCCTTGCTCGGAAATGATCACATCGCCGTGCGCCAAGGCTTCATCGAGAGTCGCAAACTCGCTGGTATCCGCGTTTTCAGATGAAACGACCGGGAAAATCGTCAGATTCTGGTAACGGATGGGCTCCACGATCTGCCAGCCAGACGAGCCGGGGCCGGCAGTTCGAGAGGAAGACCCGTGCGGACCGAGATCGAACACGGTAAGAGCCAGGCCCAAGAACATCAGTACGCCCCCACCCAAACTACATGCTCGGAGCTTCCGCCACATGAAACCTCCTCTCTGCCCCTAAGCACGACAGATAAGTCTTCGGGGCGTGTCCACCAGGAGAACGAGCGGCCGCCGATTTCTTGCAGTCCTAAGCGAAAAGGTTCGGTGGGAATGAAGTGCGGCAGCGCGGGGCGCCACATCCCAGTATGGCCGGATGCAGGTTCCGGACGAAAAAAGGGCAGGGTGAGTTTCGAGCGCCCCCCTAGAGGCGTTCGCGATTCTTGAGGGCTTTTTCCCGTCTCTTGCGCTCTTCCGTTTCCTGGCGTTCAAATTCAGCCATTTCTTCTTCGGTCATTTGATAGTCGTCGCGAGAGGCGAACATCCTGACCTGTCGGGAATTACGTGAAAAACGCGAGTCCCGCCGTGCGTTGTTGCGAACGCCGAAGCCGCCGATACTGCGAATCGGTTGGGCGATTGCGCCTGCCTCCACCAACAGATCGCCGACCTTTTCGAGGAAATCATTCAGGTGGTAAGGCAGGAGTGAGTACGGTAGACCCTCTCGTTCAAGCATTGGCTGGACCTGCCGCGCGAGAGTCATCGGTACAAGGAACAGGGCTCGGAAACCCCGGCGGGGCGGTTCGCCGCTACCAGGGCGCGGGGCTTCCACCTGCGACAGCTCTCTGAGTATCGCGAAGAGAGGACCTCGGGCGTCAGTTGCCGCGATATTGACGATCGCTAAGTTCCAAGTGCCGCTGGCCAGCTCGGCCAGCGCGCGAGACTCTGCCTGGACGATGCGAACCCGCCAACCTTCGGAATCGAGAATGCTTTTGAGGGCACGCTGGTTAGCGGGATCAGCATCGACAATGAGAATGCCCACTTCAGGCAAGGGTGGCTCCCCGCGACACCGAGTCAGTATACCGATCCGGGTCCCAGCCAGCTTAGCGGCCTGGCCGCGGTTTCCAGATCAGACCTTGTACCAGGGGACAGGGCGAATATGGGGCGAAACTTTTTCACTTGACATAGCGAATAAAAAGCGAATATATTGCGAGCGTGCGGCGAGGCTGCCAGTGGCCACTTATCCAATCCTTCACCCGAGACCGGCAACGCTTCGACGGCGTCCGACTCGGGCAAGGCAAACCAGTCTCACCTTATTCCCCCAAGCCGCTCGCCACGGCGATTGTGAGCCCCTGAACGGTGCTTCCGCGCCCCCTCCGGTACCTGCCCGGAGTGAGAAGCCCGCGACGGAACTGGTCGGCATTGCGCGTCTCGCCGCATCCTCCCCTCTCAGCGAAGCCAAGCGGGGAACCGAATATTTCCTCCTCCCCGTAAAGTCGATTTTGAATGAGTGTCATTCCGAGCGCGTCCCTTTTCGATGGACGGTGAATCCCTATCGCGGGTGCGAGTTCGGATGCAAGTACTGCTACGCTCGCTATACGCACGAATACATGGAGATCGACGGGACTGAATTCGAGACCAAGATCTATGTGAAAGAAAATGCCGGTGCGCTGGCCGAGCGTGATCTCTCCCAAGAACCGGTCTGGGGCGAGCACATCGCTCTGGGAACGGCGACGGATCCCTATCAGCCTGCCGAACGCGAGTTCAAAGCAACCCGCGCCATCCTTGAGAAAATGGTGCTACGAGAAGGTTTGAGCCTTTCGATCACGACGAAGTCCAACCAAATTGTGCGCGACATCGATCTGCTCCACCGGATCTCCCAACGCTCGGCGCTCACCATCCACATGACCATCACCACTCTGCGCACACGTTTGGCGCGCCAGCTCGAGCCACGCGCCCCGCGACCAGACCTGCGGCTTGCCGCGGTTAGAAAGCTGCGCGATAGAGGGATCGCTGTTGGAGTCAACCTGATGCCGATTCTGCCCGGGTTGACCGATCGTGAAGGCGATCTTGATGCGCTATTTAAGGCAGTACGCGACGCGGGAGCGCAATGGATTGCCGCAAATGTGGTGTTCCTCATGCCCGCGTCGTGGCGGTCATGGATGGCCTTTGTGGATGAGAGCTTTCCTAGACTGGCCGAGCGTTATCGCCAGTGGTTCAAGGGTTATGGCGACGCACCGGAAAGCTATCGCCGGGAAATTTCCCAGCGCGTCGAGCAGTTGCGTCGTAAATATGGACTGGGATCGCGGCCGAGCAGACCTGAAACAGCGCGATCTTGGCGCTCACCACAACTGGAGCTTGATTTAGGGAATCTTCAAGACGGAGGAAAGCGATGCCTCGCGCAAAAAGGCGCCGTTGCAAGCGTATCCCCCGAGGGGCTGCTCGAGTACAAAACGGTATGAGCGGAGCCGCTCGGCTCGAAATGAAACCCGTGCGAGGCTGGAGACTGAAGACGGTTTCGAATTTTGTGTTGCTGTTTGCCCTTTTCTGCGTGGCGGCATTTGTGGCGGGCCGCCCGCCGGCTGCGACCGCGGGACCTCCGGGCACGGCCGATCAGATGCCTCTGGTGTTCCATCAGGGAAGAACAATTCGGGAAGCCTCCTTGGTGGGAGCCGTGGAGGGCGGGAAGTTAGCGCGTAGAAAATCCAAAAACGCGCGTGACCGGGGCCGGCCGTTGGTCTCGTGTTTTGCCGCGCGCAGAAGGAAGACGAGCAGCTGAAAGATGTCGGCGTCCTGGAGAGGTGCAAAGTAGATCCGTGCGGCTCTCTGTTTGCGAAACTCCTGGAGAAACTGCTTTAGCTGCCCATACAGTGCACGAGCCAGCAGCGAAGCGGGTTCGCGCTCGTAGTAAATTCCCACTCCCAAGGTGCGATACTTTTCCGCGAGTGCTTCGAGAGCGGCAGCCGTGCTTGAATCGTTGAGTTCGTTATTTTGAATTTGAAACTGCAAGATCGCTTCGGCAAAACCGGCGATCACATCCCAGCGCTCGTACACAAAATTCGGTCGAACCTGAACGTCAGGATACGGCAAATCTTCGGCTCCGACAGGCTTGGCGTGCTCCCTCTCGTAGCGGTGGGCTGCGATCAGGTGCGGGCAATCGATGGGGCAATCGATGGTAACTTCCCGCCCGCGGCCGCAGCAAAGCGGACATATCTTTTCACCCTTCGCCGGGCAGAATCGCTTCGGCGGACGTTTTTCGCAGATGGGGCAGGGCACAGGAACCATAGGTACTCCCACAGACGCTGCTAGTCAGGCTACGGGAAGAAGAATTCGCCAGCAAGCGCGAAAGAAACGACCTTAGGCACTCGCGGTGACGTTCGGGGTAGCCGCACGTTTCTCGTGAGCGGCGACTTGCTCGAGTATTGTTTCCACGACATGCTCGTCGCCGAATTTGGAATTGACCATCAAATTGTAGAGCGGGCGATAAGGCCAATCCTTGCCGAAATAGTGTCGAATAAAGGCAGAGCGTTCACGGTCGACTTCTTCAATGAGGCGGAGCGCCTCCTTTTCCGACTGGCCGATGGTCCTGAGCCGGCGAACCTTCTCTTCCCTAGGGGCGTAGATGAAAACACTAAAGGCGTCCGGCCGGTTGCGAAGAAAGTAAGGCGCGCCCCGTCCGACGATCACGCAATTGCCTTGGTCGGCAAACTCCGCGATGACTTTCTCCAGCATGGCCACCATGCGATCGGTATCGAAAGAGCGCGAGCCCCCGACTGCTAGAGCGCGCTCGTAGCTACCCCGGGCATAGACTTTGAACAAGCGATACAGGAAGGAATCGACCCGCTCATCACAACGCGCAGCGGTCTGTTCATCCACGTTCGCGCGGCGGGCGATCTCGCACGAAATCTCATGGTCCCAGAGCTTCCAGCCGAGCCGGGTAGCCAGCCGCTGCGCGATAATCGCCCCGCCGCTTCCATATTCGCGCTCGAGTGTGATGACCCGGACCCGCATCGACCACCCCAGCATTCCCCCGATTTAATCTACCGCTAACGGGCCCGAGTTTCACACTATTCCTGAAAAAAGCAAGCGGCATGTGGTCTTATACGCGTCAGGGACCGGCTTACTTGACGAACACCTTCGGTTCAACAGACATCCCCAGCCGTAGCGAATGATCTTTGTTCTCGCCGGGCTCCAGAATGATTTTTACGGGGACACGCTGGACAACCTTCACATAGTTTCCTGTCGCATTTTCCGGGGGTAACAAACTCAACCGAGAACCACTGGACCCGGCGATACTATCCACGCGGGCCTTGTAGGAGCGGCCGTTAACGTCCGCCTTGATTTCTGCCCGCTGGCCAGCACGCATGTATTTCAGTTGTGTTTCCTTGAAATTGGCGGTCACCCAAATATCGTCGAGCGGGACGATCGCTAGCAGCTGCTGACCTGGCTGAACATTCATTCCCACTTCCACGCTTTTCGAGACGACGCCATTTACAGGGGCTATCAGCTTGGTGTAGCCCAAATTCAGCTCGGCCTGCTGGAGCGCTGCTTGCTTTTGTTGTGCCAGCGCGGCTGCCGCCTGAGCGCGGTGCCGTATGGAGGCGACCTGCTGGGGGCCGGTCTGCGAATAGCGGTAGTTCGCCTGGGCCTGAGCCAGACGTGCCTGCGCCTGGGCGACTTGGTGCTCGCTTGCGGCTACGTCAGATTTCGTCGCGGAGACGGTGGCTGACGAGGCGGCCGCAGCCGCAACTGCCTGATCGTACAGTTGCTGTGAAATTTCCTGCTTCTCGACCAGCTGCTTGTAGCGTGTGAGATCGTTCTGCGCTTTCACATCATTGGCCTGCGCCTGCAAGAGCTGTGCGCGCGCCGCGTCCAGTTGCTGCCGGGCGACGGCGATGCCAGCCTCCGCGTTGGCCACGTCCGCCTCCGAGGTAGAAATCTGACTGACCGTGTTCACGTTGGTGACCGGCACGTCAACGCCCAGGGATCGGGCGGTCGCCTCTGCATTGGCTGCGTCGGCACGCGCTTGGTCTACCGCTACCTGATAGTCTCGCGGGTCGATCTCCACGAGTACGTCGCCTGCCTTCACTTCTTGGTTGTCGTCAACGTTGACCTTCAAAACATAGCCGGAGATCCGGGAACTGAGAGGCATGAGGTGCCCGTCGACTTGCGCGTCGTCGGTCGACTCATAGCTTGAGAAATAGCGCCAGGCGAAATAAGTGCCAGCGAGCAAGACAACTGCCGCGATAATAATGAACATCCGAGCACGCGGCCGCCGACGAAAGAATTCCGATCCGCGATGCGAGGGGGGCGCTTCGGCCGAATGCGTTTCGGAATCAGGGGCAGCCGGGATGGTGTGATTTTCGACAGCTGGACTCGCTGGGGTTTCGACGTCAGTTCTCTGTGCCATATCTTTATTGTCCTTTGAAGTAGCTCTTGACGCCTTGTTCGGCAAGTCCCAACGCTCGGGCGAGAGAGATTTTCGCGTAATTGTCCTGGTAAAGACTGGAGATGTAGTCTTCGTGGGCGCTGGCGACGGCTTCTTGCGCCTGCACGACTTCGACGGTATCGGTTACGCCCGCCCGGAAGCGATCCTCCGACTGCGCCAAGGTTTGCTCGGCAAGGCCAATATTGCTCTGAGAAACGGCGACCAATTGCTCAGCCGACTGTACGTTGAACAGGGCTGTGCGAACATCCGCGTCGATTTGGGCTTGCAGATTCTGTGCGCGATCGCGCGCTTGCTTCAATCGTGCGTCTGCCTCAAGCACTTCGCCGCGAACTTTTCCGCCTTCAAAAATCGGTATGGTCAATGTTCCTCGGGCGTCGTATACGCCATGCGTCTGCAAGGCCGGAATGGTGCCGGCTACCCCGTAATCGGCGTTCACGGCCAGCGAGGGGACATAGCCCCCCACGGCCGCTTTGCGGGCATATTCTGCGGCACGGACATCCGCGAGAGCAGCTTGATAATCCGCGCGCGACCGATATGCGCGCTCGAGGGCTTCCTCCAGCGGCAGCCCGACGAAGGGCTGGTACAGAGACTTATCGGTGAGATCGAATTCTTGACCGGGAGCGAGTCCAACGACGCGTGCAAGGGCGAGCTTCTGGATGGCGAAGCCGTTCCTCGCTTGGATCAACTGCTGTTGACGCGACTGCAGCTCCACATGTGCGCGAAGCGCATCGATTGCAGGTGAAGTTCCCGCATTGACTTGATCGGTCGCCTGATTAAATAGCGCCTGCGCGGTGTTGACTTGCGCTTCGGCGGTATCAATGCGAGCTTGATCAGCGATGGTTTCGAAGTACATGTAGCCCACTGCCAGCACAACTAGATCACGTGCATCCTGGTAGCTCGCCTCTGCCGACTTGACGCTCTCCGACGCCGCATGGACGCTGTTAATCGCCTTCCAGTCAAAAACCGTTTGCGTGACGAAAGCGCGGGAATCGAAATATTCAAACGGCCCAACTACCGTGGGAATGGTAATGCCAAGGCTCGGTGGAAACCTGAAAGTGAAGCCAAACTCCGCCAGATCGACCTTCGAACTCTGCGCATAGCTGGTGGTGTCTACGTTAGGAAGTAGGGCGCTCAGTTGCTGCCAGCGTGTGCCCTGCGCCGAACGAACGTCTTGGCTGGCCAGCAGCGCGCCGAGATTTTGTTTCAATCCCCGGCTGAGGGTATCGGTGAGCGAGAGGTGCAGGACGCCCGGAACGAGAGCCTCGGGAACGCTCGAGCCGTAGGCGCCTTGCGCTGCCGGAGGCAGCGTATTGACCGCACCGGAAGAAGAAGCTTGTTGAGCCTCGGATGAATCGGCACACACCGATAAGGTCGCCGCTGCCAGTAGAACCAGTGCGAGTGCGAATCGCCGTGTCACCGCGTACCTCCTTGGACCAGTTGCAGTTTGGATGAGAATGCGGGCGGGGCGAGATTCAGGTTTTTGGCAGTTTGGCGCCCTCACCGCCGCCGCTCCTCCGCCCTTGGGCGGATCGGTGTTTTTCCGGACGAAGACTAGCCGAGAACAGGTTCCACACCTGCTCTGCTGTCTTGTGCAAATAAGCATCAGGATTCAGCGCCCATGCCAGAATGACCCCCAAGAAGACAATTTGCATCAGCCGGGCCAGCTCTGGCGGGGATCTGTCGCCGCGCACCTCCCCGCGTTCTTGGGCCATCCGGTAGATCTCGGCAAGTAAGCGGCGCCCGGCCTGAAGCCGCTTGAGGAGCTCAGATCGGACCGGCCGGCAAGAGGCGTGCGCGGCGTAAATCGCGCGAAGCAATGCAGCGCTTTCGGAGGAATGGCCCGCCAATTCGATGGCCAACTCTCTAAGCACCGGCAGTACGGGGCCGGTTTGCGCCCGTTGGTGAGCGCGCTCGACCACTGCCAAGCGCTCGGCACCGAAGGTGGCCAGCACATGCTCTTTGGTCGGGAAATAATTGAAGAATGTCCCCTTGCCGACATCGGCTGCCTCGGTGATGTCTTCGACCGTGGTTTCCAGATAGCCGTGCTCGGCGAACAACCGAAGGGCGGCGCGGAAGATCCGCTCGCGAATTTCTGCGCGCCGCCTTTCGCGGCGTCCGGCGGGAACGCCGCCCATGCCCTGGACGGCTGCATTGCGCGCTGGCATAACCTTATTAGATGACCTTAAACCAAGAATGACTCTAGGTCATGATTCGGATCTAAGTCAAACTCCTGACTGGCGCCGACCTTCCGGGTGAACCGCGATAAGATCACGGTCTTTGTGCGGGAGCACGGAGCTCCCGCGCAGCGGATCGGATCGCGCTACGATTTCTGCTTCGGGCTGTGCTGGGTTAGCGTTGCGGTGAGGCTTCGCGCTGCGGCGGGAACCGGAACGGCGCCCTGCAGGACGATCTCCTTGGCGGAAAGTTTCCGTCCATAGATGCGCTCGTTTGCGTCATTGTCGGGACGCACCGTAGAACCCTCAAGGGATATGCCGGCGAACAAACCTCGGGCGCGCGAATAGGTTAAAATCTCCGCGCGCATCGTCGCGTCTGTGTCCGCTTCTGCGTCGCGGCCTTTCGGTCCGGCAGCCGCCGAGGCATCGGCTCCCAGCTTTACCTTACTGCTGAGAATGCCTTTCGCGCCGTCGCTATTCATAACCAGCAGGACGAAGTCGGTCGCTTGGCCCCCGAGCTGGAATCCAAAACTCCCTCCTTCGAGCGCAATCATCGTCGGTGCGCCCCAGGGACCCTGGAAATTTTCGCCGCTTCGGCAGGTCATCGCACCGCGTCCGTAACTGCCGCCGACGATAAAGGCGGCCTTGAGGACCGAAGGAATAACAATCACGCAGTCAGCTTTGTCCAGCAGGGTCTGCGGGATGTTGTCCGGTATATTCATGATCTCCTTCATGACCTGTCCTGCGTTTTGGAGCCGATCCTCATCTTTTTCCTTGCTGTCGGCTGAGAGCGGCGCTGGAGCAAACAGGGGTGGCAGCCCGACAAGGCCGGCCGAAAGCACCAAGAGCATGATTTTCTTGAGCATGTGAGCTTTCTCCCAGGCTGGTAGCTAAATCATACGTTCTGAGAGCATTCGGGCGCAACCCTGGCTCGACCGTCCGGTCAGAAGCCTCCCTGCCTTATAATGAGCGGGTTGAAACGATCTGAGACTCACTGCCTCGACGGTGCGCCAACCTTCTGCCGCTTTGAGTGGCTTCGCCTGGCACTCTCTTTCGCTATGCTCTTGGCTTGCAGTCCGCCCGCTCCCGCTCAGGCGATACCCAAGACGGCGCGTCCGGACGCCGACAGGTTTTGCGCGCGCGTGCTGGCGATCGTGACCGCCACCAGTTCGAAACGGGCTTTTTGGGGAGTTTTGGTTGTTGACCGCGACACAGGCGCCCTGCTGTGCGAAATCAATTCCGATCATTTCTTTGCGCCCGCCTCGAACGCAAAGCTGTTCACAACCGCCCTGGCACTGCAAACACTCGGGTCCGGCTACAGATTCCACACGACTTTGGAATCGGAGGCGACCTTGGGGACCGACGGCCGGCTTGCTGGTGATCTTTGGTTCGTCGGCCGCGGCGATCCAGACTTATCGAACCGAAAAATCCCCTACACGACCGCTCCTGAACGCGAAGGAATTGCGGAAAAAGTTCTCGCTGAAATGGCGGACGCCGCAGTCAGGGCCGGTCTCAAAGAGGTGGACGGGAACATCGTTGCCGATGATTCCTACTTTCCCTATGATCCGTATCCCGCGGGCTGGGGCGTAGGTGACCTATTTTTCCGCTTCGCCGCGCCGGTGAGCGCCATTGCGTTCAACGATAACTCAGTGAGGGTCGATGTCCTGCCCGGCCGTCGAATCGGCGACTCCGCTGCCATTCTGACTGAGCCTGTGACTGCACTTGACTCGTTCACTTACGAGATCACCACATCAGCAAGCGACGCCGAAGAAGATCTGGCCGTTGTGCGGCAACCAGGCGAGAAATTCATTCAGCTCCGCGGGACGGTACCGCTTGGCCATAAAGCCACCACGCTTGATTTGGCGATGTCCGATCCCTCGGAAACCGCCGCGCGTGCTCTGCGCCAACTGCTGGAAGCGCGCGGCGTGCGCGTCATGGGCGGAATCGAGGTGCGCCACGCGCCACCTCCCAAGACGAGTGCGTCGGGCGAGCCCATCCTCGATCGAGCTTCGCAACCGGAGATGAACTCGAATCGGCATCTTCTCGCAGAACACGTCTCCGAACCGGTACTGGAAGCGATTCGCATCACAAACAAGGTCAGCCAAAACACGCACGCGGAACTGCTGTTGCGGACCGTGGGCCGCGCTAAACTCGGCTTGGGCTCAACGGCGGCGGGGCTGAAGGTCGAGCGCGAGTTCTTGCACCGAGCCGGAATACCCGATGGCGACGTTCTGCTCAGCGATGGCTCGGGGCTGGCCCGAGATGATCTGGTGACTCCGCGCGCCACAGTGGCCCTGCTCGAATATGTGGTGCGGCAGCCGTGGGGCCCAGACTACCTTTCAACCTTGCCCGTCGCCGGAGTGGACGGCACCTTAGAGAATCGAATGGCCAACACGGTCGCCTCCAGTCGTATTCAGGCGAAAACGGGAGAGATCGAGCACATGCGAGGACTCTCGGGCTATGCGACAACTTTACGGGGCGAACGTCTGATTTTTTCTATTTTCTATAACAACAACCCGCAGAAGGGTGTGGAAGGCGCGGCGCCCATCGATGAAATCGCCAAGGCAATGGTCGAAACTCTGGGAACCGGGCAGCTGACGCCCCAGCAGCCATGAAAGGAAGCCCGAAGATCATTACTGTTTTTGGCAGCTCGCGCCCACAACCCGGAGACAAACAGTACACCGAAGCACATATGCTCGGCACCGCGCTCGCGGAATACGGATTTGTTGTGTGCAGTGGAGGTTATGGCGGCGTGATGGAAGCGGTTTCTCGCGGCGCGAAAGAAGCAGGTGGCTCAACGGTTGGAATTACAGCTAGATTCTTTCGCACCCGCGCGAATGCCTGGGTGGATGAAGAGATCCGCGTTTCCACCTGGCAAGACCGCCTCTTTGAGCTCATCAAGCGGGGCCACGGCTACGTCACTTGCCCGGGCGGAACCGGCACGCTCGTTGAACTGGCGGTGGTATGGGAGATGCTGAACAAGGGCGTAATGAAAAAGAAGCCGATCGCCGTTTTCGGCGACTTCTGGCGTCCCATCATTGAACGTGTGCGCCAGGCCGAGCTGGCTCATCAGTCGCGCTGGGGCGAGCGCGAAGAGCGCCTGATTCAACTGGCTTCGTCGCCGCAAGATGCCGCAGAACATCTGTCCCGTCACTTCAGCACAAAATCGAGCCCTCGCTGATTCCCACGGCGTCGGTCTAGAATGGATGCTTCCGAACGGCTTCGACTCGAGGTCCCGTGTCGCGTTCCGCAGAGGAACTACTCGAATTTGACCGACTGAAGGAAATCATCAGTCGCGCGACCACCTGCCTTCCGGGTCGGCGAGCGATCGAAGAGCTGGCGCCACGGCATGATGGCCTAGCCCTAGAAAGCGAGTTCGTGCTGATTCGCGAGGCAATCGAATATCTGCGTGCGGGCTCCGAGCTCGGATTCGGCTCCCTGGCCGATCCAGAGCCCTGGCTCGCGCGCCTGGCCGTCCCCGGCTCCGTCCTCTCGACCGCCGACCTTCTTGATTCGGTTTCGCTCATGGAGACAGCCAGCGGTGTGCGGCTCGCGTTGCAGGACGGCCGCGCAAAGTATCCCCGCCTCGCCGAACGCGCGGCCTCGTTCAGCGATTTCCGCCCGCTGTCCGCCACGATTCGCCGCGCGGTCTTGCCCAATGGCGAGATCAGTGAGGAAGCTTCGCCACAGCTGAAACGCATTCGTGCGAACATGGCGCAGGCCCGCCAAGGTATTCAGCGCTTGCTCGAAGCAACTCTTCGTGCGCGTGGCACTCCTGCAGGCGAAGACTACATCACCCTGCGCAACGATCGCTTCGTCATTCCGGTTCGCGCATCGGAGCGGCGCGGTGTTCCAGGGGTCGTTCACGGCGCAAGCGGCACGGGCCAGACCGTGTTCGTCGAGCCATTGGAGGTCATCGACTTGAACAATCGGCTCGTCCAACTGGGCGAGGAGGAGACTAGAGAGGTTGCTCGAATCCTCGAAGAACTCTCAGAACGGTTGCGCCTCGACCGGGGACCGCTGGGAATGACAGCCAGCGCGGTTGCGCATCTCGACTCCATTTTCGCGCGCGCGCGTTTTGCCCGTGAATACGATTGCGGGGTGCCGGAATTCGCGACGGACAACTCGTTGCGCCTCGAAGCGGCTCGAAACCCCGTACTAGAAGCCGCTTTGCGCCCCCAGGGTCGGCCGGCGGTGCCGCTGACGCTCGCGCTGGGCGGCGACGAAACGGTTCTAGTGATCAGCGGACCCAATACCGGAGGCAAAACGGTCGCGCTCAAAACGGTTGGCCTCGCCGCCCTCTCCGCCCAGTCTGCGATTCCCGTGGCAGCCGAGCACGCCGCAATGCCGGTCTTCGATCGCGTTCTCGCCGATATCGGCGATGAGCAATCCATCACTGCGGATCTCTCCACGTTTTCTGCACACATGCTGAATCTGAAATCGATGCTCGAAATGGCCACCGAGCGGTCGCTGATTCTGGTCGACGAAATGGGCACGGGAACCGCGCCCGAAGAAGGTGCTGCCTTGGCCGCGGCACTTCTCGAGGAATTTCGCAAGCGAGGTGCGCTGACACTGGCGACCACACACCACGACCGGCTAAAAGCCTATGCTTCGACAACGCCTGGGGTCATCAACGCGGCGATGGAGTTTGATGAAGAGAATTTACGCCCCACCTATCGCCTGCTGGTTGGCGTGCCTGGCATGTCGAGCGGGATTGAAATCGCCCGCCGTCTCGGCTTGCCGGCCGGAGTGATCGAGCATGCCCAGGCTAGCCTTTCACCGGAATCGCGCGAGGCCCGAGACCTGATCGCCTATCTACACCGCAG
>Ga0126371_10002640_pt1 | contig 15468 bp, 15 predicted proteins | sample PanSoiMetaPlot_4_FD_110145 | JGI IMG/M metagenome (GOLD analysis project Ga0126371, IMG submission 110145) | Tropical forest soil microbial communities from Panama - MetaG Plot_4 | ecosystem: Environmental > Terrestrial > Soil > Tropical forest > Bulk soil | place: Panama | collected 2016-02-17 | reverse complement strand
GGCGGCGGCGGCGGTCGCAGCGAGTCGGGCGCGAGCGATCCGACAAGGAGCAAGAGCGCTGCGCCGTCGACGGCAAGCTCGACCGTGCCGACGAGTCTCGCGGTGATATCGAGGACGCGACCGCTCGCGTCGATATTTCCGACGACTTGATGCTGCGCATCGTAGACGCGGCCGTCGGCGTCGACTCGGCCGAGCCATTCGACGCCCGCTTCGCCGGCGAACACGTCCGTATCGGAGCGGACGAGTCCGACGGTCGCGCTCGGTTCAAACCCGAGCGTGACGCGACCCGAGGAATCGACGCGCGCCGCGATATTGCCGTCGGCGCCGAAGATGTTCCTCACTGCGCGCGCTCTCGCAGCGTCTGGTCGCGCGCGTCGAGGACCGCGTTGACGAGCTTGTCGGCGTGCTTGTTCGATGCGCGGCTCACGTGTTCGACGGATTGCGATTCGAAACGTCCGAGCAGGCGGCGCACCTCGGCGTGGAGCGGCACCATCTTCGCATCCTTCACCCGGTAAAGCCCCGCGATCTGCTTCACGACGAGCTCGCTGTCCATCTTGACGGCGACGCGCGCGCACCCGAGTTCGAGGGCGCGCCGAAGCGTGAGGATGAGCGCCTTGTATTCGGCGACGTTGTTCGTCGTCTCGCCGAGGTAGTCCGTCACTTCGGCGAGGACCTCGCCGCGCGCGTCGATGATGACACCTGCGGCAGCCGCCGGGCCGGGATTACCACGCGCGCCGCCATCCGTGTATATGCTACACGAGGCCGCGTGTGTGTCGGCGCCTTTCCCATCGAGCGTCATCGGCGCGTTGGTGTTGACGCGAATCGCTTCCGAATCCTGGAGGCCCGGCCTCGTGAGCCCCCGAGCGACGAAATCGATGCAGCCGACGTTGTACCCCTTGTAGGCACAGCGCTGCGATGTCGCATCGGCGGCGCCGTGTCCCGGTGGTTTGCAAGGGCGAGGCGCGACGCGGGTCGTAAAACGACTGAAATCCGCACAGGACAGAGGAAACACGTGAGCACGAAACCCCGGCCGATCGTGGCCGCCATGGCCGCCGGCGCGATTATCGCAGCCGCCTTATTGACGACCCATTTCGGCGATACGACGACCGCCGTCGCAGCAGCGTCTACGCCGGAGCCGTCGCCGACCACCGCCCCGACGCCGTATATGCCTCTTGAAGAAATCCCGAATGGCAGTTGGGATGTGATCGAGCAGGGCTACGCGAGCATCCAATACTCGCACATGGTGCTGCGCGAAGTCGGAAACACAGTCTCCGGCACATGGTACGTCGACGGGAAGACGGTGTACACGCTCGACGGATCACGTGATGGCTCGCACCTCACGCTGTCGATCAAGTCGGGCGCGAAACCCGACGCGACGGTCCTCGGCAAGATGGAAGCCGACATCGACGGCATCGCTGACATGGTCGGGCTCATCACGATGGGCACGAATCAGATCGCGTTCCAAGGCGCCCAACATGGACGCGTGCCGCCGCCGGTCGACGCGGGGACGCCGGCACCGGAAGAGTCGCCCTACTAGACAAGGCGGCCTCGGCCCGGCGAACCGCTAGTGTCTCGTCTCGCTTCGGCGGAACAGGTCGTTCGGCTCGAGGTAGATCTGCTCGTCCGCGTAGTCGAAGATGACCGTGAAATAGCGTAAGAAATCGTAGCCGATCAAGCCGTCGAAATCTTCGGATTGCTGGACGACGTTGTCCGGCATCGTGTAGACTACCCAGTCTTCGAACCGGACCCCGCCGATCTGGAAGACGCCGACTTCGGTCGGTCGTAGACGCGTCTCGCCGCCGATGCCTTCGGAATACATGATCGGTTCGTAGTCGCTGATGCTCGCACCACCGCCCTTGTCGGCGACGTCATGCGGATGCTCCGCGACGAAACCCGGGAAGATGTACCCGAGGTCGGCGCCCGTGTCGATGATGAAGTGATCGCCGAACGCCTGGCCGATCTGGGCGGCGACGACAGGAATCCGGTCGTCGAGCGCGGCCGGGATGACGAACGCTTGCGGCGTCGGCACGTACTGTCGCGGTGTGAGTGCCGTGACGGTCTTGTTGTCGTAGTCGACGCTCAGTTCCGAACCGGCGATGAAGTCGTAGCCGAGGAGGCCGACGAGTTCGGTTCCCTCAGCAGGCTGTTCGGTGTACGGCAATATGGTAACGGCGACGTTATGCATCTTGAGATCGCCGACGTCCGCCTCGGGGATGACGGACTCCGATGAATTGAACTTGCCCGCCGCATCTTCGACCGCTTTGCCGTACTGCGTCAAGCCCATCTTCTGAGCGGCTGCCCAATCGACGTTGATGTCGCTCGACCCCGAGTCGAGCAGAAAGTCGTAACCCTTGCCGCCGATCGTGAGCGTGACCGTGATCCTGCCGTCGAGGATCCGTGCCGGCAGTTTGACGCTCGTCTCGCCGGCTGGAAATTCGACGAACGTCCGGCTCGATGGTTCAGCGACCATGGATTGGTCGATCTGCGGTTTGAACTGCAGACCGGTGATGTGCCAATCCTCGTCGTTCGTCGCATCACCATCGGAGTAGTGGCCCGTCCACGCTTCGGTGCGTCCGTTGCGGGTCTTGAAGTCGGTGTACGTGTTGATCACACGTGAATCCGGAAAGACTTGCTCGGTGCGGTCGATGAGGCCGGTCGTCTTGTCGAAAAACACCCACTCTTTGCGGCCGTCCGGCGGGTTGACTTCGACGACGTACGCAGCGACCGGGGTCGTCACTTCGCCGAGCAGCTTGACGCCGTTGTCGGGATGCGTCAGCGCGTCGACGAGAGCCCGCTCATCGGCTGCGCCGCGCTGGTGCACTCCCTGGACCTGCACGACTTGACCGTTTTCGTCTTCCGACCACGTGGTTTGGCCATCGTAGCCTTCGCTCGTGGTGAATGGGCCGAGTGTCGTCGTCGAAACATACGCGCCTCGATACGAGACGGAATGGTACGTGCCGGTCAATCCGTTCGTGCTGATCGCGTCATCTTCGATGACGGCGGCGTTCGGGTCGACCGCTTTTCCTTCTGCTTTGTCGTTCGCAGCGAGCACTTGCTGCAACGTCGCAGTCGTCGGGACTATACCCGGCGGCGGATTTTGATCGACGCCCTTTGCTCGCGCTTGTGTCTGCGGCAATGCACAGATGACGACGATAATGGCGACCGCAACGACGCGAGCGGCACGTGTCAACATAGCGACACCTACCTCTCCGAGGGATTCGCCTCGTCTTCAGGAGTTAGCCGGGGAAGGGAGCGCCCCCTGGGCCGTGCGGTTGCGGCTGCGGTAGTACCAATAGACGGGCAGACCTAGCAGCAAGATGATGAGGCCGCCGAGCGCCTCGAGCGGGCTCGTGCGCACTGTGTTGACGACGAGCCAGATGATGGTCGCCAGATATGCCAGAGGCACGAGGGGGTACAGCGGTGTCCGATACGGCCGCTCTGCCGCCGGCATCTTGCGCCTCAATATGAAGATCGAAGCAGAGCCGAACACGTCGAGAGTAAGATCGACGAAGATGACGAGTGTCGTCAGCTGGTCGAACGTGCCGGAAACCGTCAATAAGCAGGCCCAAATCGCGAGCAAGACGATGCTCGTGACCGGTGTCCGCGTTTTCGGATCGACCTTCGCAAGCGCTTCGGGGAACTGGTCGTCGCGCGCCATCGCGAACGGAATCCGGGAGCCCGTCAAGATGCCGCCGTTGAGCGTGCCGAGCGCCGAGACGACGAAGAGCAACGACAGGAACGCCGCGCCGAGCGGTCCGAGGAATGCCGCGGCTACGCGCTCGGCGACGGGCGCCGCGTTCGGGAATTGCGTCGAGTTCGCTGTGGCGATCTGGCTGAACGGCAGGACGTACGCGTAGGCGGCGTTCGTGACGAGATACGTGACCATGATGATAAGGATGCCGCCGATGAGACCGAGTGGCAGGTTGCGCCCAGGCCTTCGAACCTCGCCGGCTGCGATCCCGAGATCGCCCCAGCCGGAATACGCCCAAAGCGCGGCGATCATCGCTGCGCCGAACGCGGCTACGCTCGGAGCGTGACCGCTCGTCGTCGGCGCGAAGACGTTCGACAGCGACCCGCCCTTTGCGACCGTGAACGCGCCGATGACGAGGAACGCGATGCCGACGAGTTTCGCACCGGTGAGAATTGTCTGCGTCAGGCCGCCCGCGGCGACACCGATCGTGTTGATGTACGACAGGATGACGATCACCGCGATCGCTTCGAGCTGCTGCGACCCGAACTGCCATGCGATCGTCTCGCCGAACAGATGTACCGGGTGTTCGAACCAGACGACCTTGACAGGGATGAGCGCGTTGAGGAAGATCACGATGCCGATCGCGACCGCAGCGTTGCTCGCGCCCTTCGTCGAGAGCAGCTCTTTCCAACCGAAAAGAAACGCCGGCAACTTCCCGTACGCCTCCCGCAAGTAGACGTACGGGCCGCCGGCATGCGGAAGCATCGCGCCAAGTTCTGCGTAGGTGAGCGCACCGGCGATCGACAGCAGACCAGCCGCCGCCCATGCCGTAAGCACCCAGCCGGATGAACCGAGCAGCTGCGACATCACCGCGGACTTGAGGAAGATCCCGGTGCCGATGACCGTGCCGACGACGATCGAAATCGCGCCGGTCGGGTTCAGCTCTCGCTTGAGCGGCTCGCCGCTGTTAGCCATTGGCGCCGCATTCTTGCGCTCATATGAGCCGACCTTGCGCGTTGCAGGGGTAAACTTGTCCCCACCGACTCCGCCCGAAGAGCAAGTGAGGGGTCGTTCCACGTCTTCCTCTTTTTCAGTTATTCTTCACCGCGAAAGGGTAGGTTTTGTTCCATCCCTCCTGTCCTCTCATGGAGTAGTCGTAGATGATGATAAGGCACACGCACCGCGTGCTTGTGGCGATTGCTTTAGTGACTGCATTCTGTTGCATGTCGCGAGCCGCAAGCGCGAGTCCATTCCCTCTCGCACAAGGAATCGGCGACCTTTCCGGCCGGATCGGGCTTGTCGGCTCCACCGTTCCGGGAGACGGCGACGTCAATCCATATGGAACAGTTGTCGTACCGGCATCGATGGGCGATCTCGTGCGAGACGACGTTCTCATTAGCAACTTCAACAACAGGCAGAACCTGCAAGGCACGGGCACTACGATCGTCGAGCTTTCACCGCGCGGCGCCATGCACGTCTTCGCGCACATCGATGCAAGTAAACTGCCTGGCGCATGTCCGGGCGGCGTCGGTCTGACGACGGCGCTCGCCGTGACGAGCACCGGCTGGGTTTTCGTCGGCAGCTTGCCGACGACGAACGGCATGTCCGGCACGGCGAAGGCCGGCTGCATTCTCGTTCTCAATCGGAACGGCCAGGTCGTCGAGACGTTCTCGGGCGCGCCGATCAATGGTCCGTGGGATATGACGAGTGACGAGCAAGGTCAGCACGTCGCGCTCTTCGTCACGAACGTCCTCAACGGGACGTTGGCCGGGCACGGTAACGTCGTCAATCACGGCACCATCGTGCGCATCGATCTCAACGTCTCGACCGGCATGATGCCGAAGGTGACGGGCATGACGGTCATCGGATCGGGATTCTCGGAGCGCACGGATCCGGCGGCACTCGTCATCGGCCCGACCGGCGTCGGCCTGACGCCGAACCACGACGCGCTTTTCGTCAACGATAGTCTCAACAATCGCATCGCCGCGATCATGAACCCGATGACGCGCATGGGCTCCGCCGGAACGGGCCAGACCGTGACGATGGGCGGCGCGCTCAACGATCCGCTAGGACTGACGGTGACGGCTGCGGGCGATATTCTGACGGTTAACGGCGACGATGGCTTCCTCGTCCGCACGACGGAGCAGGGTAAACAGGTCGGAAAGTTGCTGCTCGACAACAGCGGCAGCCCGCCTGGATCCGGCGCGCTGTTCGGGCTCGCATTGAAACCGGACGACGGCGGCGGACTCTACTTCGTCGACGACGCTACTAATACGCTCATGCTGCTACGGCCGTAATATTCGACGTCCAGCTTGGGTCAAGGATAACGACCGCCGCGAAATGCGGCGGTCTTTTCGTTCGACCCCGCGGCCTCTCCCGGCGACGGGAAGTTCAGCTCCGGAAGCCACACCGGTCAGGCCAGCGAGGCCAGTATTGATCCTCGCCGGCTGTCGCACGGGCGATCATTGCAATCGGCATTCTTGTTGTCGTCGCTCTTGTCGCTGGCAATGCAATCGCACATGTTCGAATGCCAGCGCTCGGGCAATCCCGCTACCGTCTCCTTGTGCGCAGTTCTCGATCAAGTAAAGCGACGACAAGCCACTGGCAAGTCGTCGCAAAAGAGTCGCTGTGCCAAGCTAGCTTAGCGTGCAAAGACCTCCAAGTAGTCGGCGTATCCGGGTTTGACATCGTGCATTATCAGAATATGGCGTGCACCGCTGGTTAGCACCTGCCCGCGAGTTAACAGTACTAGCCTGCCGTTCAGTTGGCCAAAGACAACCCCACTCGAACGATCGCCGATGTTCAAGAGATTGAGGCCTCCCAGATGGAAACAATTTACATCGTTAAACTCAAGAACATCGCCGTCGAGTAACCCATGGGAACTCTGAAATAGCTCCGTGTATGTAATGAACGGCCGCCGCCGTCCTTCCTTGTTTACGGCCCATACCGCTACTGGCGATTTTGGGTTAGCGTTAGCCGAGCATTCTTCACCCGTCGATAGAGTGTAGACATCAAGCGGGCCATCAGATCGCCCTCCGACGGGACTTACGCCACGCGGAGTGGCGACAAAATAATAGTCGTTCCCGTTGTAGTCGCTCGCGCGAAGGATCGGGTTATCACCTACACTGCCTTCGCGCAGGCTCATCGCCGCATAGCCAGGGCCGCCCGTTCGAAGCTTTGGCAGAGGCAAAACACTAAACCGACCTCTGTTGAGCGTCGCGAGTGTGTCGACCTCGGTTTCCGCTCCGCCCGGCGCGAGCGCCGTCAGGACAACAAACAGGGTACCGTTCGTCCGGGAGTAGGCCTGACTTACGATGTGAGCACTCCGATAGCCAATTGAAAAGGTATTAGGTCCGAAGTTCGCTCGGTCGTAAGGTGCGGCATTAGCCTCGAGTTGTCGCAGAGCTGAGCCGACTAAATCACGCTGATGTTCAATCGGCGATAGTTGCGAAATTGGGATTGTCGCAGTCGTGAGGCTTCGCGAAATGGCCTGGTTGTGCGTGCGGTCTACGGCTAAGCCAACAAGAGCAACGCTAGCCGCAACAGCTAGGGCAGCCCCTGCGATCACGATTGAGCGCTTCATCGCTTTACCTGCAATTCCACGGCCGGGTCGAGGTAGTAAAATCGGACAGGCCAAAATCCCCCTGGCGACGGTGCATAAATTAACGTACGCGTCACACCGATGTTGTCCTGTCCTAGGACAAACGCGTGGCTCTGATCACCAATCCAAGGCGTGGGTTGAGGGCTCGGCGTCGGCAGAGAGTAAGCACCGACCGGCACGGACTGCCCCGTCGATGAGTCCGTCATGCCCGATACCCACAACGCGGCGTTGAACGGGGCCGGCCCCTGCGGGTTGAGATACCAATACTGAGGGTAGTACTTGGCTTGCCCCGTTATCGTAATCGGAATGCCGAACCACCCGTTCAACGTATCCGTGGGATTGTGGTCAATACGATCGACCATCGGAATCGGAGTTGCACAGTAATCGACCTGCCACGTCGGAGATACGCCCGGGGCCGGAGTTGGTTGGCCCAGGTCCCAGTACGCCCAACCGCTCCCCTGATCGGCGAGCTGCGGCGTGTAGTCGTGATTGATCGTCATCGCGGCACCCGCGATCAGTCCTCGGCGTTCGTAGTTGTCATCTGGCGCCTCATGCAGGATGTTCGGACACGGCGTTGAGCAATCATCAGCATAGACATAAAAACCAGTAGGGGCCGACAGGTTCGTGATTGAGATTTGCCCGACCGCCAGGTCTCCATGGGGAATAGTAACCGTCAAGAAGGCTTTTGGTGTCGGCCCTCCGCCGGCCGTGGCCGACGTGTAGCCTGACCCCGTCTCCAAGGAGTTCAAGAAACCTTGCTCAACGGTAGTTCCTAGCTGTTGGAAATTCCCCGGGCCAAGAGCTGTGGTCGCCGCGTAGTCAAACGTCGCTCCGGAGATCACGGTTCCAACATATAGATGAGGGCCTTCGTTCAGGGTCGATGCTGGGAACTTGTTCCAAAAGTAGTACTCGATAATACCTCCGCCATTGATTGACTCGTCCTCGAGCGTAACAGCATTATTGCCACCCCACGAGTCATGAATTGTGGTCCAGGTCTCAGGGTCGTCCGAAAGAATCATCGATGGTGCGCTCGAGTCGTTGCTGCAATCAGGCGTCGGCGAACCCCAGAGTGGGTATTGCGGCAACTGGCCGGGAGCGGCGGTGGGTGGATGGGTAGGAAGTGGATCGAAAACTATAGAGCCGAACGGATCCATAGGTGCTGGCGGCTTTATGACTAGGAAATGCCCGTGAGTGTTCGCTGGGCTTGCCGCAATCAAGCAAAATCCTAGGACAAAGGAGAACACGATAGCGAGTACTGCGCGATTTCTGGTGTAAAGAAGCATACGCCACTCCATGCGATCATTTAAGAAGGGCCTGCACCCCTGCCGATTCGAGAGCTAAGGTTCTAAGTATCGTTGAGAAAGTAGGGTGAATCCCCCACTGCCCTTTCGGCTCATTTTTGCTACTGATATACTGTGGGATTGTTGCGCTCGCAGGGCGTTGGGTCTAATAATTCGAGCAGCCGCGCGACCTCCCGGCGCTCCAGAGAGCGGAGGCGGACTCGCTCGGCAATATTGGCTACACGTTTGGCTACAGAGAAGAATCGTGTAAGAAAACAAAACGCCGCAAACCCCTTATGAGTGCGGCGTAAAATGCGATTCGGGCCGACTGGATTCGAACCAGCGATCTCCTGCCCCCCAGACAGGCGCGATAACCAGGCTTCGCTACGGCCCGACTAAGGAAATATAGGGGTTTTGAGGCGTGTTAACCTCCTGCATTGGAGACGTGTCCACTCGACGTGTCCATATTGCTGTTTAATAGCGTGTCCATGCGTTCCGCTGATTCCCTTTGAAGCGTCGGAACTGCATGGGTGTAAACGTCGAGCGTCATCTTGGGCGACGAATGCCCAAGTTTCTCAGCGACGACCTTCACGTTGTCCCCGTTTGCAAGAGAAAGAGTCGCTGACGTATGCCGTAGATCGTGAAAGCGAATCCTCTCGATTCCCGCCTTTGCTAACTGCGGGTGAAAGACCGACCTCACGAAGTTGTCCTTCCGTAGCGGTTCCCCGTTGATGTCCGTGAAGACCCACGGCCCAAGCGGATATTGCTCTCGCTTGTGCTGTCGCAACATCGCCACGAGTTTTGTGCTGATGTCTACACGTCGCGTCCGCGACGCCTTCGGAGGACTCAAGACGGGGTTCTTGTCTTTATCTCTCGTTAAGTTTGCTCGAACGAAGATCGAGGCGTTGTCGAAGTCGACGCAGTCCCAACGAAGCCCGAAGATTTCACCCTGCCTCATACCGCTTGCTATCGCGAGGTAGAACAACAGGTAGTAATCCCCGGATTTTGCCGCCTCGAGAAACCTCTGAGCCTCACTCTTTGATAGGACCCTATGTTCAGCATTGCGATGTCTTGGCTTGAACCGCTTTCGGCATGGGTTGGTCGAAAGTAATTCTTCGTCAATCGCATTTTCGAAAGCCTTGTGGAGAACGACGTAGGTCTGTTGACGAACCCGGGAGCCGATGCTGCGCAGCGTCGACTGAAGCAGATGCTTCACGTCACTGACACGCACCTTCGACAACTTTAGGTTGCCGATATTGGGCGAAATGTGGTTGTTCACAATCCCCGAGTATAACTCCCAAGTCTTATACTGAAACGTTGCCTCGATTGTCTTCAACCATTCTTGGAGATATTCGTTGAGCGTCGTTTTAGAGGACCTGGCTGAGGTGAGCGGGCTGCGGGCCAGTCGGTCGACCTTCGCTCGGACCTCATCGACCGTCTTGCCGTAAAGGGGGACTTGCCGTCGTTTGCCACCCAAGGCCTCAACATTTGCGCGAAAGCGGATGTATTTTCTTGATGTTCCGTCTTTGTTTGGGCGATTAACCCATTTGTAGCCAGTTGGTAGTCTCACGTTCGCTTATCCCTTTAGCGCCAAAATCTTCAGCGCAACCTTCGGGATTCGCGAAACCCTGTCGATTTTTACGTGCGGTAGTTCCTCCAGAGTGAGAAGGTCATAGACCTTCGTCCTGGATATTCCGAGGAACTTACCGGCTTCCTTGATCGTGACAAGGCCTTCGGCCATTAGATCGATGTCTTGAAACCACGGCTGCAGTTTTTCTGGGTAGAGCATCCTGTTAGCATCCTTATCCTGATCCTTTCGAGTTGGTTCGGCTCGGAGGCGAGCCGTAAGTGCTGGTGAATTGATGTGATCGTCGTGGTTATTGACGGACGAGCCACCGAGGATGAAATGATCCTTGAGTGGCTGACCGCGGAACTGAAGTCAAAGCGGTTCGCTTACCCTGATCAGATCGGCGGTCGCAGGAGCGTCGATCTGGTAACTGATCCGAGCCTTGAGAACGGTAGTGACAACGCCGCTAGACGCGACCTCCTGACCGAGGTCCGAGGGTATTCGTCACGCACCCTAATTTTTACGGGCTTCCCAACCAAGGTCGATTGGTTTTGGGCGAGTCTGGCGCACGAAGACCTCGGTCGGCTTTTCTACCTAAATGACGAAGGTTGGGTAAGGCTGACGAACGGCACTCGGGTCGTCGTTGACGGCGCGACCAATATCGCCGGCACCAAAGACGCTGAAGCCGTAACTGCCATTGCCGATGAGTATGCTTCGGGCAACCCGCCGCCGAGACCGATTATCGTTGAGCACGAAGACCGTCTTATCGTCCTTGAAGGCTGTCTTCGCGTCACGGCTTTCGTGGTCTCAAACCAACCCGGCCCGCTACAGGTCCTATTGGGTCGCTCCCCTCATATGGGTGGTTGGTACTTCGTTTGATCTTCCTCCGTGCCTGATCCGCGCGCTGGAAGAACAGAGCAGCCACCATTACCATTTTGCATCAGACTCTTCTACACTTCGAAGAGTAGCATAACTACAATATATGCTATTCTTCGATAAACAAAGGGGTTGCGGCCCCGCCGGTTGCGACACTTCGAACCGTCGAAGGATCTGACGCAAACAGCGTATGGTAGGTTGCGACCCTTGGCTTGCTACTCTTCGCGACCGTCGCCCTCGAAGGCGTCAACCTGACCGGTAGTGTCGAGGTACCAGGTCCAACCGCCAGTGAGGCCGTCTTTCCTTGCTCGAATGGCGTGACCGCTCGCCTTCAGTTCTTCCCTGGCCCGAAAGAGCGTGTCTCGCGAACATGGGATGGTTTGAGCGAGGTCCTGCGCCTTCACGGGCCCACGTGACAGAGCATCGAGCAGAGCCGCCTTCGCTGCATCTCTTTTTGATGCAACTCCGAGGGTCGCCTCATCAGCCGTCGTCGCATCCGTACCGAGCCACTTGATCCGAGGCACAGAGTCCGTATGACCGTCATCGAGCCTGACGTCGATCCCCTGGATCACGAAGGCGAGCGAGTCGCACGGCTTGCCGTAGTTCTGCTTCGCAACCGATACGAGGCGTTTCTCTGATTCGCTCGGGTGAATCGCCACAGAGAGCACGGCTCGTGCGACGTTCACAAAGTCCGCGCTACCGAGGCCGCGAGTCGACGCTCGACCCGGAGTCTTGTTGACGTGACGAGTTGCCAGGATCACGGCTCCGGTTCGATTGGCGACGTCGCGAAGGGGGCTAAGAGCCGCCCGAACATCTCGCGCCTTGTTTGTATCCAGTCCGAGCGCGAGCGTATCAAAGAGAGAATCGATGTAGACAAACCTAGCCCCGGTACGAACGATCTTCTCTTCGAGCGCCTCAACATGGTTGGGCAATGTGAACGGAGCCCACGAGTCTGCGACTTGTACAGACGAAACAAGGGTGATCTGCGTTAGATCAGCGCCAGCCGCCTGGAGTCTCTGCTTCAAGATCGAAGTGTTGTCTTCAGACGCGAAGAATAGCGACTTGAACTTTCCTATACCAGGTGATCCATCAGGCATCTTCGCCCCGCGACTTCCTCGAGCGAGCAGATCGAGCGCAATAAGAGACTTGCCGAGGCCACCCTCGCCTTCGAGCAGACAGAACGTCCGAAGCGGAATCCGTTCGGGCAGGAACCACTCTATCCGCTTCGACTTAAGTTGATCAGCCGTGATCGTATGGAGCCTCGGACCATCAGTCTCTTCTCCCAAGACCTCGTCAAGGATCGTCATGACCTCGCGCCAATCGAGGCAGACGTCCCCCTCATCGTTGAGGTTGCGAAGGCGGTTCTCGATCTGTTGTCTATTCGGACGAGAGCCGTCTTCAAAAAGTGAGTCTCGGTAGAGCGTGGCTTCGGTCCGTAGAGCCTCGCGCAACTCAGCGAGAGCGCCCTCAACGGTCCAAGTGGGATCGAAGGACTCTTCGAAGTTTACCTTGCCGTAGGGTATGTGTAGTGTATTCCCATCCATTCGATGAACGGTAACGGTTCTTGAGTCTTGATGCATTCATAATGCGGCCCTTAACCGCTAGTTGAGACCGGCTTTAATACGACGCCTGACAGCAAGGTTGTGCTTCTGACGTCGTTTTTGACTCGGCTTCAGGTGTTGCTTGTGTCGTCGCACATGGGCATCGAGCCCGTTGTGCTCACACTGTCTGCGAAAACGTCTAAGAGCCGACTCCAGCGGCTCTCTTGGATCGATTCTGATCATGTGTGCTTGCTCTATTAGGTTGAGTTTGACCGGTCAGACAGCGCCGCTCCGCGAAGATCGCCCAACACGAAGTGATCGCTGTCCGACCAGTATTGCTCAGATGCTCGGAGATGGAAGCATCGAGGCTTCACGCACTTATCGGAGTACGCTCCGGCAGAACGCCCGCCATGACTGTGAGCGTCGTTTGCCGCTGCCTGCGCGCCGAGAAAGTCACGCGCTGGCTGCCTATGAGACCCGGTGCGGAGCCACAGCGGGTCACAGGCCTTTGACCTGCGAGGCTTGTGGTCGCCGGGAATGCTTTAGCCGTATTTCTCGCGGAACCGCTGCTCTTCGCGCGCTCGATCACGGACCATGTCATCAAAGGCTTTGTCTGATGCGTCGTGTTCGTAGCCAGCGTTAGGTCGCAGCGGCCCTGGATCGTGCCACTTGAATTTACCTTGCTCGCCAGGCGCTGATGCTCTGGCTAATGCAACGCGCGGAGACCAAGGCATCGACGTAAGCCAGACGGGTGCGTAGTGGAGCGTCAGGTTGTCCGTTCGAAGAAAGCCCTTCGAAATTACTCGCCAGGTCTGGTTGGCGATGCCGACATGAACTTCGCCCTTCGGCCCTGGACCTTCGAAGAAAAAGATCAACTCGCCATTGTCGTCGTCACGCGCAGTGAGGCATGAGTTCAAACCGAAGGTGCGCCTTGCGTCCTGGCCGATGAGTTTTCCGCGAATGATCGCTACGCTTCCGAGGAGAATCCCCGGGCGTCCGTCTTCGTCACGCTTGGTCTCGACAGAGTAGGTTCGAATCCACGGGTGAAGATCGGATGTGAGCAGTTCGTTCTTGTTCTGTTTCATTGAAAACGCTTTCAAGTTAAGTGAAGCCGACCGGCATCGGCTCCTCGACTTCTGCCGGTCGGCATGTCCGCGTCAGAGGATCAGCGCGCGGACGAGGACTCGCTGAGTCGGTGGGTCTTTAACACCGATGCGAGCAATCGTTTACATTAGGGAGGTCGAGTCGTCGGATTCTTGCTGGCGCTTGCGCGCTTCTGATTCAGCAGCGAGTCGCTGTCGAGTTTCATCGACCAGTGATTTTCGCATCCATCGATCCGTGAACGTTTGCACCCATGGATCGTCGCCATCGTTCGGCGGTTTCGTGTGGCTATGCACTTCACGCTCGCCCGATGGTTGCGCGGTTGGTGCGCCGACGCCAAAGAGTTCACGAAACTCATTAAATTGTGGCTCTGCTGTCTGACTGGGTTCTTTCAGACCGGTAACAACGGTCCCGAATGGCCCCACGAATTCTTCCATGTTAGCGTGGCCCGAGTCGGTACGTTATCTGGTGAACTTCGGTTCGAACATTGCCCGTCCAAATTGGCGCGGTCAGTCGCTTGACGAGTGCTGACGCTCGATCCGACAGATCGCGGAGGGCTTGCGATTCAACGGCGTCGGGGTGTGCCCAATGCTGGCCGTTGTGCCACACTCGGTTTATGCTTGCGGCAAGAACCTTGGCCTGATCGAGGCTCTTGTCGTCGTCTAGTTTGTCTGCTGCTTCGCGCAGCGCTGTTTCTGCTACATCGACGTCGCGGAGAAGCGCTTCGAGCCGTTCGACATCTGCGGTGATTTGGGATAGTTTCATTTTATTGGGTCTCCGGGGTTGAGGTTGTCTGGCGCACCGATGCTCTGGCTGCGCGCAAGCGCTCGACCATCAGCAGGGCTGCCTCCTCAACGATCTCCGCGGGCACAGGCGTGAGAAGCAGCGAGGACGGTACATTGTCGAATGCTGCGGCGAGGCCGCGCTTGAGATCGAGGCTTGGCTCAAGCGCGCCGCGTTCGATTTGCGCGATGGTCGGCGTGGATTTGCCGACTTCGCGCGCGAGCGCTTCTTGCGACACGCCTTTGAGAGTTCGGAGGACGCGCATTAATAGAGGCTGAGACACTGGAACTCCTAAGATAGAATTACTGTGGTTGCAAAAAAAGGCGCAGCGAGCGAACGCTCATGCTACGGATGGAACCACGTTAGAACGGCGTGAGTAAGGGCGCAATTTGAAAGCGCTCCCTCTCCCACTAGATATAAGGTGCTTTTTGACGGATAAAGTGCAACGAGGTTTCAAGAATTCCGTTTTGCGGGATCAGAAGTCTGGCGTCAGCCATCTTTAGCGAACACCCCTCCCCTCTTGATATAAGGTGCTTTTTTACGGATAATCGGCCCCTACCAACAAAAAATTCCGATGTGCGGGATCGACTGCTGCTGAGGACTTGACAAAGTACGGTTTGTCAAGACCCTGGCGCGTGGAGCGCCAATTCTCGCGGTTGAGCGGATCAGCGGGAACGCAAGAACGCCACGCTCTCTTACGCGCGGCATTCGACTACATCTCGAATTATACCACAAAATTGCTCGGAGGTCAAAAGACGCTGATCACTCGGTGTTTATTGGATCCGATTCACTGAGGGTAGCCACACAGGGCGCGCCCCTCCGGTAGAATCACTTCTTCCAAACGATTGCCTTCAACGTAACGACCGCATTTTTCAAGCCAGTGTTGAAGATCGCGTCTTCTCCAGGTGGGATGAGCCCCGAAATGGGAGCCGGGGATAACTGTGGATTTCCGCCCAACCGGGCAGCAAGGAGATCCACCGGTGCGCAAGAGTCGATTCACCGAACAGCAGATCGTCGCGATGCTCTCG
>Ga0126371_10002639_pt1 | contig 15470 bp, 13 predicted proteins | sample PanSoiMetaPlot_4_FD_110145 | JGI IMG/M metagenome (GOLD analysis project Ga0126371, IMG submission 110145) | Tropical forest soil microbial communities from Panama - MetaG Plot_4 | ecosystem: Environmental > Terrestrial > Soil > Tropical forest > Bulk soil | place: Panama | collected 2016-02-17 | reverse complement strand
TGCCTGCACCATGATCATTAGCATGTACATGGCGACGGAAAGGAGGCCTGGAGTGAGCAGGGGCAACAAAATGTACCGCGCCGTCTTGAAGTAGTTCGCGCCGCTAACAGCGGCGGCTTTCTCGAGCTGCGGATCCATGTTGCGGAAAAGACCGCTCAGCATCACAAACATTGTTGGGACCAGCTCCGTCGCCGAAATGAAGATCATCATCCAGAGCGTGTAGACATCAAAGGGATGCTGGTCCAGACGGAACAGATTTTTGAGCCACACGTTAAGCGCGCCGTTATTAGGATTGAGAAGCAAAACCCAGCCAAAGGCGTAGGCCAACGGGGGAATAGTCATGCTGGCGAACAGGGTCGCCTTGATCGTGGTCCGAAAGGGCATGTCGGTTCTCTCGACGAGCCAAGTTAAAAGACCCGCCAGGATGAGTCCGAGCAGAACGCTGCCCCCGGCGTAGTAGGTGGTGTTAAGAAAGAGTTTCAGCGTCGCGGCATCGGCATAAGCAGCAGCGAAGTTCGTGAAGGTCAAACTCAGCGCGTCGAATGGCAACTCGCCGGCGGGAAGAAAACTGCTGCGTAGCAGAATGATGAGCGGCGCGACCACCAAAACCACCGCCGAAAAGACGAGCAGCGGCAGGACAACTTGCTGCTGGGTGGGCAACCTGGTACGAGCCACCCGTGCAGGTTTATGGACGATTGAAATTGATTCCAACGGTGCTCCCTAACTTTCGCATTCGCCGCTCTATCTAAAGTAGCGCTACCGTTGCCAGACGGTCCTCGGGGATCTGCAAAGAGATAACCTCGCCGACTTTGAATTCGCGATAGGGATCCAGCAGCGCGCGGAGCTGCTTATTCTCCACCCGAACCTGGCACTCCAGAAAATCCCCCGCGAAGCTGGTTGAAGAAATTTCTCCGCGCAGCGCATTGATTTTACCGGCACGTCCGTCGTCGAGCACTTTTAACGCCGCTGGGCGAAAACCAAGGAGCACCGTGTCGCCGGGTTTCACTGCAAGCGTGATCAGGCAGTGAAGAGTTCCGATGGCGGTGTCGACTTTACCTTGTCCTGCACCAGGAAATAATTCCAGAACACGTCCTTCCAGAAAATTACTCTTGCCCAGGAAATCAGCTACGAAGCGATCTTTCGGTGTGAGGTAGATTTCCCGCGGCGTTCCTTCCTGTACGATTTTTCCATTGCTCATGACCGCGATGCGGTCGGACATGGAAAGCGCCTCGATCTGATCGTGGGTGACGTAGAGGCTGGTAATGCGGAGGCGCAGGACAAGGTCGCGCAATTCAAAGCGCATCTCTTCACGCAGTTTCGCATCAAGATTGCTGAGCGGTTCGTCGAGCAGCAGGACTTTAGGCTCGTCAACGATTGCACGTGCGAGAGCGACCCGCTGTTGCTGTCCTCCGCTCAGAAAGGGCGCAGGCCTGTTTTCCAAACCGGCAAGTTGAACTAATTGGAGAGCCTTCATAACGCGGTCGTTGACGGAGCTGCGGGAAACACGGCGGCGACCGTGCAGCAGCGGGAAAGCGACATTTTCAAACACGGTCATGTGCGGCCAAATAGCGTAGGATTGAAACACCATGGCAATGTCTCGTCGGTGGGCGGGCACGACGATCTTCGCGTTGCGTGAGAAAACCAGTCTGTCGTCCAGGGTAATCTCCCCCGCATCCGGCATTTCCAGTCCCGCGATACATTGCAGGGTGGTCGTCTTGCCACAGCCGCTGGGACCAAGGAGGGTATAAAACTCGCCAGGGGCGACATCGAAGTTGACGCCATCCACAGCCCGGACAGAACCATTGTCGGCGACAAAGTTTTTTTGTAGGTCGCGTACGGTCAGCATAGCCGGCTGCGATATGGCGCGCCCGATGGCTCAGTTATTGTTGGGTAAGCTTGACCGAAACGCTTCAGACGTTTGCCTACGACAGGGACATTTAAAGTTTGTCCTCGGCATTCAGACGGCCAAAGAACCCGTTTCGGTCATACGAAAGGCAGCACTTCTTCCATGCATCGTTTCAGAAGACCCATTTGGTCCCAACCGGTGAGACGCATGGTGATCATTTTGATGCCGATGTCGACATACTGCCGCAGTTTGGCGATGCATTGCTCGGGCGAACCATACGCGAGCCAGCTCTCCACGACTTCGGGTTTGAAATTGGTCATATAGTAAGCGTTGAGAAAACGCGTCGATTCCTCGAACGCCGCTTTGCGGTCTTCGTTGATGTTGATGTTGTAGTAGAGAGCGGTGCTGAGCGTGTTCGGGTCGCGGCCATATTCCTGCATATAGCCGGAGATCGCGTCTACGGTGGCTCGATACTCTTCCGGATGTCCCTGAGCCGCCATATAGCCGTCGGCCAGACGCGCCGTCCGCCGGCGCGCGCGTTCGATCAACCGGGGTATGCCCTTGTGAGCGTGAGCTATCCAGATCGGCGGTCGCGGTTTCTGCGCTGGCTTAGGCTCAACCGTGACATCTTCAAAGCTATAATATTCTCCCTTAAAGGTTACGTGATCTTCGGTCCATAAACGTTTGAAGATTTCGATTTGCTCTTCCATTCGCGGGGCGCGGTCCTTGCGTTCCATGTTGTAGGTGCGCGCTTCTTTGCCCATTTTGTCGGCGGAACCCAAACCGGTGCAGGCCACGAAGACGGTCCGTCCGGCAGAAATCAAATCCAGGCTCGCCCATTGAGTCGCGAGCGTGATGGGATGCCGGAGCGCCATACTCGCCATGCAAGCAGGTCCCATTTTGAGTTTTTTGGTGCGCGCGGCGACCGCCGAGAGCAACGCCACCGCTTCAAGGCGCGGCTTAGCCAGGATGCTGTCCCCCACCCAAACCCAATCATAGACGTTCGAAGCATCTGCGATCTCGCTCATCCGCAGCATCTGTCCGACGGTCGTAACGCCGATGACCACGCCTCGATTCGCCAGTGTCAATCCGAATTCAGCTTTCTTGGCCATGTTGCTTGCTTCCTCCTTAGATCCAGCTACGAAAAAAATTTACTCTTGTGTCCGAAAAGTTCGCCCCATATCATCCATCCCATTCCATCAAAAATTTCCCCTTCCTTCGAGTGCGCTTAGGACATGCTTTTCCAGAAGAGGGGTTGAAGCACACAAAGAAAATTCCCTTTTGAAAAAGGGGGATTCCGGGGGATTTATCCGCATTTAAGCAGCGGTCGGAAGTTTCTCAACAAACTTCTGGTAAACCATGTTAGGACTTCTTCTTAGAATTGCGCTCGCTTGTCTTGGCAAAGTCGCTGTGACTACGGCGCTGGCGCCGGAATTGATCGATACGGCTGCCAGGAGGGGTCGCTTCTCGGCGGCCCTGGAGCTTCGCGCCGGTCTCGAAGTGCCTGCCTTCCATTGCCAGTCTGGCTTCTTCCTGAGCTTCCTCTGTCCACATGCCCAGCGAATAGCCGAACCAGGGACTCTTAAGTTCAAGCGCCGGCAAGTCGAGTTCCCCCCACAGCGCTTTGGCGCGCTCCATGTACTCGCGCGCCGGCAATGAAATCGGCGGAAACGGACCTTTGGCCGTGGCATCGATCAACAGAGCTGAATCTATTTTGTCGTAACTGTTGCCATCGGCGAGAAAACGCAACGGACCATGAGGCAGCGGTCGGGGCTGGATGATGCGCATATCGCGGTGCGGCTGGCAACGATTCACGATCGCCCAGTTCACAGCCATGGCATCTTCCGGATCGATGTCCTCATCCACGGCAACGATGATTTTACAACGTGCGCGATTCCCGAGCAGGGCATACATGGCGTCCCAGGGTTCGATGTCGCTGACTTTTTTCATCTTGATGACGCCATATTGGCGATTGAGCAATGGCTCGTAGAGGGTTACGTGCTGCACTCCTTTGAATCCATGATGCTCGCGCAATAGCTTCAGAGCGAGGGTCTCAAAGGCGCGCTGTTTGGTCTTGCTGCTTTCGCTGGGCGTCAACTGGCTGATAATGGAAACCCAAATCGGATCGCGGCGATGCGTTATCGCAGTAACTTCGAAGTACGGCGAAAACGTGCGCGGATCCGAGTAGCCGTGCGACTCGCCAAACGATCCTTCCGGTTCCAAGCCATCAGTGTGAATCAATCCCTCAACGACGATCTCTGCATCGGCAGGAACTTCCAGATCCACGGTTTCCGCTTTGACCAAAGGTATCGGCGCGTCGATGAGGCCGCCGGCGATGGCTAGTTCGTCTACGCCATAGGGAACGGTCTGAATCGCCGCATAAGCTACCGCCACGGGACCACCAATCACGGCGGCCGCTTCCAGCGGCTTGCCGCGGGCATTGGCTTTCGCCCAGTTGGTCGACGTATTGTTGGCATCACCGATATAAAGTCCGGTGTGAAGCGGTCCTTTGATCTGAGCCCGGTACATTCCCATGTTGCGATTGCCGGTGTCGGGATCTTTAGTGATCCAGCATGCGGCGGTGAAATAAGGCGCATTATCGAAGCCGGGAGTCGAAATCGGAATTGGAAATTCTTCCAGGCCGCCGTGTTCGAGCAAGCTTTTGCCCTTGTGAACGACTTCTTTCACTTTTCCCGTATTGACCAGTGTCGGGGCAATCGGTTTAGAGAGAGCCTGATTCCAGCGGCTGACGATTTCCTCCGGCGTGCACTGCAATCCTAACGCGTAAACGCCTTCCGACGCGGCTAAACCTCCAACCAGGACTGGAATCTCATAGCTCCGGTTGCGCGCATCGGTCACGTTACGAAACAGAAACGCGCGCCGCTTGGCCTCCGGCAAGCCGCGGAATTGGAGCCGCACCAGAGGATGTAGCTCGCTGTCTTTGTTCACGACTCTGTTGATCTCGTGCAGCAGCCCTTCCTCTTTGAGGGCCTTGATATGATCGCGAAGATCGCGGTAGAAACCGTTTGCGGAACTCATTGACCGCTCCGTGAATTTTTCTTGCCGCACGTGGAATATGCCAAAGGCGGTTTAAGCTTGAGCATATTTGTACCAGATATTCGCAGCATACTTGATTCCCTCAATGAAATGACCCGTGGTGATAAATTCATTGGGCGCGTGCCCATGCCATTTCGGCGGACCGATGCCGCTCGCCGCGCCTTCGATGCCGAGACGGCTGGCGAGCCAGGGCCCTTGCCGTCCTGACGCTTCGCCGGTGGGTTTAATCATCGGGTCTACCCGGTAGTTTTCTTTGGCTGCGGCAATCAGCGTCTGCGCGATGGTGCTGCGAAACGGAGTTCTCGACGGTTCGATGTTGCCTAGAGCGCGAACTTCTATATCTGAGAAGCCGTGTTCCACAAGATGCTTTTTTACCTTCTCCAAAATGTCCTTGGGGTTTTGCCTATGCACCAGGCGAAAATCGATCTTCACCGTCGCTTCCGAAGGCACAATGGTTTTCATGCCCTCTCCGAGGTGACCCGCTTTGATTCCAGAAATATTGCAGGTGGGTTGGAAGAGTAGCCGTTCAGCGGCGGCTGTTCCCGTTACGCCAAGCACAAAGCGATCGACACCGTATTCTTCCAAGTGCGATTGATCGTCCCATCCCGAATCGCGCAATAATTTTAGCTCTTCTTCCGTTGGCGGGAGAATGGCGTCGTAGAATTTGTCGATGAGAATCCGCTCGTCCTGCCCTTTCATCGATTGGAGCGCCCACACCAACCGCCAGGCGGGATTTTCTACGAGACGAGCCCGCGCCGAATGAAGATCCCGCTTGGGACCTTTTGCTTTGAGTTCGAGATAGAGAAGACCGCTGGAGCCGAGCTGTATGCGTGGGCGCCCGGATGCATCGAAGCCTCCGTCAAAGGACAAGGCGCCGTCCGCCTTCAGCAATTCACGGTTGCCTTCCACAAATCCAGGCAAGCTCGGGCTGCCGATCTCTTCCTCGCCGTCGAAGAGAAATTTGAGATTTAGCGGCACTTCGTTTCCCGTTCGCACGAAAGCTTCGACAGCTTTGATGTGACTCAGTAAATTTCCCTTGCTGTCGCTTGATCCTCTTCCGATGATTCGGTCGCCGATCATTTTTGCTTCAAATGGCGGTTGTTCCCATGCATCCAGCGGTTCCGCCGGCTGAACATCGTAGTGATTATAGATGAGCAAAGTCTTGTTAGCATGGCGGGCCTTGTAATGGCCGAATACAACCGGGTGACCTTCAGTGGGCAGAACACGAGCCTCTATGCCGACGTCCTGCATCATTCCGCGGATCATCTCGGCGCATTCCTTGACTCCGTTGTTCTGGCTGGAGACGCTCGGTTGCCGCACCAGATTTCTAAGTTCCTCGATGAATCTCTCCTTCTGGGATTCGACGTACTTGTCGATCGGCTCTAAATTAGTCAGCCCATTTTTGGTCATAGACATATCCTCGGATTCTCCGTACGAATTGTAAAATGCGCTTAATTCGCAGATCGCTTAGAGGCTTAAATTTTGTGCCAACCCCGTTAACTACCGCTCAAATGGCTGTACGTTACGTGGTTATTGTTGTCAAGATCATCGGCTACGTCGGCAAAACGGAGTTGCACTTGATTAGAAGGGGATGCGCTTTAAGACAGCGGCTTTGGAGACGCGGGTATCAACGGCGGGAAGAGGCGCCGGTATATCAGGCAGTTGCTGTCTTAAAGAACTAGACCTGACGCGATTCGAGTTCAGCGGCGATTGAGAATCGCCTTGAGGTTCCTGCCAAAGTCCGTGTTGTCCAGATAGCCTCTAAACTTTTCCGACCCTGGGCCCAGGGCAGTCACAAAAATAGGATGGTTTGTATGCGTGGACGTAAGCCAATACGCTTGTGTGTTATTCGCGATCATCATGCCGAGCGCATGTGCCGTTGGATCGAGGAACAGGGCGCGCGAGAGAGGCTGGCGTTTTAGTATCGCTTCCTTGAAATCCGGCGCCAAGGTAAAGCCGCTAAAATAATCGCTCATGAGCTTGTCGATGGCCGCGGCGCTGGGGTTAGGCCCAAGTATTTCAGTGGCTTTTCGCAAAGAAATTGATATGGAGTCGATCTTCTTCAAATCCTCGGTTGTCCCTGCGACTTGGGTTCCTTTTGCACTACCCAGATCTTTGAGCGCGAGGGTAAAGCCTAATCCTCCGGTTTCGTGGTCGGAGGTTACAATGATAAGGGTCTCACGGGGATGTTTACGGTAGAAGTCATACGCCAGTTCGACCGCGCGGTCGAACTCGCGGTAGTCCCGGATCAACGAAGCAACATCGCTCAAATGCGCAGCGGTATCGACATTTTCGTTTTCGATGAAGAGGAAAAAGCCATGAGAGTTGTAGTTGGAAAGAAGACGAATGGCTGCCTGCGTCATATCACATAGCGAAGGCTCTGCTTTCTTGTCGCGATCAATTTCGAAGCTCATTTCTCCTGGGCTGAACAGTCCCAATAGCTTGAGGCGCTGGGCTTGCTCCAGCTCTTGTCGATTTGAAACATAGAGATAGCCCTTTTGGATGAACGACGCGACTAAGTCGGTTTCATCGGTTCGGCGGCTCCCTGCCTGACTTTTGGGCAGGAATTGATCTCTGCCTCCGCCTAAAAGTATGTCAGGCGTAAACTCTAAATACCGCTTTAGGATCTCGGCAAAATTGCGCCGATTGGGCACGTGAGAGATGAAAGCGGCAGGGCTGGCGTCATAAATTGTCGAGGTGGTCACCAGGCCAACGCGCATGTTTTTTCCTTTGGCGATTTCCCCGACGGTCTTGGGTATCGTGCCGTCAGCGCATATACCGAGGGCGCCAATGTTGGCTTTACAACCTGCGGATAGCGCCGTGGCGGCGGCGGCGGAATCGGTGGACAAGGAGTCTGCGGCATGGGTTGTGATGAGACCGAGAGAACCTTCCTTCATTATCTTGTCGGAGATTGTCAAGCCCTCGTTGTGAATCGCTCGATTGTATTGCCGGGTGATTTCCATGTGAGCAATGCCGGCGCCGTCCGCAAGGAACAGAAATACATATTTAGGCGCTGATGGCTGCGCAGTATCCATCTGCGCCGCCGTGGATAAATAAATCATCCCGGAGATGATCAATATGAAAGCCAGCATAATGACGAAAAAATATCGTGGTTGTCTGCTCATTCTTGACCTCGAAGGAAACCCACTAGGAAGCGAACCGGCGAAACTCGAGCCAAAGTGATAAGAACGCATAGTAAGCTGGAAAAACGAGGGAGGCAAATACGAGATACCGCGGGGGGATGGGCAAGAGATATATGATGAGCAGAACTGAGATTCCCCATAGGACCCCTAAACCGTTGGTGAGAAGGCGGTAGCGGGGGCTCCGGCTTGGATAAATGTACTTGATTGGAAAGAAAACAAGTGTTGATAGAGCGATGATGGAGAAGCCATTAACCCAACGTGGTGTCTGCAGAACATAAAGATAAAATACGACAATGTTCCAGTAAGATGGAAAGCCAAGAAAAAAATGATCCGCCGTTTTGGCTTCTTTTTGGCAAAAGCCATAGGCGCTAGCCAAAAGTGGCAACGCCGCGATCCACCAAGCATCCTGCGGTGGAAGCAAGGCAGAATGCCATAGAAAAAAGCAAGGAACGATGACGTAGTTGGCATAATCGATAATATCTTCAAGACGGTCGCCGTCAAACCAGGGGATCTGTTCCTTGACCCGGGCGGCTCGCGCCAAGGTGCCGTCTGTGGCGTCGATAACGACGGCCAACGACATGAGCCAAAAGGCGTCCTGGAAATTTTTTTGTTCAATGCGGATGATGGTAGCGAAGGCAACCACGGCCCCGAGCGTCGTGTAGAGGTGGACGAGCCAAGCGAGGACAATACTCGCGGCCATTCAGCCAATCACGTAGCTGAAGCTGCAAAGCTTGCCCTGGCCTTGAGACGCGTGATCCAGTCAATCGAGCTTTTATAGTTAGGGTCCAGCGCGATCTGAAAGCGTTCCAGCAGATCGAGGTTTGCCATGAAGGCGATATCGGCGAGGCTAAAGGAGCCGGCTAGATATTCCTTGCTCTGTAACTCCTTCTCGATTCGCTCGAAGCATTTGGCGATGTCTGCTTTTGCGCTCGCAACTAGATTCGCGTCCCGTTCCGCCTCGGGCTTGCGTGTTTCGTAGATGAGCCGCACGCATGGGGGGTTAAAATGGGTATCGCGAAAATCTTCCATCATTCGGGCGCGCGCCCGACCCTCGGAGCCCTCGGGCATAAGAGCGGGATAGGGGTATTCATCCTCAAGGTATTCGTTGATAATTGTCGAGTCGTAAACAATAAAACCTTCATCGTCCAACGCAGGAACCTGTCCGAAAGGATGAATCTTCAAATATTCTGGGTTCTTTTGCTCTCTTTTGGAAAGATCAACATTCACTCTCTCGAACTCCAGACCCTTCTCAAGCAACGCGATCCTCACTTTCCGTGAATTAGTCGAAGGGGGGAAGGTGTATAGCTTGATCATCAGCAACTGCCTCCTTGATGGGCGGCATTCTAACACAAGGTCGGAGCGGCTGCGAGCTTTTTTCCGCAGTAACGCTTGCAAGCCGCGTTTTTTTCACAGAACGGCCCACGTCGCGCCAAGCGATGCGGGATGGAGGCGGGGCTGGTTCAACCTCTGTTACGAAGGACCGCGGTTAGGGTGACGGGTTGGCTCATTCTAAGCACCACGATCTCGACTTGATCTCCCGGCTGCTTTGTGCCGAGAAGCATGGCGAGATCCTCCAAACTTCTCACCTTGCTTCCGGCGAACTGGACTATGACATCCCCTTCCTTTAGACCCGCGACGGCGGCTGGGCTTCCGTCCGTGACTCCAGCGAGGCGAACGCCTTCCACGTTGTCTGCGAAATCTGGGATGGTGCCCAAATAGGCGCCATACCCCTGGAAAGTAGCTCTCTCTTCGGTTGGTGGCCGAGAAGGTAAGCTAACGAAGTTCAATGGCTTTTGAGTATTTGCTAATTGCTCTGCAATGGCCAAGATCAGGTCGCTGACTTTGTTCATCCCCTCTACGTTTACTTTGTCCCAAGTGTCGCTTGGTCGGTGGTAGTCCGCGTGAGTGCCGGTAAAAAAGTGAAGCACAGGAATTTTCCTATTGTAGAAAGACATGTGATCGCTGCGTCCCACACCGTCGGATTCGGTAACCTCGAGTCCGAGGCGTCGGGCTTGTTCTTGGACGATGTCGCTAAGCTCATTTCCCGAGCGAGTGCCGAAAACCGTCAATCGGTTTTCCCGCAGGCGACCGACCATATCCATGTTAAGCATAACCCTGGTGGATGCGAGCGGCATGGTGGGATGATCGACGTAATGCCTGGACCCCAGCAATCCTAACTCTTCGCCTGAGAAGGCGGCAAAAATAACGGTCCGGTGGGGCTTAGGGTTTACGCGAACCAGTTGCTCCGCCAGCCGTAGTAACACACTGGTTCCGGACGCGTTGTCGTCAGCACCGTGATGGATCTGTCCTTCGGCGCTGGAATCGAGGGTCCCAAAATAGCCTAAACCCAAGTGATCGTAGTGCGCGCCGATGAGAATGTTTTCGTTCTTAAGGTTTGGATCTGAGCCGGGCAGGATACCTACAACATTCTCGGCCTTTTGGCGAACCGGCTCCAGGGTTATCGTGAGGGAAACCTTCAAGCCCGGCAAAGCCATGGATGCCGGCTTCTCGTTGCGGTCGATTTTTTCTTTCAGCTCAGAAAGCGATACAGGTTGGGCAGCAAGCCACTTTTCTACCACCTGCCTTTTCACTTGCGCGGCGAGGATGCCATTGTCGATACGCGCAAAGCTGCTCCTGGTCGAAATAAGTTCGCGTGCTCCTGAGCGGGGCGGCTCAAGGTCGACCAGAATGATGCCTAGGGCGCCGTGATCGCGGGCATTGTTCGCTTTGGCGCGCAGCGTCGCATAGGTCGAATAGCGGGGCGCCTTTCGAAACGGGCTTTTGTCGTCCTTCGGCGGAGGTTCATATCGCAGCGCGATGACGATTTTTCCTTTGATATCAATGGCCGCGTAATCATCGTATCCGTAATCCTTAACGGTGATGCCATAGCCGACAAAAACAACGTCGGCTTCGGAATGTCCGGACGCGGAAAGTCCGATGGGCGTCCAGTCTCCTTCCGGCAACGTTGAAACGCCATCCAGCATGAGGGTCGTCGGCTGTTTCACGGTAACGCCTGTCATCACTTCGAAGGTTTGAAAGTAGGTTCCGTTATCGCCTCCCGGGAGCACGCCATATTGAGCGAACTTGCGGGCGATATAATCCCGCGCCAATTTGATGCCGGCCGTATCAACACCGCGGCCCATGAGCTCGTCCGAGGCTAGATAACGCACGTGCTCGAGTACGGGATCGGTTGCAGGCGTTAGCGGAGCCGGGATTCCCAATGCCCAAGCCGAAAACCAAAGGACCGTGACCAGGCCCAAGGCGAGGGCGGCAATTCTGTTTCGTGGCATTCTTGGACACATTAGGATACGCACCGTGAGTTTGCCTTCCAACAAAGAAAAACCAAAGAATGTTAACAGATAGTCTTGGTCTTTTGAAGAACTAGTTTCAGGCATATGGCTGAGGCAGATGGTTTGTAGCTGATGCCAGATCGCGGATAGTAGAGGTTCGAAGTCAGATGACGAGCATTTTCATGCTTCCGACTTCTGACCTCCGACGTCCGATTGCAAATTTAATATCCCTTGGAAGCGGCTGTGAAAGTGGTATGATGCGCTATCAATTCAGGCTCAGGAGGATCAATCATGGCCAAAACGGTCATTGTCTTTACTCAACCGGGGTGAGGGCCATGCCACAAAGAGGTAGAGTTTCTATCTCAAAAGGGCGTTGACTTCGTGGAGAAGAACGTGCGCGCTGATCAGGCGGCGCTAAAAGAGCTGCTGGGGATGGGTTATCAGAGCACGCCAGTGACCCTCATTGATGGCGAAGCCATAGTTGGATTCGACCAGATTAAGATTGCCCAGCTCTTAGGACTTTAACCGACCAACAAACCGAAGGGAGAAAACATGGCCGAAGAAAACGCGAAATCATTGGAAACAGACGGCGCCGTCAGCCGCCGCGAGTTCATCCGAAAGAGCGCCATCGTGACGGGCGGGCTCACCGCTGCAGTTGCAATGGGAGATACGCTTGGCTCACGGCGTGTCTATGCCGCACAGGTGGATCCGAATGATTCGGCGCTGGTCTCGTCCGACGTGCAGTTTCCTTCCACAGACAGCACGTCCATCAATGGTTACTTGACCCGGCCTAAAGGAGACGGACGTCTACCAGCGATTGTGGTCATTCATGAAAATCAGGGCTTGACCGATCATATTCGCGACGTAGCGCGCCGATTGGCCAAAGCAGGATATGTCGCATTGGCGCCGGATCTATTGTCTCGCCAAGGTGGAACCAAATCGTTCGCCGACGGGCCTGCGGCTATCGCCGGGATCGGAAAGCTCGACGAGGACAGTATCACCAAGGATTTGAACGGCGCCATCAACTACCTCAAGGGCCAGAGTTTCGTGCGCGCCAATAAGATTGGGGTGGTCGGCTTTTGCTGGGGTGGGGGGAACACTCTCCTTATTGCCACTCGCAACAAAGATCTTGCGGCTGCGGTGGTCTATTATGGCCGTAATCCCAAGAATCTCGATGATGTGCAAAATATCACCGCTGCAGTGTTGGCTAATTACGGGGCAAAAGATGAGCCCATTACCTCGCAGGTTCCCAAGCTGGAAGAGGCGATGAAGAAATATGGTAAATCCTTCGAATACAAAATTTATCCAGACGCACCGCACGCATTCAACAATGATACTAATCCGCAGCGCTATCAGGCGGAAGCAGCTAAGGAAGCGTGGAACCGAACGTTAGATTTCTTTAAGAAGCATCTGCAAACCTGAGAGTTTGCCGACCAAAACTTTGCCATTTGCGCTGGCATTGATGGGAGACTCGCCGGGGCGCGTTGTGGGCGCGAACCTATCGGCGTTGACGGGTTGAAGCGAAAATTTTTGCGGAAAACTAGAGCTCGCGAATAAAGCGTTCACGAAACGTACGTTTGAGGGCTTCGTCCGTTATCTCGTTAGTTACCTTTTCCAACAGTTCTGCAAGCCGCTGTCGCGGAAATTTCTCCATGGACTCGCCGAGGGCTACTACGTCATAATGGACAATGGCAGGCGCCAGCGGCCCCATGATCGAGGTCAGTTCATGGCCTATTCGGTCAAAAAGAACGAGGGGGACATTCGTTCGATCCGTCGCAGACGACGCATCTTTTGGGCCGTTGAATCGGGCACTGGATAAGGTTTCTTTATCACCGTTCGGTTGGTCCGCGGCGACGGCGCTGAGTTCCTGCTCAATGCTCGCTAACGCCTCTGCCTGCTTCAAAGACGAAGATATCCCCTTCATTCGACTTATGACTGTCCTCAGTTCAGACTCAAGATCATTCACTTTTTTATCTCGATCCAGTAGCAACTTCTCCTTGCTTTTGAGCTGAGTATCCAAATCGAGGATTTTGACAGAGAGGCTTTTTCCCAACGCTTCAATGGCAGATTCCCTACGGAGAAGGGTCTGCTGTATCTCTGTAATTCGCGCTTCCAGGTTGGCGATCTTGGCATTGGGACTTTCTGTAAGCTGCTCGGTATCGCCAGTCTTCGTCACTGATTCGGGTTGTGGTGGCTTGCTAGATTGCGTTAACTTCCGTATTTGTCCAACCAGGACATCTACATTGGCCGTAAGGTTTTTTATCTCGCTGTCCTGCTTACGGATGATCCCTTCCGCCTCCTCGAGTTTAGCCTGCAGCGCCGTGATCTTATCCCTGAGAGTCTGAGCGACCTGCTCAGCATCCTCGATTTGTTTCGTGGGTGCCTCGTCGCCATGTACGGCGCCGGGGTTTAGACCTCTCACGCGTTGGATAGACAAGTTTTCCAACTTCGAATAAATCTCCCGCCTAATTTACTCCAAGCAAGAAAGCCCCATGGTGGTCTCAAGGGGGCGGGGATATGAGATCACGCGGCTGTTCCTATTTCAAGGCCTAAAGTTGCTTTTTACAGGACTCGTTAAAGCTTGGTTTCCTCAATCCAGAAACACCGGCTTCGTTATGGTGGAGCCCAATTTATTGGCTAATAGGTCGGGCGCCCGATTAGCAGGCGTCTTTACTTGAACAGGAACTCTTTTATTAGTTTCTGTCGCTGTTGGTGCACCGATGGCTCGCGATCCATGAACGGATGAGCGAACTCGTTCGAGACGACAACCTGTGCTCCTCGGCTCTTGGCTGTCGCGATCAGCTCGCTCATATCGGCCGGTCTCACGACGGTGTCTTTTTTGCCGCTGATAATCATGATTTTTGAGCTATCCTCGGGGAGGTGGCGGATGGGATCGTATTTTTCGGGGCAGCCAAAGTGAGATATGCGGCCCGGGCTTGAATCGATAACCGCTCGATGAAACTTTGCGCCTTCTCCGATTACATTGAGCAAAACGATGCCGCCAAAGGAAATGCCGTAAAGGAGCGTTTCATCTTTTGGATTTGTGCTCAGGGCTTCAATCAGCTCCCGGTAGTCGCTCACCATAGCCTTGAATCGCCGTCTCCCTTCCGAGTTTCCGTAACCTCGATAGTCATAGACGAAGAGATCTCTACCGCCGTCGGCAAAAGCGCGCAGCTCGTGCAGCAAATGATCCGCGAGCATAGCGTTTCCTTGGGCGACCAGGACAAATCCTTTACGCGACGTCGGAGCCTCTGGAGCTGTTTTTGCGGCGATCTTGTAGCCTCTTAAGAGACGTCCGTCCCGTGTCTTGTGAGAGATCGGCGCCGCGCCGGGCACGGAATGCCAGACATTGGGATTCGGCGCTCCCGCCGCTCGACTCCAAGTCGCAAAAGCGAGCCTTTCCTTAAACCAGCCGCAAACTGTTTCTTCGAGATTGTCGGACGATTGATCGGCGGAAACAAAAGCAGCGCAGAAGACACCGAGCAGGATGACCAGAACCAAGCCGCTAAAAAGAATTTCTAACCGGTCCATGCAAGATTTCTCCAAGGAACAAGCCAGAGGCAATGCATGATCTCATTTCGCCGCCCGTTGCCGCCATCCGCAATGTCCTATTCATAGGACGCGGCAGCGAAATTTTTTTTCGACACCGGGACAAAATTCGCAATGGTAAACTTAAAAAAACTCACAATAGCATGGAACAGGTCTTCCTCAAACTTAAATTGTTAACAGCTGAACGAAATTTAGAGGAAGAAGAACATGGCTAAGTACGGGAAAAAAGGCGGCGCAGAAAGTCAAAAGAGCGATGCACGAGCGTAAGCGCGGAACCTTGAAAAGCGGTCGCTCAGGGAAAAAGGTGACGAGCCGCAAACAAGCGATTGCCATCGGACTCTCTGAGGCACGGCGCGCCGGCGCTAAAGTGCCGCGGAAGAGAGGCAGATAGCAAGAGTCCCGATGCGAAGATTCGGGAAACGAAGCGCGAGGGCAAATCTCGTTCGTTCCCGAATCTCGTGTCGCGCATTCTTTCACCGCTATTGAGTTGTTTTGCCGTTTGCGGCGCAATCTGAAATCCCTTCATCGATTGCACAATTGTTTCAATTAGCTTTTCCTGGTCTGAGTCTGAGAATCTCGCCATCT
>Ga0126371_10002638_pt1 | contig 15471 bp, 18 predicted proteins | sample PanSoiMetaPlot_4_FD_110145 | JGI IMG/M metagenome (GOLD analysis project Ga0126371, IMG submission 110145) | Tropical forest soil microbial communities from Panama - MetaG Plot_4 | ecosystem: Environmental > Terrestrial > Soil > Tropical forest > Bulk soil | place: Panama | collected 2016-02-17 | reverse complement strand
TCTGGGTCGGTCTGGCCAGCCACAAGGGCGTCCAGCATGGCACGCCCACTTTTCCCGAGCGTGTTGCTGGCCACGCTGGAGAGCTTAATATTTGCGTCTTCCAAGACCTTTTGAATACGGCTAGCAAGTCGTGAGGCTTCTTGCGAGAGCGTGGCGCGGCCACGGGTCAGATCTCGCAAGTCTCGAATGATCTCCGGCGGAATGTAGCTGCTTCGTAGAAGCCCATGCTGCAACAACTCCGCAATCCACTCACTGTCCTTCGCATCCGTCTTTCGTCCTGGCACGTTCTTCACATGCTGGGCGTTGGCCAGGACCATCGTGAAGTGCCCCTCCAGGACGTTCCATACTGGCTTCCAGTAGACTCCTGTCGATTCAATGGCTACATGTGTCACCTGAAGCTGCCGAAGCCAGGCAGCCAAACTCTCCAAATCCTGAGTCATTGTGGTAAATCGCCGGCGCTCCGTGCGGATCCGGCCTTGCTCGCGCAATAAAGCACACGCGGCAATCGACGACTTATGCACATCCAAACCGCAGCAACGTGGGTATAGCACTTCCATGGCGACTCTCCTTACCGCGTGGCCAAGGACGCCGCGTGAAGAGATTCTCCCTCGCGTGCTCCTCAATAAAGAGGGCGACAGTGTGTTGTGCCTAAAAGCGCCCGGGTCAAACTCATTCGCGGGCTGGATACCGCACCATTAAGGCCGATGACCTCTGGGCCACGCGGCAACAATAGCTTACCCGGACACCACCTCGTTTTCATCAGGAGTTGTGGGGGAATCCCCATGAAGAACTCATTCCATCTCGGACATTGGTCTGATCCGGAGAGCGAGCAGTTCCAGCTATATCAGTATCGGGAAGCCCGCCAGGGCGTCTTTGACATCACAGCAGGATCTGCCTAACATTAACCTGAGTCCGTTCGAGCTCCGACGATGGGTGGATTTTTATGGATTGGACAAAGGTGATTAACGATCCCCTTGGCTTTTCCGGTTTTGCGCTGGCGCTTGTATTTTCGTTGGCGGGCCGTCTGTTACAAAAGAGGCACGCCGGCCAGGGGTGGATTTTGCCGGCCGTGATTATGCTCGCGGCGGTGTGCATTTTTGGCGGGCTGGCTCTTGCCTATCGCCGCGCTTCTCCCGCGAGCCCGCCCGAGCAACCCGTAACGACGGTCCGGCCGACGCAAACTGATCCGGCTGACCGGAGCAAGGAGGCCGGAGCGCTGAGGGAAAACACGCCGCCGGCGAAGGCGCCAATCGTGACTCCGCCGGGAAGCGTTCAAGTCAATGGCTCGATTGACCAGAAAGGAGCTTCCAAGTCCGTCGCCGTGGCAAATGGACCTGTCACAATTGGCAACCAAAAGTAATCGCCACGGAAATGAATTTCACGGCACCTCGTGCTTTGGCCCCAAAAGCTGTCGTGGCGGCATGGCGGTTTTATCCCTCGGGTTCGCTTGCCTAAGTAAAAAGAAGGAGAAACTCAAGGTGAGACGATTCATTCCCATATTCGTCATCGCTTGCAGCGCCGCGCGGGCACAACAGGTTTCGGTGGGCGCCATCCAGCAGAACGGCGCTAATTGCGTGGTAGGCGCCGCCAATGGACCGGTATACTTCGACCACGTCAATTGTTCCGATAACCGAGCGGCCATAGAGGCTCTGGTTAAAGCGCACTCTGCGCAACTGCGCGATAAAGACCAACAAATCGATCAACTCCAGCGGAGCCTCAACACATCCTTCCAAAACTACAAGGACCTAGTCGATAGTCTGGCCGCCGTGGGTCAGACAGAAGCGCAGAAAAGGAAAACGTACGATTTGCTCAAGTCGAGCAAATTCGACGAAGCCCGCGGCCTCATCGATCAGATTCTTGAAGCTCAGGAGAAACAAGTCTATGAGGCCGCCGAGCAGCACTTTTTCCGTGGTCACTTGTTTGAGCTCGACGCGCGCACTCAGGAGGCGCTGGAGCAGTTCCAAACGGCTTACCGCTATCGGCCGGACGACCCTCGCTTCGCGATAGGATATGCCGACGCCTTGAACGCGTCCGGGAGACTCCCGGAGGCGGAAAAGCTTTATCTCGCCGCCCTGAACTATTATCAATCGAACTCCGGCGCGAACCTTCCGGAACAGGCGCATATTTCGGGCAACCTCGGAGTTTTGTACGGGAGGCAAAGCCAGAGGGCGGCAAACGACACGGAGCGGGCTCAGTGGGAACAGAGGGCCGTCGAGGCGCTGGACAAGGCTCGGCAGGCCTTCGAAACTCTGGCGGCCCGGGACCCGGTCAAGTACACTCAAGACCTGGCGGAATCGTGGAGTAATCTGGGCAACGCATATTTGCGCTTTCGGACGGAGAAAGCGTTAGAAGCTTTTGGAAATGCGCAGAAGATTTATGCCGACGTTTCCAAGACGGGTTCGAAATCGCTCTTGCCGGATCAAGCGGCCCTGTGGCTCGGGGTGGGGAGCGCGTACATGTTTGCCCAGCCGCCGCGGGCAGCAGATGCGGAGCAGGCATTCAACAACGCCCGGAAGATATACGCGGATCTGAGGAAAGACAATCCGACGGCATACCGGCAGGACGCTTCCAAGGCGGAACTGAACCTCGGATTGATGTATGCGATTAACCAAAAGGCGCCCGAAGCGGAGGCTGCTTTCATATGCGCCGTTGCGGTTCTAGTGACGCCGGACAAGGCCCATCCCGGCGACTCCGGGAACTGCAAAGTGGATGTCCAGGATAGGCTGAGTCTCGCCCTGGCGGTGGACAAGGATCGCGCCATCATGCCTGACGTAGCCTCGATTCTGAGCTTTCTCGGCTCGTTGTACAAGTCAAAGGGACGCACTGCTGACGCGCAGCCGGTCTGCGAAGAGGCGAAGACGCTCTTCGGCTTGCTCGTGATTGGGGGACAAGACTATACGGAAAGGATGGAGCATGTGTGTGAGTACGAGGTGCAATAGGTCCTGCTTTCCGGGTTTGCCGCCGCAAAACGCCGGTTCCGGCTCCGGGAAGTTAGGGTGGCTCTGTCCCTATTGAGGGCTACGGTTTCCACCGCAGGATCGGTTTGCGGGCGGCGGTCACTTCGTCGACGCGGCTGATCCGGGTGCCGTGCGGCGCGGAAAGCACTGTCTGCGGGTCCGAGTCGACTTCCTGCGCAATAGAAGTCATTGCTTCGATAAACTGGTCCAGTTCTCGCTTGCCCTCGGTCTCGGTCGGCTCAATCATCATCGCGCCGTGCACGATCAAAGGAAAGCTCACGGTGTAGGGGTGGAATCCGTAGTCGATCAACCGCTTCGCGATGTCGCCGGAATGCACATCCTTCTGGGCTTGCCGGCTGTCGCTGAACACCACCTCGTGCATGTTCGGCGCAGTGTACGGCAGGTCGAAGTACGGCTCCAGCTTGCGGCGCAGGTAATTTGCGTTGAGCACGGCATCGACGGTGACGTTGCGCAGGCCGGGACCGCCGTGCGCCAGAATGTACGCCAGCGCGCGGACCAGCACGCCGAAGTTGCCGTAGTAGGCCCGGACGCGCCCGATGGAGCGCTTGCGCTTATAGTCCCAAGCCCACTTCTTGCCCGACCTCTTCAGCCGGGGAGCCGGCAGATAAGGTTCCAGCGCCTTCTTCACCGCGACGGGCCCCGCGCCGGGACCTCCGCCTCCATGGGGCGTGGAAAAGGTCTTGTGCAGGTTCAAGTGGAGGGCGTCGACGCCGAAATCGCCGGGGCGCGCGATGCCCATCAGGGCGTTCATATTCGCGCCATCCATGTATAGCAGCGCGCCCTTGCCATGCAGAATTTCGGCGACGCGAATGATCTCCTGCTCGAACACTCCGAGGGTATTGGGATTGGTGACCATCAAGGCCGCCACGTCGGCATCGACGATCCGCTCCAGGGCGGCCACGTCCAAACCGCCGGCCGGGTTGGAGGGGACGTGCTCGACCGCATATCCCGCGATGACCGCGGAGGCGGGATTCGTGCCGTGAGCGGAGTCCGGAATCAGAATCTTTTTCCGTGGATTCCCGCGCTTCTCGAGCAAGGCGCGAATCAGCAGTATGCCGGTCAGCTCGCCGTGCGCGCCGGCCGCCGGTTGCAGCGTCACGGCGTCCATTCCCGTGATCTCGGCGAGAGCGGTCTCGAGCCGCGCCATCACCTCCATCGATCCTTGGGCCAGTGCCGGCGGCTGGTACGGGTGAGCCCACGCCAGCCCTTCCAGGCGCGCCACGACCTCGTTCACCCGCGGATTGTATTTCATGGTGCACGATCCGAGCGGGTACATGCCGTGATCGATGGCATAGTTCCAGGTGGAAAGGCGCGTGAAGTGCCGGATAACCTCGACCTCGCTCACCTCCGGAAAGCCTTCGATTGCGGCGCGGACGTTCTCCGCGCCCAAGGTCTGCGCCGCGTCCACGGGAGGCACGTCCAACTCCGGAAGCTGGTAGGCGAGCTTGCCTGGCGAGCTGCGCTCGAACAGCAGGGGCTCGTTTTGCGAAGGATGCGGCCGGACCTTGGTAATCATGCGAACACCTCGCCGACGGCGTCCATGTCCGGGCGGCGCGACATCTCGGTGGCGCACAGCAGCATCGAATCGGCCAGCTCCGGGTAGAAACGGCCGAGCGGCAACCCGCCGATGATCTTCTTCTTCAAGAGCGCCTTGTTGATCGGCTCCGGCTCTTTGCCTGGCGCGCGCGCCACAAACTCGTTGAAGAATTTTCCACAGAATCTCGGCTTCACCCGGTTTGCGAGGTAATGCGACTTGGCCAGATTCTGTTCGGCCAACTCGCGCAAGCCGCGTTTCCCGTACACGGTCATGAAGACCGTGGCCATAAGGGCGATCAGGGCCTGGTTGGTGCAGATGTTGGAGGTCGCCTTCTCGCGCCGGATATGCTGCTCACGCGTGGCCAGCGTCAGGCAATACGCGCGACTGCCGCGCGTGTCGACCGTTTGGCCCACCAGCCGGCCGGGCATCTGGCGCATGAACTTTTCGCGCGTGGCGATGATGCCGGCGAACGGCCCGCCATAACTGGGCGCAATGGCAAACGATTGCAGTTCGCCCGCCACAATGTCGGCGCCCGCTGGCGGTTCCAGGATCCCCAGCGACACCGCCTCGGTGAACACCACGATCAACAGAGCGCCGCCGCGATGGGCGATCTCGGCTGCTTCCTGCACGCGATCGACAATGCCGAAAAAATTGGGAGACTGCACGATTACCGCGCCCGTGAGCCCGTCCATCTTCCGCTCCAAGTCCTCGGCGTCGAGGGCGCCGGCATCGTCCAGGTAACCGAACTCCTCGACCGGCATCCCCTGGTTGCGCGCGTAGGTGCTGAGCACCTCCCTGTATTCGGGATGCACGGAACGCGCCACCAGCAGGCGGCCCTTTCCCGTGATGCGCACTGCCATCATGGCCGCCTCCGCCAGCGCGGTAGAACCGTCGTACATCGAGGCATTGGCGACGTCCATGCCCGTGAGCTGGCAGATCATGGTTTGGAATTCGAAAATAGCGGTCAGTGTTCCTTGCGAGATTTCCGCCTGGTACGGCGTATAGGAGGTCAGAAACTCTCCGCGCTCCACCACCGTATCGACCAGCACGGGGCGGAAGTGCGAGTAGACGCCGGCTCCGAGAAAAGTGGAGTATCCATTCGCATTTTCGGAGGCCCGCTCGCGGAAATACTGCACGATCTCGTACTCGGAAATGCCGGGGGGCAACTCCAGGGGCCGCTTCAAGCGCACCGCCTCCGGCAGGTGCGAAAACAGGTCTTCGGCGGACGTGACGCCGCAGGCGTCGACCATCTGGCGGCGTTCGGAGTCGGATTTGGGGAGATAGCGCAACTTACTTTTCCGCTCCTATATAAGCCTGGTAGTCGGCCGCGGATAGCAGCTTTTCGAGTTCCGGGGGGGCGCTGAGCTTGATTCGCACCAGCCACGCTTCGCCATGCGGATCGGCGTTCAGCTTTTCCGGAGCGTCGGCCAGCACAGCGTTGATCCCGACCACCTCGCCGCTGACCGGCGCATAGATGTCGGAGACCGCTTTGACCGATTCCACCGAACCGAGCGTGCTCCCCTGGGTGACGCGAGCCCCCTGCTTGGGCAAGTCGACGTAGACGATATCGCCGAGCTCCTGCTGCGCGTGATCGGTGATCCCGATCGTGCCGACGTCGCCCTCGACGCGGACCCACTCGTGCTCTTTTGTGTAACGGAAGTTGTCTGGGTACATTCTTATCTCGCTCGTTTGTAGAACGGGGTTTCCACCGTCACTGCATCCACCGGCTGCCCGCGGACCACAATCTGAATGGCGCGCCCCGGCTGCGCCAGCGCGGCGGGAAGATAACAGAGACCAATGTTCTTGTTGAGAGTGGGGGAGGGGGAGCCGCTCGTCACCCATCCCGCGGGGACGCCCTCGATCCGGACTTCATACCCATCGCGGCCGATCCCCCGCCCCTTCATCTCGAAACCAACCAGCCGCCGGCGCACTCCGGCCTGCTTCTGCCGCTGCAAGGCCTCGCGGCCCACGAACTCGCCTTTGTCCAGCTTGACGATCCAATCGAGATCCGCTTCCAGGGGAGAAATCGAGGCATCGATCTCGTGCCCATACAGCGCCATTTTCGCTTCGAGCCGCAGGGTGTTTCGGGCACCCAACCCGCACGGCCGGATGCCGAACTCAGCGCCGGCCTGTAGAACCTGGTTCCAGATCCGAGGGGCGTCGGGTGGCGGAATGTAGATTTCGAAACCTTCTTCGCCGGTGTATCCGGTGTGCGCGATGCGCGCGGGAGCGCCGGCAACAACTCCGTCGGCGAACCAGTAATAGCGAATGGCCGCGAGGTCGACGGACGTGAGCTTCTGGAGAGTCAGGCGGGCCTTCGGACCCTGCAGCGCCAGTTGCGCGTACCGGTCGCTGGTGAAATCGACCTGCGCGCCAAACCGGTTATGCGCGCGGATCTGCTCGAAATCTTTCTCCTGGTTGGAGGCATTCACGCAGAGAAAATAGTGATCGTCGGCGACCTTGTGCACCAGGATGTCATCCACAAACCCCCCGTGCTCAAAGAGCAATCCCGAGTACTGCACTTGTCCGGCACTCAGTCTGGCGGCGTGGTTCGTAGTGACGAAATCCGTGAGAGCTCCGGCCATCGGGCCGCGGATCTCGATTTCGCCCATGTGGCTGACATCGAACAATCCCACAGCAGTCCGAACTGTTTGGTGCTCTTCCAGGATTCCGGAGTACTGGACGGGCATCTCCCACCCGCCGAAGTCCACCAGTTTTGCACCGAGAGCGCGATGCGTGGAATTGAGCGGAGTGGCCCTTAGCGCCGGTGCTGCGGCCATGAAAGCTCAGACTAGCACATGGCAGGGCGGCACTCTGCCGATCCGCCCAAACAGGATCGGCAGGCTGGATTCCCAGTTATGGGTTACGCGCTCACCGCAAAGACCGGCCGTTCGAGAGAAGGGTGCTGAAAGCGCGGGGCGTGAAATGGCTGAAACCGGTACCCGATCCCGAAGATCGTCTCGATGTATTGGTCCGCATACGTCCCCAGCTTTTTCCGCAGCCGGCGGATATGCACGTCCAAGGTACGAGTCCGAATTTCCGCTCCGTATCCCCAGATTTGCATCAACAGCGCTTCGCGGGGCACGATCTCGGTGGCGTGCTGCACCAGCAGCGCCAGCAGATCGTACTCCTTCCGGGTCAAGGTAAGCGCACGACTGTCGAGCGTCGCCAGTTGTTGGCGAAAATCCAGGGACAAATGTTCATCCCGGTACACGGCCCCCCCGTTGCTTTGGTCCTGAAGCAATCCCATATTTCCTCCGTCTATAGCCAATCCTACGGAGAGCCCTCCCCGAGGTGATTGCGAACTTGTAAAAACTTTGTAAAAACCGGGCGGAAGGGCTTGAAAACTCACATTCGCGCAGAACTGACGAACCGATTCCCGCGCACCACGAACCGTAACGGCCAATCGGCACATTCGCGGATCCCGACCCGCGGCGTCACCGCAATTTGCAGCTTCCTCTCCTCGGCGGGCTCCCGAACGACCAGGGCGCCGCGCGTGACATCGGCGCCGTTCTGCGCGCGGGTGATCGCCAGGGCCAAGGTCAGCTTTCCCGGTCCGGAAGCGAGGTCCTCGAGCCTCCTGGCAGCCGGCCGCCGCTGCTGCATGACGCCGATTCCTGCCAACGGTTCCAGCGCGCGGATCAGCACACATCCTGGCTTTCCCGCCTCCTCCACTACCAGGTTCAGACACTCATACATCCCATAGATGAAATAGACGTAGGCATGGCCGGGCGGTCCAAAAATGACGCGGGTCCTGGGAGTGATGCCCCGTGCTGAATGCGACGCCAGGTCGTCGCCACCAAGATAGGCCTCAGTTTCAACGATGATGCCGGCCGTAGGCCCGTGCACCAGCACTTTGCCCAACAGATCGCGCGCGACCGTCACCGTGGCGCGGTCGTAGAAACCGCGCTGGAGAATTCGTCCGAGTTTCATTGGAGTCGAGCCACTATCTTCGCCGATCCGCCGATACAATGAAAAACGCGGATGCGTTTATTCACAGGCCTGGACCTTCCCGAAGAGGTGATCGGCAGTTTGCGAAAGCTCCTTGGTCATCTGCAGCCGACTGCGAAAATCAGCTGGAGTCCGCCGGAAAACCTGCATGTCACGACGAAATTCATTGGGGAGTGGCCTGAGGAACGGTTGGACGAACTGAAATCGGCGTTGGCACAGCTTCCGCCGCGCTCACCGATTCCGATTCATATCCGCAAGGTCGGCTTCTTTCCCAATCCCCACGCCCCACGTGTGTTCTGGTGCGGCGTCGACGCGCCCGGGCTGGAGGTTCTGGCAGCGGCGACGGATGGCGTCACCCAGGGTCTTGGGATTCCGGCGGAGAGCCGCGCCTTCTCGCCTCACCTCACCTTGGCGCGGATCAAGGAGAGAGTGAATCTTCAGCCGCTTCGAGAATCGATCGCCGCGCTGCCGTCTCTCGATTTCGGCCAGTTCGTCGCCGACCGCTTTTTCCTATACCAGAGCCGCCTCGGCCCCAAGGGTTCTGTGTACACTAAGCTTGCGGAGTGTAAGTTCTCAGACCAATGATGCCTCTCGCGGCCTTGGTGGTTGCCTACCTGCTTGGGTCGATTCCCTTCGGTTATCTGTTGGTGAGGTGGCGAACCGGCGCGGATGTCCGGTCCGCCGGAAGCGGCAATATCGGAGCGACCAACGTTCTGCGTACGACCGGACGCGCGGCCGGGGTGATTACTCTGCTGCTGGATATCGGCAAAGGGTACGTTGCAGTGTGGATCGCGGGTTTGCTGACTGGCGGCGCCGAATTGTGGATGAGTGCGGCCGCCTTGGCCGTGATGGCCGGTCACGGGTATCCGGTGTTCCTCCGATTCCACGGTGGCAAAGCCGTCGCCAGTTTTGTCGGGGCATTCCTGCGTCTCACTCCGCTGCCGCTGCTCGCGGCGCTGCTGGTGTTCCTCGGCGTGGCCGTCTGGACCCGGCATATTTCGCTCGGATCCATTGCCGCCGCCGCGACGTTTCCCCTGGCGGTCTGGCTCATTCTCCAAGCCGCCTGGCCCATGCTGGCAGCATCGATCCTGGCGGCGGCCTTTATCATCTACAGACATAGTAGTAATCTCGAGCGGCTACGTGCCGGGACTGAGCATGTTTTTTCTTTCGGGAGTAAGCCACGCTCGTGAAGTCCCTGGCCATTATCGGGGCGGGGAGTTGGGGCACCGCGCTCGCTATCGTCCTGGCTCCTCGGTTTGAGCAGATCCGGCTTTGGGCGTATGAATCGGACCTCGCCGATCGCATCCGCGAGACTCGTCAAAATGACGTTTACCTGCCAGGCTTTTCGGTTTCGGAAAAAACGTTTATATCCAATAATTTACAGGAAGTCTTGTCGGGTGTCGAGTTGGTTTTGAGCGTAGTCCCCTCCCACCTGGTGCGCTCCCTGTATGAGCAAATGCTGCCGTGGCTTAAGCCCGAAATGCTTTTCGTGAGCGCCACCAAGGGACTGGAGCTTAAGACTCTACTACGACCATCGGAAATCATAGACGAGGTCATCTCTCCCCAATTTAAGCCGCGGATTACTGTTTTGTCCGGTCCTACCTTTGCCCATGAAGTGGCCGCGCTTAATCCTACAGCTATAGTAATTAGTTCCGCAGATCGATCTGCCGCTCAGTGCGTGCAAGCTGGTCTCGCTGGCCCCAATTTCCGGCTTTACACGAGCGACGATCCCATTGGCGTGGAAATTGGTGGTTCTATTAAGAATGTAGTAGCCATCGGCGCTGGGGTGCTGGAGGGACTGGGTTTGGGTCACAATCCGATGGCAGCCCTCATCACCCGGGGACTTGCGGAGATGACCCGGCTGGCGGTAGCTTTGGGCGGGCAGGCCAGAACTCTTGCCGGGCTGGCGGGTTTAGGAGATTTGGTGCTGACCTGCACCGGAGGACTGAGCCGAAACCGGACAGTCGGCGTCGAGCTGGCCCGTGGGCGGAAGTTGGACGAGATTGTCGGCTCGATGAAGATGGTGGCGGAGGGGATCAAGACGACTACGGCTGCGGTGGAACTGGCCCGGCGCTGCTCGGTCGAGATGCCGATCACCGAGCAGATGTATCAGATGCTGCATCATGGGCTGGACCCCAAGGAGGCGATCCGCCGGCTCATGGAACGTACGCTGAAGGGTGAGTAGTTCAATAGGGTTAAATTCAGGAGTGCGGGACGCAACCTCGGACAATGGAACGGGTTGAGAAGAGTATGGGCAGCGTCGCGGTGGCTCTGGATTACGACGCCCAATTGATGGTCCGGGTCAAAGAGGGCGATGGTGTCAGCTTTGGCCTGCTGCTGGAGAAGCACCGTTCCTCGGTAATTCATTTTCTGTACCGCATGGTGCAGAACCGGGCGGTGGCCGAGGAACTGGCGCAGGAGGTCTTTCTGCGCGTGTATCGCTCGCGAGCCAATTACGAGCCTACGGCACGGTTTACGACCTGGCTGTTCCGCATTGCGACGCATCTGGCGTTGAACTCGCTGCGGGATGGCAAATACGAGCGCGCTGAGGCTCGGCTGGACGCGGAAACGCCAGAATCGACCGCACGCCAGGTATCGGATGCCAGTCCGTCGGTGGAACAGTTGATGGTGCGGCAGGCCCGGCTGGACGAAGTCCGTCAAGCAGTCGCTGCGCTTCCGGAAAAGCAGCGTGCCGCAGTTTTAATGCATAAGTACGAAGAGATGGAATATTCGCAGATCGCCAAAGCGTTGGATTGCTCCGAATCTGCGGTGAAGTCGTTACTTTTCCGGGCGTACGAAACACTGCGCGCCCGGCTTGCCCATATGGCTTAGTTTTTGATGGTTCGAGGCTCTTATGATTTGTCCGATGGAAAATGGAGATCACGCCGAGTTGCTGGCGTTAACCGCTCAGCAACTCGAGGAACCGCAGGTTGTGCGGTTACAAGAACACCTGGGAGCCTGTTCCCGGTGTCGTGAATTTGTCGCCCGGCAACAAGCGGTTTGGCAGGCGCTTGATGCGTGGGAGGCGCCCGCGATTACCAGTGACTTTGATCGGCGGCTTTTTCGGCGTATTGAGCAAAGGCCTAGCTGGCGGGATCGCTATTGGGCGTTCCAGCATTGGGTGCCGATTGCCGCGGCTGCTTGTCTGATCGTCGTGGCCGGATGGGTGTCGTCCCGGCCGGCTCGTGTGGCGCCTCTTCCGCAGACGCAAGCTGCGCAATTGCAGAGCCTACAGCCCGAACAGGTCGAGCATGTGCTCGATGACATGCAGATGTTAAGCGATTTCACGAAGGCGGCGCGCTCCGATGCGGGTGAACTGTAAATTCGGCATCGCGGTCGCGGCTTTGTTTGTGTGCCTCGCGGCCCGTCCGTTGGCTGCGCAGCAAGGCGCCAGACCGGCGCCCAAACTTGGCAATCCCGGCACCTTGGTGCGGCAACTGATGCGGATGTCGCCGGAGCAACGGGAGCGCGCGCTGGAAAAGCTGCCGCCGCAGCGGCAGGCTCAGATCCGCGAGCGTCTGCAGGAGTTTGACAATCTTCCCAAGGCGGAACAGCAGCGTCGTCTTCAGCTCAGTGAGCACTTTGCCAATCTGCCGCCGGAGAAGCAGGACCTGGTCCGGCGCCAGATCCAGGCCTTTAACCAGCTTCCGGACGATCGCCGGCGCGTGGTGGGCGCGGCCTTTCAAAGGTTGCGCCGGCTGCCGGAAGCGGAGCGTCAGGCCCGGCTAGCCAGCCCCCAGTTTCAGGCCCGATTCTCCCCCACAGAACAGCAGATGCTGGCAGATCTTTCCAGTAATTTGCCGCCGCCGACCGTCGAGCCGCCTCGTCCATAACCTCACTGGTTATCCAAACGTAGTATTGTCTTCGGCTGAGAATTCTGTTACGTTCTTTTGACTATTCAGATGTCCTTGGGTGAATAAGGACGGAGGGCTCATGAAGAAACAGACACTCGTGACCACCGGGCACCACCGCGACCGGGAAGGAGCACTCCGGCCGGCGGGCAACGAGACATACCGCCAGCAATTGCTGGCAAAGCGCTCCGATGTGCTGGCTGCGCTTGGCGTAAAGTTTGATACCCTCGCGCGCATGGGCCGCGTCGCCGAGGAAGACCAGGCACAAATCACGCATGATGAATTCGTGTCCCTCCACCTGAACAGCATCGATTACCTGCAACTCCGTCTTGTCGACGAAGCCTTGGATCGCTTGGCCTCCGGCGATTACGGGACCTGTCTGGCATGCGAGGAACCGATTCCCGCCAAGCGGCTGCGGGCACTCCCGTGGGCTCGATACTGTATTCCCTGCCAGGAAACAGCGGGCGCCCAGATGGATCAGGATTGGGCGCAGAGCCGGCCGCGGACGCCGCTGGCGCCAGCCTCCGAATAAAAAAGCCGGGGCTGGAGGCCCCGGCCGCAATCCACAGTTTCTACTGGAGAATCCCTTAGGTTCGTGGTGTAGTCACGCTCGAGACGTGCGGCTCGAGCATTTTCTGCACTTCGGCTTTGCCGATCGCGCCCACGCGTTGCTCTACAACCTGGCCGTTCTTGAAAAGTAGCAGCGTCGGAATCCCGCGAATGTTGTAGCGCATCGCGGTATTGCCATTGGCATCGACGTCCAGCTTACCGATTTTGGCTTTACCGGCATATTCATTCGCCACGAGGTCGATCGTCGGCGCCATCTGCCGGCAAGGCCCGCACCATTCGGCCCAAAAATCCACCAAAACCGGGACGTCCGATCGCAGGACCTCCTGGTCGAAGCCGGCGTCGGTAAAGGTTAGCGTATTCTGACCTGCCATCTTGTCTCCTAAATGATTAGAATCCCCATCCAACGAAAGGATTCAATTCCGTTCCAGAAGGCGCCGGTACAGGGCCGAATAGGCTCCGGCCGACCGGTTCCAGGAAAAATCCCGCTCCATTCCCCGGAGCATCATCGCCTTCCAGGCCTCCGGTTGGGAAAAAACCTGGCCGGCTTCACGGATTGCCGCCAGCAGCGCCTGCCCCGTAGGCTCCGAAAACTTAAACCCGGTGCCCTCATCGATAGTATCATTCAATCCGCCGACTGCGCGAACCACCGGAACCGTCCCATATTTGAGGCTGTACAACTGGCTCAAGCCGCTCGGCTCGTACCGGCTCGGCATCAGGAAGAGATCGGCGCCGGCTTCCACCCGATGCGCCAGGGCGCTATCGAAACCGATGTGCACGGCGATTCGCTTCGGGTGCCGTGCGGCCATTTTGCGGACCATCGCCTCCTGTTCCGGTTCGCCGGTGCCCAGAGCCACCAGATACATGTCCCCGGCGACCAGATCGTCGGCAATCTTGACAATCAGATCGATTCCTTTCTGCTGCGTAAACCGCGAGACAACCCCGAGCAGCGGGTGGCCGGCGGCGGCGGATGGAAGGCCGAATTCCGCCAGCAGGCGCTCCTTGCAGATCCGTTTGCCGCCGAGGTCCTGCGCGGAATACCGGGCGGGAATGAATGAATCGGTCGCCGGATTCCACTCCCGATAATCCGCGCCGTTCAAGATGCCGCTGATGACTGCAGAACGGGCGCGCAGAGCGCCATCCAGGCCGAAGCCGAATTCCTCGGTCTGGATCTCGCGCGCATACGTAGGGCTTACCGTGTTGATCGCCCCCGCGTAAGCGATCCCGCCTTTGATGTAGCTGATCTTGCCGAAGAACTCCATCCCCTCGGGCCGGTTCAGGCTCGGGTCGAGCGCGGCCGGGGATAACGCCGTCTTCGGGAACAGGCCCTGGTATCCCAGATTATGAATCGTGAAGAGGGTCTTCACTCCGAGAAACGTAGGATCGCAGGCGAAGGTGGTGCGCAGATAGGGCGCCACCAGGCCGGCCTGCCAGTCATGACAATGGAAGACATCCGTCTTGAAAAGGAAGCGCGCCACACCCAACGCGGCGCGAGCCAGGACTGCGAACCGAATGTGATTGTCGGGATAATCCTTCCCCTCCTCACCATAAAGGCCGTGACGATCAAAGAGCGCGGGGCAATCCACCAGGTAAAGGGGATATTCCTGCGGCCCGGCATAAATCGATGTGTCATAGCGGGACGGGCCCAGGAAAACGGGGAGGTGGTCGTAAACGCGCCGCAGCCCTTTGGAATCGACGAAACCGTACCGGGGAATCACGACGGCCACCTCGTCGCCGCAGGCTCGCAAGGCCGGCGGAAGGGCGCCCACTACGTCGGCCAACCCGCCGGTCTTGGCGAACGGCGTGGCTTCCGAAGCTACCATGAGGACTCGGGGCACAACCGAATTCTATCGAACTCGCAATTAATAACGGATCAGGTCTTCGTAATCGACGTTCCCGCCTGAGAGCACTACACCGACGCTCCGGATTCCCGGCGGAAGCTTGTGGAACAGCGCGGCTGCCGCGCCCACCGCGCCGCTCGGCTCCACCAGAATTTTCAATCGCGACAAAAGAAACTTCACTGCGGACCGGATCTGGTCATCGCTCACAAGAACGACCCGCTCGACGAGTTGGCGGACGATCGGAAAAGTCAATTCGCCGGGCTTGGGCGCCCGTAGGCCATCCGCGATCGTTTCCGGTTGCACCGCGACGCGTTCTCCCGCCACCAACGAAAGAAATGTGTCATTGGCTCCTTCGGGTTCCGCTCCCAGCATCCGGATTGCCCCGTCCATGTCTTTGGCGAGGGTAGAGCAGCCGGATAACAGACCGCCGCCGCCCACGGGAGTAATCAACGAATCGAGGGGTCCAGTCTCTTCAAGCAACTCGAGCGCAGCCGTGCCCTGGCCAGCCATGATCATTGGATGGTCAAAGGGCGGCACTAACGCCGCGCCACTCTCCTGCTGAATCCGCTCCGCGATTTGCTCACGGCTTTCTTGAAACCGGTTGTAGGTGAGGACGCGGGCGCCGCGGGAGCGAGTCGCCTCCATCTTCGATCGCGGTGCGTCTTCGGGCATGACAATCGTTGCAGGCGCACCGACGTGCTGTGCCGCGATCGCGACTGCCTGGGCATGATTGCCGGACGAATAGG
>Ga0126371_10002636_pt1 | contig 15479 bp, 12 predicted proteins | sample PanSoiMetaPlot_4_FD_110145 | JGI IMG/M metagenome (GOLD analysis project Ga0126371, IMG submission 110145) | Tropical forest soil microbial communities from Panama - MetaG Plot_4 | ecosystem: Environmental > Terrestrial > Soil > Tropical forest > Bulk soil | place: Panama | collected 2016-02-17 | reverse complement strand
GCAGATGACAAACGAAGGTCGCCGTGATAAGGAATCGTGTGCGGGAGATCATCGGAAGCGCACGGAGACCCCAACGCTCGCATCATTTCGGGGACTTCGTGACCTTAGCACGGCGCTGGCCCGGTAGGCAAAGCGCGCACCCTCCGGTAGTTGCTCCGCATTTGGCTGCTCGCTCTGGCCGCTGGCGTTCTCGATCGACTTATCCATGACTTGCTCGCTGTGCGGCGACGTTTGTTCTTGCCCGGAAGCTACTGCGCTTCCTCCAGACCGCTCTCCTTTCCGATCAGAAGCGCAAGCTGGGGATGTGCGTTGCCACGTGGCATCCGATATTCAGGAGCCACCTCCGCCTCCCGGCCGCCGCCTTCGTCAGCAATCGCTGCTCACTGAACCGGATGACTCCTCTTGGCGCGAGGAAGTAACTGCTCGTCTTCACCGATATCAAGCACGGCGACGTCCACGCGCGCCTCGGTATCCCTCTCTCCGTCTGAAATTCGACACGGCGGACACAGCCACCGGTTCACAATGGAATGGCGAGACCTTTCCGTCCCCGCCGTCCTCTCAAAGCTCGTTTGGACAAGTTGCGGCATCCCGCCAATCCGTGGCGATGGATTGCGCTCTCGCAGACCCTGGTCACGTAGCGGCGTCTCCGACGGTTGGGCAAGGCGCACCAGAGCCCCCGCCGGTCCAACGCGAGCCTGCCGGGAAACTCATTCAGTTCCCGCGGCCAGAGTATGAGCCACCGGTCATCTTCAACGACCTTGCAGAACCAATCTTCGATCGCCCCCGGATCCTTGAAGCTCCGGAAGTGGTGCCGCCGCCACCGGCACTCGGCGGTATCACGATCGAGGAACTAGAGAAGGCCGAACCCGAGCGTCGACCGGGCATCGACATGCCCTTGCAGCCTGCGCCGCTCGAACAGCGGGTTGCAGCCATGGCGATCGACGCACTGCTCGTTCTGCTCGCACTGGTGACTTTTGCTGTTATTTATTACCAGCTGACTCACACGCGCCCGCCCATCGTTCAATCGGCCGCAGTGACAGCCGGGCTTTTCGCGCTTTTCTGGGCGGGATATCAATACCTGTTGATCGTGTACTGCGGAACCAGTCCCGGGCTGCGTGCCATGAAGCTGCAATTGCTGCGGTTCGATGGCACTCTCGCCAGGCGTTCTACACGCCGGTGGCGTGTTCTCTGCAGCTGGTTATCGGCCGCTTCGCTCGGGATGGGATACCTCTGGCAATTCCTCGATGAGGACGCTCTGTGCTGGCACGAGCGCGTCACGAAGACCTACCTTGCTCGCGATTCAACTCAGTAATACTCCTGAAACAAAAAGGTTTTCTTGATCATTTGCGAACCCGCTCGCGTTCTCGTTCGATGCGGCGCTTGTGCTATCTTCTTTAGGTTTCCCTGTGCCCGGTGGGCCCAGTTTTCATGTCCACTTCTTTGGAGAGTTCCAAGCGGCCTGCCGTAAAGGTCTTCGTCGCCACTACGGTGATGTTGACCTTCATCTCCTTCTGGCGCGCGGCAGCGATCGTTCTTTCTGACCTGGCCTCCTCGGCGTATTACGCCGGCGGCGACGCTGAAAAGGTCATCGGGAAAAGTGCGCCCTGGTTCATCCTCGCCGTCATGCTGTTCAGCTATTGCGTGCGGGCTCTTTACATCGAGTCCAGCGCGATGTTTGTGCGCGGCGGCGTATACCGCGTCGTTAAGGAAGCCATGGGCAGCACGCTGGCCAAGTTCTCGGTCTCGGCGCTGCTATTCGATTACGTCCTCACCGGTCCCATCAGCGCGGTTTCAGCGGGACAGTATCTGGCTGGCTTTATTCAGGACATCGGAACCTACCTTCATCATCCGCTGAAATTCAACGAGAACCATTTCTCCGCGTTCTTCGCTGTTCTCGTTGTGATTTATTTCTGGTGGAAGAACATTCAGGGCATCCACGAGTCGAGCGAGAAAGCCCTGCAGATCATGATCATCACCACCGTGATGGTCGTTCTTCTGCTTTTGTGGTGTACGATCACCGTCTTTAAGATCGGCGTCAATTGGCCGCCGAATCCGCTGCATCCGGGCGTCGTCCAACTCACTAAAGAATCTTTAGGCTGGCTTTACGGGTCGTGGTTCAGCCACCTGACCTGGGTCATCGTGTTCGTCGGCTTCGGCCACTCCGTATTGGCAATGAGTGGCGAAGAGACGCTGGCCCAGGTCAACCGCGAAATCGAACATCCCAAGCTAAAGAACCTGGAAAAGACCGGGCTCGTGATCTTCATCTACAGCCTGCTGTTCACGTCGCTGGTCTCGTTCTTCGCGGTGATGATCATCCCCGACAGCGTGCGTCCCGATTTCTTCGCCAACCTGATCGGCGGAATCGCGATGTACCTCGTGGGCCCGATGCCGCTCAAAATCCTCTTCCACGGCTTCGTGGTTCTGGTGGGAGTGCTGATTCTCGCGGGCGCGCAGAATACATCGATTGTCGGGGCCAATGGCGTTCTCAACCGCGTTGCCGAAGACGGCGTCCTGACCGAGTGGTTCCAAAAGCCGCAGCACAAGTACGGCACCACGTACCGGATCATCAACCTGGTTGTCGGGATGCAGCTCGCCACCATCATCTTGAGTGGCGGCAACGTGTACAGCCTGGCGGCGCTCTACGCCTTCGGCGTGATCTGGAGCTTCGCGATGAAGTCATTGGCGGTGCTGGTGCTCCGGTTCACCGAGCCCGGTAACCGCGAATGGAAAGTGCCCGGAAACCTGCACATCGGACGGGTTGAGATTCCCCTGGGCCTGGCCGCTATCTCAGCGGTCCTGTTTATCACGGCAGTTGTGAACCTTTTCACCAAGTCGGAGGCCACGATTGCGGGGCTCATCTTCAGCGGCGTGTTCTTCGCGATCTTCACACTCTCCGAACGGCACGTCGCTAAGGAAAGGCACGGCAAACCCGAGCAGCTCGATCAATTCCGCGTTTACGGAAATCAGGAGCTGGGCAGTGGCGCGATGGGTGTGCGCCCCGGCAACGTGCTCGTCGCGGTGCGTGATCCGCGCAACCTGCATTATCTCCGCACGATCCTCAGAAATACCGATACCGCTCGCCAGGATGTTGTGGTCATGAGCGCCCGTCTCTACCATCGTGAACATACTTTCGGCGCAAGTAACGTGGTCGATGCCACGCAAATCTTCGACCATTACGAGCAAGAGTTGTTTACCGCTGTGGTCGCGGTCGCCGAGAAAGAAGGCAAGCCCGTTTCGCTGTTGGTGGTTCCTGGCACGGACGTCTTCGAGGCGATCATGGTAACGGCACAGCGCCTCGCATCCAGCAAGATCGCTTGTGGCCGCTCGAACAAACTGACCGCCGACGAGCAAGGAAAGCTTACTGGTGACGCATGGGAGCGCCTCCCCGAGCCGCGCCCGAGATTGACCCTGGTCGTCTTCGAGCCCGACGGTACCTCCGAAGAATACCTGCTCGGCCCACACACCCCTCGCATGAGGCCGCAGGACATCAACCTGATGCACAAGGTCTGGCTCGATATCACGAAGGATCCACGGTTCGCGGGCGCGCACCACTATCACATCGTCGCGTTGGCGCTCGAAGAGCTGCAACGCGAGTTGAAGACTGGCGAGATGCGCGACGAACTGCTCGATAAACTTGAGCGCGAGATGCGCGCTTCGGAGGGCGATGACTCCCCGCCGTCGGCATCAAGCTACAACTGATGAACGTTATCCGAGGTAAAGAGAGCCCCGATCACAGGATCGGGGCCTTGCCTTTCGTTGCTGATGTTTAGTTGCCTGGTGTAGGTTCTTCGTGATGCGTATGGCCGCACTGACCAGCCCCGCAGCAATTGTGCGCGGTCTTCTTGCCTTCTCTTGCGGCGCAGCAATCTTTCATATCCGTGCACTTCTCCCCACAGCAACCAGCTGAGGTGGTGTTCGCACAGGACTTGCCGTCTTTCTCATTGCTGCAAGATGCATCGGCCTTGCCCGTACAGCAGGACGCGGCCTCTTTGCCATCCTTCGCGTTCGCGTGCATGCAGGCGTGCTTGTGTTCGCTGGACTCAGTTTTCGCCGTCGAGGACATCTTGTCGCAACAGGCGCACTTGGTTTCCGCACTTGGTTTGTCGGTTGCTGCAGGAGTTGGCGTGGAATTCGTGCTTTGCGCCCATGACGCGACGGTCAGAGCAAGTACCAAAGCGATGAATTTGAATTTCATGATTTCGTTCTCCTCGATGAATTTCGGAACTCAGTCTCCGAGTGCAAGCTCGTTGAGTCATGCGTAATCCGCTTGACGATTGTGATTTTGAGAAAAAATGAAGAGGGAGAACGAAATCAGATTCGAAGAACGGTGTTGAACTCCAGCCGGCGTGTGAAGGCTCGCCATTCTGGTTCGGATGCGGCCCGAGCTTCTTCCGACATTACCGTCACCGCCGCGAAACGCCTAACAACAAGCTTCTGCTGCTCGAGAGTGGAGGGCAGGTTCGGCGTTGTCTGTGGTCCCGGACGTACGCAGCAGGGATGTTCATCTCCGCATGGCACGCTCGCGGGTTTGAGGGGGAGGACCGGGGTAGTCGGAAGGATTTGTAGCGACCCGCAGCAATCATGAGCAGAACGGGCACCCAAAGAAGTGCGTTGTGACTCGTTCTTGGCGCCATCTGAAGTCGGGGGAACCTGCGCAAAAGACCCCACCCAGCTCACCATCGTGAGGAGCAGAAGCGCGGCCATGGATCCTGTGCGCATAGCCAGAGATGCAACGAAGACCCAAAGCTTGGCAGGAGATTGGCCGGAGGTATGTGACCGCGGTCACAACATCATGGTGGGTTCTACGCCCTACTTCTTCACAACCGATTCCAACGCCTTGCGCAAATCGGAGTATTGGAATGGATATCCGCTGCTGACAAGCTTGGCCGGTTCCACACGCTGGCTGGTCAACAAAACTTCCTCGGCCATCTGCCCGAAGGCGAGCTTCATCACGAACTCAGGAACGGGAAATATCGTCGGTCGCGAGAGCACTGCCCCCAGGGTATTGGTGAATTCTGCATTGGTAACGGGCCTGGGCGCGACGAGGTTTACCGGCCCGCGCAATAAATCGGTTTTCAGAATGTGATTGATCGCGCCGACCATATCCTGGATATGAATCCAGCTCATCCACTGACGCCCCGACCCGAGATTGCCGCCCACGCCCAAGCGAAAAGGCGGCAGCATCTTTTGCAGTGCACCGCCCTCTGAACTCAACACCACGCCGGTCCGGATCTGAGCGCAACGAATGCCCGCATCCCCGGCGGGCTGCGCAGCCGCTTCCCATTCGCGGCAGACTTGGGCCAGAAAACCGTCGCCCTCAGCGCTCTCCTCGCGTAACACTTCGTCACCGCGATTCCCATAAATCCCGATCGCCGATGCGCTGACGAACACTTGCGGCCGCTTTTCCGTGCGCGCGAGTGCTAGTGCCAGATTGCGCGTACTGTCGACCCGGCTGGACCGGATCTTTGCTTTCTTGCCCTCCGACCAACGACTGGCAACGGTCTCGCCAGACAAATGGACGACGGCCTGAAAGCCTGACACTGCCTCGGGTGAAAGTGGTTGCGAAGGATTCCATGCCACTTGCGCACCGCTCGCCGAACCGCGTACCAGACGCACCACCTGGAAGCCGCGGCTCTTCAAAGACGGAATAAGCACGGACCCGATAAGACCGGAAGCGCCTGAAAGCAGAACGGGCGGGGATTCTTGTGATGCCATGCGGACCTAAATGTAGCAGAGCACTGATCCGAATTTCGCGAAAACAGGCTTGTCGCAACGATTCCGGCGTTTCGGTTTCTTCACAGGAAAAATCCGGGCACAGATTTCGATCGAAGCGGGGTACGTCTCGTAGCCGTTTATAATCCAGTAAAGGGCTTAGCCTCCGGTAGTACGCTTCGGTCACTACCTCGTCCTATTTCCCCAAAGGCTATAATCCTGCATGGCGACGCTGCGCCAACAGATCGCAACCAATGTCCTCACGGTCACGAAGTTCCGCGACCTGATGAAGAGGATGCAGGCCAATCGGCCAAACGACGATCTGGAACTCGTCAAAAAAGCCTACGACTACTCGATGAAGAATCACGCCGGGCAGTCGCGCGCGTCCGGCGAACCCTATCTTGTGCACCCGCTCGAGGTGGCGCTCGTTCTCGCAGAAATGAAGATGGACTCGGTGGCCGTTGCCGCGGGGCTTTTGCACGATTCGGTCGAAGACACCTCCGTCACCATCGTCGATATCCGCAAGGAGTTCGGTGAACAGGTCGCTCACATCGTCGAGGGCGTCACCAAGATCAGCAAAATCGACTTCGCCACCCGCGAGGAACAGCAAGCCGAGAACCTGCGCAAGATGATGCTCGCCATGATCGATGACATTCGCGTCATCTTGATCAAGCTCGCAGATCGTCTGCACAACATGCGCACGCTCGAGCATCTCTCGCCCGACCGCCAGCAGAAAATTGCCAGCGAGACTCTTGAGATCTATGCGCCGATCGCGCATCGCCTTGGCATGGGCAAAATCCGTGGCGAACTCGAAGATCTCGGCTTCCGTTATCTCGATCCGATCGCTTACGAGCAGGTGAAAGAGGCAGTTGAGTCCAAGCGTAAGGTGGGCGAGGCTTTCCTCTCGCGCGTCGAAGGCGTCGTTCGAGACAAGCTGAAAGAGGCCGGCATCACCGCGAAAGTTGAAAGCCGCACCAAGCGTTACTACAGCATCCACAAGAAGCTTGTCCGCCAGCACATCAACGTCGATCAGGTCTACGACCTGTACGCGATGCGCATCGTTACGCGCTCCGTTCAGGATTGCTACGCTGTGCTCGGCATCATCCACAACGTCTGGCGCCCGGTTCCGGGCCGCATCAAAGATTTCATCGCGATGCCGCGCCCGAACTTCTATCAGTCGCTGCATACATCCGTCATCACGGAAGACGGCACGCCGTTCGAAGTCCAGATCCGCACCGAAGAAATGCACAAAATGGCGGAGGAAGGCATCGCCGCGCACTGGAAGTATAAAGACGGCGCCGTCTCGGCCCAGGACGAGCAGCGACTGGCGTGGCTGCGCCAGGTGGTCGAATGGCAGCGCGACGTCTCCGATCCCAACGAATTTCTGTCCACGCTTAAGGTCGACCTCTATCCCGAAGAGGTGTACACCTTCACCCCCAAAGGGAAAGTCGTGGTCTTGCCTCGCGACTCCACGCCGATCGACTTTGCTTACACCGTTCACACCGAGGTCGGGCACACCTGTGTAGGTGCAAAGGTGAACGGGCGCATGGTCCCTCTCCGCCACAAGCTGCATAGCGGCGACATTGTCGAGATCCTCACCCAGCCCGGTCATAAGCCCAGCCGCGACTGGCTTGCGGTAGTGAAATCGTCCCGCGCGCGCAACAAGATCAAACACTGGCTCAACATTCATCAGCGGGAGCGCGCCATCGAAATCGGGCGCAAGCTGATCGAGAAAGAAGCGCGTAAATACCGCATCGCACTCAAAGAGCTCAAAGACGAAGAACTGCAGCGTATCGCCTCAGATTATGGTCTTGGCCGTCCCGACGATCTGATGGCCGGCATCGGTTACGGCAAGTATTCCGCACGGCAGGTGCTGGCCAAGCTGGCTCCCGCCGGGGCCGAGCCAGTACTCGACCCGGAAGAGCCGAAAGAAAAGGACGCAGGCATCACCAGCGTCGTGCGCCGCGTTTTCGGTGGGGACAACAATGCGCTCACCGTCAAAGGCTCGGGTGACCTGCTGGTCTACCGCGCGCGATGTTGTAATCCCATACGCGGCGAGGCCATCGTCGGCTATGTGACGCGCGGCAAGGGCGTCGCCGTTCACGCGATCAGCTGTCCGAACGTCGTAAACCTGATGTACGAGCCTGAGCGTCGCATCGACGTGGCTTGGGCCCGCGACGACTCCACTCCGAGCGCCTATCCCGTCAAACTCACGGTCTTCTGCGACGACCGCTACGGCATGCTGAAGCTGATCACCGGCGTGATCGGCGACGCAAAATCGAACATCCGCAACATTGAGGCGCGCACCGCCAACAGCCAGGCAGTGGTCGACATCGTCCTCGACATCAACGATCTCAAACATCTCGAGACTATCGTGAACGGCCTGCGCAAGATCCCCGGCGTGCGCGACGTGCAGCGATTGCAGAAGATTTGAAGGCAGTTCTCAGTTGTCAGTTCCCAGTTCTCACTTTTCAGTGTCCACGGCACGATTTTGACGAGTCTCGCGTTGGTGCAAGCATAGAATCCGCGCATTCCTCGGGGCCAACGCTTGACATTCAATGCAGACGATTTAGTCTCCTTCACTGAGAACTGAGAACTGAGAACTGAGAACTGAGAACTGAGAACTGAGAACTGAGAACTGAGAACTGAGAACTGAGAACTGAGAACTGAGAACTGAGAACTGAGAACTGAGAGGTTTTTCTCCATGCGCGACGTGATCGCAACCAAAGACGGCCCGGCTGCCATCGGCCCCTACTCGCAAGCCATCAAGGCCAACGGATTCGTGTTCGTCTCCGGGCAGATCGCACTCGACCCGGTGACCAATACCCTTGTCACAGGAGACATCGCGTTCCAGACTGACAGGGTTCTCAAGAATCTCTTGGGAATTTTGACCGCCGCCGGCAGCGGCATCGAGAAGGTAGTCCGGTCGACCGTGTTCCTTAAGAACATGGGCGACTTCGCCGCAATGAACGAAATCTATGGCAGGTACTTCCATACGGCGCCACCGGCTCGCTCCACGGTCGAAGTGGCTCGGCTGCCCAAGGACGTCTTGGTTGAAATCGATGCGATCGCATTAGCGTGAAAGACAAAATTCTTAACCACAGCGGACACGGGGTTGCAAGGGGGATTGAATCGATCAGTCTATATAGACCATGATTGTCGAAGTTGCCGATCGCTTTTTTCCTGTGTTCTCTGTGCCTCTGTGGTGAAAAAGGTTTTTAGAAATGGAGCCCGAACGATGAAAACAGCAATCATCGCTATTCTGATTTGCGCAATCGGAGGCGCGATCGCCTTCGCACAAACCGCCGCCACGAAGCCAGCGCCCGCAGGCCCGACAAAAGTTACGGGCGACGGCACCAAAAACGCTTCAGGCCTGCAATATTGGGACATCAAGGTCGGCACCGGCGCAGAGGCGCACAATGGCCAGAAGGTCAAAGTCCACTACACCGGGTGGCTCACAACCGGCAAGAAGTTCGACAGTTCCGTCGGGGGCGCGCCGTTTTCATTCCGGATCGGAGCCGGCGACGTCATCAAGGGTTGGGACGAAGGCGTCGCCGGGATGAAGGTCGGCGGCAAGCGCCAACTTCGTATTCCACCCGATCTGGCCTACGGTCAGAAAGGCTATCCGGGCGTCATTCCACCGAACGCAACGCTGGTGTTCGACGTTCAACTCGTCGACGTGCAATAGGCAGACCCCACCGCCGACCGCAAGACGCAGGAAGTCCAGCGCGCCGCGCTGCCGCCGATATCCCTATGATTGGGATTGAAGATGTCTAGGCTTTAACAACTTTTCCGCTGCGCAGGCAGGACGTACAGACGCGCATGCGCTTGGTGGTCGCACCCACTTTCGCGTGAACCGGACGCAGATTCACGTTCCAGCGCCGCTTGCTCACGTTGTGGGCGTGACTGATCGTGTTACCGCTCATCGGCTTTTTGCCGCAGATTTCACAAACTTGTGCCATCGGACTGCTTCTCCAGAATCTCTCAGAACTTGTTGTGCAAACAGTAGATTGTACAGGATTTGAGCGGGTTTTCACAAGCTTGGTACCTCCTGGCAGATCTCATGATCATGCGATACTGAAATCATGCAGTCGCCACTAAAAGCGCCCAGTGCCAGCACGGATCCCAAGTCGGTCAAGGTGAATCTAACTACTGGGACGGGTATGGAGATCGAGTGGCGCGACGGCCATCACTCCAGCTATTCGTTCGTGTTCCTTCGCGATGCTTGTCCCTGTGCTCTCTGTGAAGAGGAGCGCGGCAAAGACAAGCGGGCTCCCGGTGAACCCCCAAAGCCTGCTCCCGGCACCCTACCGATGTTCAAGCCGGCCGCGAAGCCGTTATCAGCCGAGGGTGTCGGGAAATACGCGATCAAGTTCAATTGGAACGACGGGCATGAACTGGGCATCTACTCCTGGGCATTTCTCCGGGAGGTATGCCCGTGCGCGGAGTGCAAGGCAGAACGCGAAAAAGCTGGTTGACCGCACCGTTAGTTTGCCCCGGCATCCCGCCGCCCAAAAGAGATTGCCGCGAAATTGTGCACGGTATGCTGAGTTCGCCAATCTGCATTCTTCACTCTAAAATCTGAAATAGAAACTGCGAGGCATTCACACAGTTGTCCTTCCTAGATCAACTCAATCCGCAACAGCGCGAAGCGGTCGAGACCACCGAAGGTCCGGTGCTGATTCTCGCCGGCGCCGGCAGCGGGAAGACCCGCGTCATCACCTACCGGATCGCGCACCTGATCGAGAACCTCGGCGTTATGCCCGAGTCGATTCTTGCGGTGACCTTCACAAACAAGGCTGCGGCCGAGATGGTCGAACGCGTCCAGCGGATCGTTGGCGGACTCTCCGTCGCCAAGCCGGTGATCTCGACATTCCACTCATTCTGCGTGCGCATGCTGCGCCGCGATATCGAAGCCCTGCGTATTCCGTCGAGCGTTCCCGGGCAGCCTCCCATCGGCCACACCAAGAACTTCGTGATCTACGATGAGGCCGACCAGCAGAGCATCGTGAAGTCGGTCATGAAGCGGATGGGCATCGACGACAAGGAACTCACGCCGCGGTTGGCTCTCGGCCGCATCTCCTGGGCGAAGAACCACATGCTTGATCCGCAGGAGATCTATCTTCAATCGGCTGATCCCAAGACCGAGAAGATCGCGCATATTTTTGAGGAATACCGTAAAGAACTGCGGAAAGCGAATGCTCTCGACTTCGATGACCTGTTGTTGGAAGCCCTGCGCTTGCTGAAGTCCTCGGCCGCCGTTCGCGACTACTACAACCGGAAATTTCAATACATTCTGGTCGACGAATATCAGGATACGAACCGTCCGCAGTACGAGTTAATGCGCCTGCTGGCGGGCACGCGGCACAATCTCTGCGCTGTCGGCGACGAGGACCAGTCCATCTATTCGTGGCGCGGAGCCGATATCCGCAACATCCTCGAGTTCGAGAAGGATTTCCCGGAAGCCAAGATCATCCGGCTCGAGCAGAATTATCGCTCCACACAGAAAATCCTCGAAGCGGCCTCGGCCGTAGTCGCGAACAACGTCAAGCGCAAAGGCAAGAACCTGTGGACCTCGCGGCAGGGAGGCACAAAAGTCGGCTATTACGAAGCGCCCGACGGCGAGAACGAAGCGCTGTTCGTGGCCGATCGTATCGCCAAATACTTGCGTGAAGCGGTGGAAGCGGGCGAGACGCCGCGAACCGCAGTTCTCTATCGCACGAACTCGCAATCCCGCTTGTTCGAAGAAGCCATGCGCCGCTACCAACTCAAGTATCACGTAGTCGGCGGCTTCTCATTTTACGAACGCGCCGAGATCAAGGACATGATCTCGTACCTCAAGGTCGTTCTGAATCCCGACGATTCAGTGTCCCTGCTGCGCGTGATTAACACGCCCGCGCGCGGCATCGGCAAAACGACCATAGACACCATCGAGCGGCTGGCGCTCGAAACCGGACTCTCGCTGTGGGGCGCGACCGGCGAAGCCATCAATCGGCGACTCTTGCCGCAACGCGCGTGCCAAGCCCTGAGATCCTTTCGCCAACTGATCGAAGACGCCCAAGCGATGCTCGCTGGCTCATATGCCGAAAGTCTCACGTTATCCGAACGTAGCGCCGGCGTCCCGCCGGCTGGCGAGGGGGCGTCTCGCCCCCAAAGTACGTCGGAAGAAGGCGCTGAAGACGAAACCGAAGACGACACCGCTTCCTTCGATCCGTCCTCATTCGACTTTGGCGCTACGAATAGTGAGAAAGCTCCGTTGGAGGGTCGGGCGTCCCCGCCCGACGAGCGAGACGACAATACCCGGTTCGAGCCCATCATGTTCGACTTCGACGCCGTATCCAACGAACCGGACGATTCCGCCGATAAAGGCAACGAAATCGAGTCCGCATCCAGCGAAGGCGCCGTCGACTTCAATCCGACGGAACTCAATGCCAGCACTGCCGACGGATCTCCCGATTCCAACGACGGCGCCTTCCGCTCTCCCGGCGGGCCGGCCAACACCGCCGAGGTCCTGAAATTCCTCATCGATCGCACCGGATACATCAAGCAACTTGAATCCGAGGATTCCCCGGAAGCTTTCTCCCGGATCGAGAACCTGCGCGAACTGGTGAACGCCGCCCTCGACTCCAAAGACCGCGGTGAAACACTCGAGCAGTTCCTCGATCACGCCGCGCTAGTTAGCGACGCCGACGGATACGACGAATCCGCACGCATCACGCTGATGACGCTCCATGCGGCTAAGGGCCTGGAGTTCCCGCTGGTCTTTTTGTGCGGCATGGAAGAGGGCCTCTTCCCGCACTCGCGGACCCTGCTCGAAATGGACGACGTCGAGGAAGAGCGTCGGCTCTGCTATGTCGGTATGACTCGCGCTATGGATACGTTAATCCTGAGCCGCGCGGTTTACCGCCGCCGATACGGCACCGATATGCCCGAGGCCAGCGTCCCTTCCCGATTCCTCGAAGAAGTTCCGGCCCATCTGGTGGAAGAGATTGGCGGCTCAAAGCGTCGGGCGTGGATGGGGACCTATCCGGCGCAAGGCTCGCGCCCCGGGGCCTCCACGCCGAACCGCAATTCGAGGTACAGCGACGACCACACCTCCACACACTATTCCTACGAGGACGAGGACCAGAGCGAAGCCTGGATTCGCGAGCGAGCCGAACGCGCCAAGCCGACCTATTCCGGCAAGAGCTACAACTCTATCGATAACATCGCCGAGTTCTTCGCCTCGCGCGGCAAGAAATTCAACCTTCCCAAGACCGTGATCGAAGAACCCAAGGGTAAGCGCGGCTTCCGCCCCGGCCAGAAGGTCAAACACCCCAAGTACGGCGAGGGCACCGTCTACCAGCGTGAAGGAGATGGGGAAGACGCCAAGATTACGGTACAATTCCCACGGTTCGGGCTGAAGAAGCTGGTGGAGAAGTACGCCCAGCTGGAGAAAGCCTGATTTTCAAAAAGGTCCTGTCAAAACTAAACATTCCGGGCGAACAGTTCGCCTCGAATGAATTTATCAATTACAAGAGAGAACACTGCATTCATGGCGAATACAACGAAACTAAGCAAAGAAGAACGCAAGAAAGCCAAGCGCGCCGCACGTAAGAAGCGGGCAACGACCAATCCGCTGAAGCCTCGTGATTACCCACGCGGCTCCAAAAAGAGCAAAGTGAAGAAAATGGCTCGCGGTCAGTCGAAGCGCACCTAGTAAAAGTAAAGGGGAGGGCGGATTCTCGGATCCGCCCTCTGCATTTTCGGCCGCACTGGACTACATCTGGGCCGGCATGGCTGGCCATACACAAACCGGGAGCAACCTCTGGCTACCACCCAGCTCTTTGCCACAAAGTCCATCGACAAGCTGATTTCCGACTCGGAAGACGCCGACCGGCGGCTTACCAAGACACTCGGGCCGCTCTCCCTCACCGCGCTTGGCATCGGCGCCGTGATCGGTTCCGGAATCTTCACTGTTGTCGGCACTGCCATCGCCGGGCAGAAATTCGACACGTCGTCGATTTTGAACGCTCCCCTTCTCGACTATCTGATTAAGCACACCGCGTCTCTAGGCCGCCCCGGCGCAGGACCTGCCCTGGCGCTGTCTCTCGTTCTGGTCGCGATTGTTTGCGCGTTCACCGCGCTTTGTTATGCCGAGCTCGCGTCGATGATTCCCATCGCCGGCAGCGCGTACACCTATACCTACGCGACCATGGGCGAGCTCATCGCATGGATCATCGGCTGGGACCTGATCCTCGAATACGCGGTTAGCAACATGGCGGTGAGTGTCGGCTTTTCCGCTCATCTCGTCGACATGTTCGACTGGTTCGGATGGCACCCCGCACTGCGCTGGATTACTCCCGCTTACTTGCCTGCCGGCCTCAGCGATCTCAAGGGCGAGATGCTCTACCCGCCTGGGCTGCACTTTGGCTTCAACTTCCCGGCATTTCTGGTCGTGATGATACTGACCGTGATTCTGGTACGCGGCATCCGCGAATCGGCGGAAGCCAACAACACCATGGTCATTCTGAAAATCGCCGCTATCTTCGCCTTCATCATCGCGGGGGCGCATTTTATTCATCCGGGATACTGGCATCCGTTCGCGCCCAGCGGGTTATCCGGAATTTTGACTGGCGGCTCGATCATCTTCTTCACCTATATCGGGTTCGACTCCGTTTCGACCGCCGCCGAGGAAGCCAAGAATCCCCAACGCGACCTCCCCATTGGCATCATCGCCACGCTGGTCATCTGCACGCTGCTCTATATCGGAGTGGCGGTCACGCTGACAGGCCTTGTGCCCTGGCAATCGATGCTCGACGACGCCGCACCTGTCGTGAACAGCCTGAAGAAGTTGACGCTCGCCACCGGTTCGCACAGCCTGCATTGGGTGCGGCTGGGCGTCCTGTTCGGCGCGATGATGGGCATGATCTCGTCGTTGCTCGTCTTTCAACTCGGCCAGGCGCGTGTCTGGTTCGCCATGTCCCGCGATGGCTTGATGCCAAAGCTCTTCGGCAAAGTTCACCCGCGCTTCCGCACTCCGGCCACAGCCACCTGGATCGCCGGCTTCGTCGTCGGCGTTCCTGCAGGCATTCTCGATATCGGCACTCTCGCCGACCTTTCGAACATCGGTACGCTCTTTGCCTTCGTACTGGTGTCGATCGGCGTCATCATCCTTCGCTTCCGCGAGCCGAATCGCCGACGCGGATTCCGTGCCCCGGGCGGCATTGCTGCCCCCGTGCTCAGCGTCTTCTTCTGCGTGCTCCTGATGTCCGGCCTGCCGATCCTGACTTGGCTCCGCTTCTTCAGCTGGCTGATCATCGGGCTAACGGTTTATTGGCTCTATAGCCGCCACCACAGCGAATTCGCGCGGGAGAATTCGTAGACTCCGGCCGTACAAACGCTCGAACTCGAGTACCTCTTCCAAATTTGAGTCAAGAGATTTTCCCTTTGCCAACAGCAGCCAAAGAAAATTTGCGCGAATCGGCAATCTAATATCTACAATCTTCACTCAGAGTCATGGGTCTCTTCGCCAATCCGACGCCCAGCGCTTTCATTCATTCCCTTCCGAAGGCGGAGCTGCACCTGCATCTTGAGGGCGCGATCGAGCCCGCTACGTTGCTCGAAATCCAGCAAAGCCATGGCCTGAAGTCGGCAACGATCACCGACGTCGAAAAACTCTACGAGTACACCGACTTCACCGGATTCCTGATTGCGTTTAAAAACATCACTGAGCACTTGAAAGAACAGGCTGACTACGAGCTCATCACCTACCGCCTGATGGAGCG
>Ga0126371_10002635_pt1 | contig 15480 bp, 15 predicted proteins | sample PanSoiMetaPlot_4_FD_110145 | JGI IMG/M metagenome (GOLD analysis project Ga0126371, IMG submission 110145) | Tropical forest soil microbial communities from Panama - MetaG Plot_4 | ecosystem: Environmental > Terrestrial > Soil > Tropical forest > Bulk soil | place: Panama | collected 2016-02-17 | reverse complement strand
TACCGAACTCGCTTTCCACGGCATCTACACCTCCCGCCCCCCAGGGAGCGAAAAGTGTTACCCATGTGTCCGGTACGAAATGTCACCTATGTCTCGGGTCGCACATGAAATGAAGTCAAATGGATAGGCCGCAGTTGCGGCCTTTTTCATTCTCTACAAGCGCTTCCCGATCTGTGCTAAAGGAACGCGCTTATTTACAACGACTTAGGAGCTTTCCGGCGCCGATTCCGAAGCGTCGACAAAAATTCCACGGCACAAAACTGGCACAAAGCGGCACAAAAAGTTCGGTCATCTGACCGGGCTCGTCGACTTTTGCTGAGCCTACGGAAAGTACATTTCCCCACTACCCAATCGACGTTAATTGGGGAGTTCAGAGAGGACACCAGCAACCTTCAAGATGTCTGGTGTCGTGCCGTCCGAATTTACGCTTTCAAGCACAACAATGGTGCCGAGTACCCGCATTCGTTTGAAATAGAACCCGCCGCTCCCGTCGACAGCTATGGCGAGGCGTCCATCCATTTGCCCGAGCGACGCAGGCGTCCCCCAGTCTTGCTTGCCCAGCCCGAGACATACAGCTTCTGGGACGCACGGTGGGACGAGCCGCGCTTCCGATCCGAGCTTCTATAACGCTGCGAAACAGGAACTCGACCGGCTTACCGAACGAACAATGGACCCTGAGAGCGCCGTAAAGCCTGGACATTTCGGCTCGGGGCATGGGGACAACAAGCGACATGAGTCCTAACCCGTCCCGGACGGCTCGCCTTCGCATCATCCAATGCTGGTCAGAACTAGTTCCATGGGCCGCTATCCGACTCACGCCTCACGTGTTAAGACTCTGTTTCGCACTTGGCCATTAAACAACGAATTGCACGGCGGAGTCCGCGGCAGCGGTGGAACGTCAGTACAGGCGCTGGCACCTGAAGGAACCGCATGTCAAAGCTCGATGGAAAAATCATTAAGGCGGTTCGGGTAAGTAACACCGACCTGGGCAGGATCGTGGGCAAGTCGCTGAAGACCCTGCGCGAGCTCGCTGGTTTGACCCAACAGGAAGTTGCAGCCCGGCTCAAAATGGGACGAGCTAAAATCTCGGAGATTGAACGTCGAGCTGACGTTCAAATTTCCTCGTTACAAAAATATGTTGAGGCCCTTGGTGCTACTCTACGCATTGACGCTGCGTTCACAAGGGACGCGCTTCAGGCCCTCAAAATTCAAACGGCATTCGATCCCGAATTACACGACGATGACCAGCTTGTCTTTCCCATCTTCGGCGATGATCTTTTTCGACCGAAACGAGATGTCGTTTTAAGCGTGCGCCCAATTTACTCAAGACAGCTCATAGAGGGAAAAAAGACCATCGAACTCCGCCGCCGGTTCCCTATATCAGCGCCTCGCGGAACTATCGCCTACATTTACTCGACTTCACCGGTTCAAGCCATGATCGGCAGCGCCCAGATTTCTGACGTCCTGAAGCTGCCAATCACCGAAATTTGGAAGAAATTTGGCAAGCTCGCTCAGATCGATAAACCCGACTTCAACGCATACTTTTCTGGGCTCGATGAAGGATTTGCCCTCAAAATACGAAATCCGCGCGCGTTTACACGACCTATTGATCTGGCTGAGTTGAGAACACGTTTCGGATTCGAGCCGCCCCAGTCCTACCTCTATGCTAGCCCCGTGCTTCGGACGGCTCTTCAAGATGAGTACTCAGACGTATCTAATTGATACGAATGTCATTATCGGTCTTGAAGACAATCGAATGGTGCAGCCCGCATTTGCCGCACTGCTGAGCACTGCCGCGAAGCATAAAGTCGACGTGATAGTACACGAGGCCGCCCGTGAGGATATCGGGCGCGACAAGGATACAGAACGGCGCAAGATATCGCTGAGCAAACTTGCCAAATTTCAAGTCCTAAAAAAGGTCCGCGGGCTTGATCAGTCCGACCTAGAAAGGAAGTTTGGACCGCTTGTCCGAGTTAATGACGTTGTTGATGCCACACTACTGGATTCGATAGAACGAGGCGCAGCTGACTTTTTAGTCACGGAAGACCGCCGGCTTCACGAGAGGGCGCGCCGCGTATCCCCTGAGCTCGGCCGACGAGTACTTTTCGCAGCGGATGCAGTTCAGTTACTGAAGACAACTTTCGAGCCTGTTGACGCGCCGGTCCGCTACGTCGAGGAGATCACTGCGAATGAAATACCGCTATCCGACCGCATTTTTGACAGCCTGCGGCAGGGCTACCCAGGGTTTGACACATGGTGGCGAACCAAATGCGTCAAGGACCGCAGACCTTGTTGGGCGGTTTTCGACGACGGCTTGGCTGGCCTAATCGTTCGAAAGGATGAGACAGGTGCCAAAACAGATGCGACCGTCAAAGCAAACAAGATACTAAAAATATGCACTTTCAAAGTTCGACCGGAGAAGCGTGGGATTAAGTTGGGCGAATTACTTTTGAAAAAGGTGTTTTGGTTTGCTCACACTAATAAGTACGATCTGGTTTATTTAACAACTTACGATAACCAGGTTGCGTTGATTGATCTTCTTGAATTTTATGGCTTCACTAACACAGCAACAAAGCCAGACGGCGAACTCATCTACGAAAAGCGCCTGTCGCGAGATGCACTCGTTCCAGTCCGCGGGACTTCTAATTTCGAAGTTAATCGATTGAATTATCCGCGCTTTATCACACAATCTTCTATTATGGCTTTCTGTGTCCCGATTAAGGAAGCGTACCATGATATACTCTATCCTGACCTTAAAAGCCAAGACGAGCCGGACCTTTTCGATTCATTTGGTATGACTGGAGGGCCAAAGCGTCCAGGAAATACCATTCGGAAGGTGTACCTATGTCGGGCGCCGTCAAATCTAGGCCCGGCTGGCTCTCTCTTGCTCTTTTATAAGGGTAAATCAAAACGCGGGCCATCGCAGGCCATTACCTCGCTCGGGATATTTGAGGAATGCTCGATCGCGAAATCAACCAAGGACCTAATGTTGCTGACCGGTGGCCGTTCGGTGTACAGCGAACCACAGCTAAACGGGTGGGAGGCCACGGCGACCCGCCCCGTAAAAGTGATCAATTATCTACTTGCCGCCTATATCGAACCATCGATTTCGTTGGAAGAGCTTCGTGAAATTGGCGCGATAAAAGGCCACCCACCGCAATCCATCTTTGAAGTTAGCCGCGCTCACCTGGAAACACTGTTGCCTCGCATGAATCTCGGTTTCTCTGCATGACTAGCCACATTACAGCGATGACAGGATTGTCAGGTGTAGGGAAGTCGACACTCCTGCGGAAGCTGTTGGCGAGGGTCAATTTCCAGCATGTTCAAGCAAGTGCGTTGATCAAGATGGGGAGGCAACTCGTAGGGGACATTGTCTCATCTGTGGACCAACTGCGTGATGCAGACCTGGACGCTAACCAACGAGTCCTCATCCATGCTTTTTGGAGAACCGTTGACCCCGCCTTCAACCTGATAATACTCGATGGCCACTCAGTGATCGAGCGAGACGATGGACTAACCCTAATCAGCCCCGACGTCTTCGGTGCCATCGGCATTAAAAGTATGATCTTCCTGGCCGATGATCCCGTTGCGATAGAATACCGAAGGGCCAGTGATGCGAAGCGTAGCCGCCTAGTGAAAAGTGTCGAGAACCTACAATCAACCCAAAATGCTGCCCTGTCCCATGCCGGGGAAATTTGCCATACGTTGGGAGTGCCGCTTCATGTGTTCAGTCCCGCGCAATATGACGCTATCGGGGGTCTGTTGCTTTCCTACCGATTCGAGGGAAGTCATTAATGCTCGTAGTGCAGCGGTTGCGCTTCGATTGGGTGGCGAGATTTTAATAGGGCCCTAAATCGTGCGGTGCATCTTCTGTCGATTGCCGTCAGATCAGTCCCGAAGCATTGAACATATTATCCCAGAGTCGTTGGGCAACACTTCGCACGTATTGCCGAGGGGCGTCGTTTGCGACAGTTGTAACAATTATTTCGCTCACCAGGTCGAAAAGCCGTTCCTGGAGTTGCCAGCCATCGAGGTCTTGCGGTTCGACCAGGCAATCGAGAGTAAGAAGGGGCGGCTTCCGCTCGTCACTGGCATCATCCCACCTGATCTTTCAGTACGCGTCACACGAAAACTTAAGCTCAACACCACCTTGGTTGATGTGCCTCTTGCTGCGCGTAATCGAGTGGCCAGCATGAAAGAGGGAAAGCTGTATCTGCCGCGATCACTTCCCCTTCCTATTGGCCCGACGGTCTCGCGCTTTCTGGCGAAGGTGGGGGTAGAGGCAATGGCTCAAAGGTTCTTGTCTTACCCCGGAGGTCTCGACGACGTGTGCGATGAGGGTCAACTAGACGCGGCCCGGGATCACGCACGTCGCGGGAAAATACTCAACTGGCCGGTCTATACGCGCCGCATCTATGACGCCGACGGCACAACCTTCGGGCCGGACGGATCGCGAGTGCACGTCGTACACGAGTACGACCTTCTTGCCACGCCGGCGAACGAAATCTACTTCGTCCTCGCTCTGTTCGGGCAGGAATTCACGATCAACATGGGCGGACCCGATATCGAAGGGTACGTCGAGTGGCTCAAGGCGAACAACTACGGCAGTCCATTGTACGTAGGGAAGAATGCCTCAACCTATCCCAAGCGCATTGTAGATCCGCGATGAATTTCCCAACTCTTGTCAGTGGGGTAGGCCCAGATCGGGAACGCGAATCGCGATCTTAAAGCCTCAGCACCGCAAGTTCGTCATCACCCGACAAAGGGCGTTACCGACTTTGAGACGGGCACGTCCGCACCAACGATTTTCTGCGCGAACGCAACATTATCGTCTTGTGACCGTGACGGGCCGACGATCACACGCTGCAGCGGTAGTTGCGCAAAGTTCTTCCCCGAACAATGAAATATGTCTCCGTTCCTGTCCCTCGCGAGAGGTCTTGAAAACTTCCTTCAACGGTGGAGGATCGTGGCCCAGCTCTCTCAGCTGCTCCGCCGCAAGCTCGGTCCCGGCCAGCGCGAGGCGGTCGTCGACACCGCCGGATACCTGGCGCGCGACCGGTGCTACAGCGGACTTCAGTGAGATGAACCGTTCTCCAGCGTCATGCCCGCGGCAAGCTTGGCCATGACGGCGTGAAGAAGCCGTTCAGCGTGACCGGAAACGGTGCCGATCGATTGACGAAGTCTCGAGTCCGAGTGGGTCGAGGAGATCGGCATCTGTTTCACCGACACCTATAGGCTTGCGGAGGGCGCTGGCGCAGCGCCGCTCGCGGCGCTCTTGAGAGAACGCACCCGCATGCGGGGGCGCCGCGTTGTCCCATCCTCTCAGAATATCGATCGGGCCATCATGCGCGATCTTGGTCGGACTCGTGCCGGGCCGGTCGGACGGTGACACAGAGCCATCGGCCTGATATGGGTGCCGCGATGAACCCGCCCGATGCGATCCAAGAGCTCATGGCGCTCCATGCGTCGGGCCGCTTTGCCGAGATGGAGGTGCGGGCGCGCGCCGCCATCAAGATCGCAAGCAACTCGGCTATTCTGCACGAGATGCTGGGTATCGCGCTGTGCGCCCAGCGGCGCTTCGAGGAAGCGCTTCGCTCACTGCGCAAAGCCGTTGCCCGGCAGCCCGAGGATGCCCATTTCCACGAGAACCTGGCGCTGTGCCAGCGCCATTTGAAGCAATATGAGGCGGCGGCGGAGAGCTTGCGCAAGTCGCTGCAGCTTCGGCCGCATTCGGTCGCGACGCTCGCGGCGCTCGGCAGCGTATTGCGATCGTTGCGGCGTCTCGATGAGGCCGAGGTCGTATTGCGGCAGGCGCTCGCACTGGCGCCGCAACATGTGCAGACGCTGTGTGTGCTCGGCAATGTGCTCTCCAATCTCGGAAACAACGTGGAGGCGGAAACCTGTTTTCGCACAGCGATTGCGGTCGATCCGGCAAACCCCTTCGCGCTTGCGAATTTCGCCAATGTGCTGGTGAGCACGGGACGCCTTGCGGAGGCGTGCGGCGCCGCCGATGGCGCCCTGAACGCGATCGGAGCGATCAGTTCCGGTGCCGCACCGGAAGCCTGCGAGCTTGCCATGTTCACCGCGAACGTGCTGGCGGGCGCGAGACAGTACACCAGCGCCGCGCGAATCTACCTGCAGGTCTCTAAGGTGCGAAAATTGCTGACAGACGCACTGTCGGCCTATTCGACCATGCGCCAAGTCTGCGCCTGGCGAATCACGGCGGACACGGATGCCCAATGCCGCAATCGTCGTTTTTCGCAGGATGAGCTCGATGCCATCTCGCCGCACACCAGCACCATGATGGCAATCATGACGGCGTCGCAGCAATTGGAGGTGGCGCGCAATCATTCGCAACGTTTCGGCAGGCCTGCCGTTCTGTCGGCAGCACGGCAGGGCGCGACGCGGGACCGCATACGCATCGGATATGTTTCGGGAGATCTTTGCGACCATGCATTTTCGCGGCTCACATTGCCGGTGTTGGAGAACCATGATCGGGCTCGCTTCGAAGTCTTCGCCTATGACTACACGCCCCCGACGCCGGACGATCTTCGCGGGCGCATCGAGGGCGCTTTCGATCGCATGGTCTCGTTGCACCTGTTGTCGGATGCGGCCGCCGCGCAACGAATAGCCGCCGACTCCTGCGATGTCGTCGTCGACGGCACCGGATGGACGCAGCGCACGCGAAGCCAGCTTTTGCGATTCCGACCGGCGCCAGTCCAAGTCCAATGGCTCGGGTACCCGGGCACGCTGGGCGCTCCCTGGTGCGACTACATCGTGGCTGACAAGGTCCTGATCAGGCCTGGCGAGGAGCAATTCTACGCCGAAAAGGTCATCAGGATGCCGTTCACTTATCTGCCCAACGGCGGGGACTCTGTCGGCGATCCGGGCACTCGCGCAGATCACGGGCTTCCCGGCGAGGCCGTGGTGTTCTGCTCATTCAACCAGGCCTACAAGGTCACCGCGGATGTGTTCGGCAAGTGGATGGAATTGCTGCGCCAGGTCGAGCAGTCGGTGCTTTGGCTGCCCGGCTTTCGCGAGGAGGTGCGGGAGGCGCTGCGGCGCGAGGCCGAAACTCGCGGGGTGTCGGGAGAGCGCCTGTTTTTTGCTCCGTTTGTCGCGGGACACGATCGGCATTTGGCACGGCTCACCCATGCCGATCTGGCGCTCGATTGCTGCCCCTACGGGTCGCATACGACCGGGAGTGACGCACTATGGGCCGGCGTGCCCTTGATCGGCTTGGCGGGCGACACATTTGCCTCGCGCGTGTCGGCCAGCATACTGCCAGCGGCGGGGCTCGCCGACCTCGTCACCACGTCGCTCGCCGACTATCACGCCCTTGCGCTTCGCTACGCGTCCGATCGCCAATTGCTGGCGGCGCTCAAGGCGCGCGTTGCGGGGTGCCGGTCGTCGCCTCTGTTCGATTCCAAGCGATTTGCGCGCGATCTTGAGAAGGCATACGCCGCTGTGGTCGAGCGTAGCCGGGCCGGATTGGCGCCCGATCACGTTGCGGTGTCGCAGCTTGTCTCGTAGGGTCGGCAAAATCGCCTCTCGCAGACGATTTGCTGGCGATCAGGTGGCGTAACGCGCCATGCAGCTCGCATAACAGGAGGATTCCCATGATCGGCAATCGTATCTGCGCTATCGCTCTGACCGCCGTCTCCGCAATCATTGGTTTTGCTCCGTCCGCGGTTGCCGCGCCGTTCGACGGAAACTGGAGCGTGGTTGCGCAGACCACCCGTGGCCATTGCGAAAGCATCCAGTTTGGCCTCGCAATACGCGGTGGCCAAATCTACTCTGCGGGTGGATCCTACGGCGGCTACCCGGCGGAGTTCGGCGGCCGGGTATCGCCCTCCGGGTCTATCCGGGTGAATGCAGTGGCCGGCCCGCGCACCGCCTATGGGGTCGGGCGGCTCGGGGTATCTCAGGGCCGCGGAAACTGGGCAGGTCGCGGTCCGTCCGGTGTCTGTTCAGGCGTCTGGAGTGCCTATCGCTCCTGATGCATACCTCCCCAACGAAAGCGTGGAGTGGCGAAGTCAGCGAGCTGTCGCCGATTTGAGTCGCTGCAAGGGTTGACCGCATATCCCACCGATCGCCCAGTCCGGGGAACGCGCCATGGTCGTCGCGCCCCTGTTCACGCTGAAGCGTGGCGACCCGCCTTCAACGTTGTCGTCCACCATATAAGATCACCGAGCATCTGCGCGCCTGACTGAGCGAGATAGGGATAATCGGCGAATGTCTTTCCCTGCTGCAGCAGGCCCATGAACTCGGCCATTCCGATGTGGACCGCGTTCCTCAGCGGCGCGACCTGCAACTCGACGAGGATCAGTCGAAGATGCTCGACCGCGCGCGCTGCGCCGACCCCGCCGTATCCGACAAAGGCGGCCGGCTTGCGATTGAACCCCTTGTAGGTGTGGTCGAGCGCGTTCTTGAGCACGCCCGGGACGCCATGATTGTATTCGCCGGTCACGAAGACATAGCCGTCGAGTTCGGCGACTTTCCTGCCCCAGCGTTGCGCTACCTCGTTCTTCGGCGATTCCCAAGCTGGGGATTTCAGTTCGTTGAAGAGCGGCAAGGGAAAATCGCGCAGGTCGACAGCCTCGAAATCAGCGCCTCCGTGGGCCTTCGCCAGTTCGAATATCCATTGCGCAGGTTTATCGCCGAAACGCCCCTCACGTGTGGTGCAGATAATGATCCCGATCTTCGGCTTGCTCATGGTGTGCTCCATGCTGGTATAAAAAAGTTACCTGCGCTATCTTGTGTACTAGGAGTCACCGCGCAAGGAGGCACATCCATGTCACCTAGGCACATAGGGCTCGTTGAATCCTGTCAGCCGGTCAGGGCACTTCTCTCTCGTGTCGGCGACAAGTGGAGCATGCTGATTGTGATGGCTCTGCGCGACGGGCCGTTGCGGTTCAATGAAATCAAGCGAGCCTTGAGTTCGATTTCGCAACGCATGCTGACGCTGACCCTGCGCGGTATGGAGCGGGACGGGCTGGTCAGGCGGATCGTGACGCCGACGAACCCGCCGCGTGTCGATTATGAACTGACCAAGTTGGGGCACTCGCTACGGCAGCCTGTCGAGACGCTCGGCCGGTGGGCTTACGAGCATGCATCGGAAATCGAGGATGCCCAGCGGCACTTCGACCGGGCGAAGGAGAACGCATCGCGTCCCGCTTCTCGTTCCGATGGGAGCAGGATCCGTTCCGTTGCGTCATGAAGCGCGATCAACAAGCGGTTTTGAGTGAAGCTCCCCGCTACCAGGGCAAACCGGCCGCGTCGTCCCTGTCTGATGGTCGACGCAGGGGTGCCAAGCCTCTTTCCCCGGCAAAGCGGGTCACCGTTGGAAAGCCGCAATCAGGTGGGTTACTTTTGGCGCACCCTCCCGTTGGAACTGATGAACGAGTGCCTGCTGTTCCCGATCGGCATGCGTCACCCGCTCGTGTTGACGCAGATGCTCACCCCATGAGTCCAATTTGAACGTTTCGATGAAACGACCCTCGCGCGCCAGGTCCTCGAACACCTCCCATTCAAACGCGCCGTCCCGGCGTCGCTCGCTCCCCAGTTTTTCAAGCGCCTGCAGAAACGTGTCGCGATCATCCGGTCTGATCTGATATTCCACCGTCACCAGCACGGGACCTCGATCCCCTTCGACCTCTGCAAACAGCGCAGGCGTCGGCCAGTGCATAGACGGCGTCAGGTCAAGTCCCGCGCCGGTCTGAAGCTTCCAGCGCCAGAGTGCAGGCACTGCCATCAGGGCCCCGAGGCCGGCAAGGATGTGAGCGGCGGGCAGACCACTCAGCGCAGCGACCTTGCCCCAGACGGCGCTGCCAACAGTCAGGGAACCGAACATCACGGTGCCGAAGATCGACAGCCCTCGACCTCGCACCCATCCCGGTAAAGAGACCTGAGCGGAGACGTTTATGGTCGCCAACACCATGATCCACGAGGCACCGGCGATCAGACTGCCCGCGAGTGCTATCGTCCATTGCCTCGCGAAAGCAAACAGCAGAAGGGCTATGACTGTGCCCAGGGTGCCCAGCGCGACCACTCGGTCGGCCCCAAGACGGTGGGTGAGCGATGGCAGGCCGAAGGCGCCTGCCACCGCACCTGCTCCGATCGCTCCCAGCAGGATGCCGTAAAGTTCAGGCCCCCCCGCCACCTGGTCGCGCGCAACGAGCGGCAGCAGCGCCCAATAAGCGCTCGCAAACAAGAAAAAACCGCTTGCCCGGATGAGGGTCGCCCGCAGATGGGGATTATGCCGCGCGTGCCGTAAGCCGGCGCCGATGGCGCGGTGAAATTGTTCCGGCGGGAGGCGATCTCCCGAACTGCCGTCTGGCGGGCGCCACCACAAGAGAGCCGCAATGACCGCAATGGTGGTAACCGCGTTCACCCAGAACGGGGCGGCAATGCCCCACGCTGCGATGATCACACCAGCGAGTGCCGGTCCAATGGCGCGGCTGACATTGAGGCCGACGCTATTCAGGGCCACCGCCGGCTGAAGATGCCGTCGGGGAACCAGCTGCGGAACGATCGCCTGCCAGGCGGGCATGATTAGCGCCGCGGCGGCCGCCGCCGCGAACGTAAAGCCCAGAAGGAAGGCTGGCGTGACCCACGATAGCCTGACTATCAGTCCGAAAATCGCGACCAAAGCTGCAACAGTGGCCTGTGTGACAATGAGAAGCCGTCGGCGATCGATGATGTCTGCGAGCGCTCCGGCCGGAAGGGCGAACAAGAACATCGGCAGCGACGCGGCGACCTGAACCAATGACACAGAAAAAGGCTCGGGGTCGAGACCGGTCATCAGCCAACCGGCTGCTGCGCTTTGCATCCAGGTGCCTATGTTGGCAACGACTGTTGCAAGCCAGAGCACCGCGAACGCGCGAGCGCGAAATGGCGCCAATGATGATCCGTCATCTGGTGGCTGAGGGATCGCGACTTTCGCAGACTCGGAGCTCGTCCTCGCCATAGATTCACCGGCGCGAAGGGGCCAGCTTGGGGACTTCGGGAAAGAGGTTGTCGCGGTTTGGCATTCTCACCTGCGGGCGCGATCTTGCGTCCATGGTGTCGGCTTCGCCAAACACCTCATTCATGTATAGCAAATATGCGGTGAGGGCGTAGACATCATCGTTGCTGCCACGATCGGCTTGGGCGCCTTGATCCCCCTCATAAGCCATGTGGGGGCGCCTCGCGGTGCTCAACGCAGCGCTCATCGCCGCCGCTGTAGCCCGCGACCTTGAAACAGCATAGCCTCTCGCTGAATGAACAGTGGCCCGGAAGGCGGTCCTCCGAGGCGCGCCGTACAGGAGAGCGGATATGAAATGCGCGGGCACTATCGTTGGTCTGGCTTTTGCTCTGGCGACCCAAGTCGAGGCGGCTGAAATAAAGGTGATTTCCACCGGCGGAGCGAGGGCGGTGATGACGACCCTTGTCCCTCAATTCGAGCGCCAGTCGGGACACAAGGTGGGCATCGACTTCGGGACACCGGGCAACATGCGGGGCAGGCTGCTTCAGGGCGAAGCCGCTGATGTTGCGGTTGCAATTGCGGCAATCCTGCCCGATCTTGAAAAGGCTGGTAAGATCGTACCCGGTGCACGCATGGAGTTTGCCGCCAGTTACGTTGGCGTTGTGGTGCGAGCAGGCGCGCCAAAGCTCGACGTGAGTACGCCCGACGCCGTCAAGCAAGCGATGCTCATGGCCAAGGCAGTCGCGCTGTCCGATCCAAAGGCCGGCACCCAGCTCGGAGCCACATTTATCGGCGTTGCAGATCGCCTTGGCTTCGGTGCCGAGCTTCGATCGCGCACGAAGCTCATCCCTGGTCCTGGATCGGACGTGGCGGAAGCGGTGGCGAGAGGCGAGGCAGAGCTCGGCGTTACCCTGATAAGCGAAATATTGCCGGTCGCCGGCGTCGCGCTCGGCGGCGAACTGCCGGCAGACGTCATGCCGCCCACTGTCATCCACGCTTTTGTGGTGTCGGGGGCAAAGGATCCCGAGACCGCAAAGATTTTCCTCGAATTTCTCCGCTCTCCCGACGCCAGGACAATAATCGAAGCCAAGGGAATGAAACCCGGCCCGCTATGACGCGCGTCGTAACGCGTTGCGCACCATTGTGCATCACTGTGGGAATTTTCCTTGCAACCCATCCGCATGTCGATCTTCGAAGGTAAGCAACCATGAGCCGGTCGCTTCGCATGCAGTCCAACGTTTTTATTCGCCAAACCTGAGCCGGGAGATGGACCATGAAACTCGCTGTCACACCGCTTCACCCGCTCTTCGTCGCCAAGATCACGGCTGTCGACTTGAGCAAGCCGATTGATAAAGACCTTCACCGAGAGATCGAGCGCGTGATGGACGCGTACGCGGTTTGCGTGCTGCCGGGTCAACATCTGGAAGATGAGGAGCAAATCGCCTTTTCACGGTTCTATGGGCCGCTTGAGGTGTCGCCCGGCATTGGGCGCAGCCCCGAGACGGCCCCTCCCGATGCGCGGATACGGCACCGGGAAATATTCGACATCTCCAATCTTGATCAAAACGGCAGCGTCCTCGGTGCGGACAACGCGCGTTCATCATTCATGCTGGGCAACCAACTCTGGCATACCGACAGCTCGTTTCGGCAAGAATCGGCGAGTTGGTCGATGTTGCACGCCAAGGTGATTCCGACTGCCGGGGGCGATACGGAGTTTGCCGACACGCGCGCAGCTTACGATGCGTTGCCGGATGCGATGAAGAGAAGGCTCGATGGCCTGGTGGCCGAACATTCCCTATGGCACTCGCGGGCCGCGTTCGGCGGCTATTTACCGACCGAAGATGAACGCAAATCGTATCCCGCAGCGCGACACAAGGTGGTCCGCCGACATCCTGGATCGGGGCGCAATGCGCTCTATATAGCTTCACACGCATCGCACATCATGGGCATGCCGATCGAGGAGGGGCAGGCGCTGCTTGGTGAGCTGATGGGATTTGCGACACAACCGCAGTTCGTCTACCGCCACAAGTGGCAGGTCGGGGACCTGGTGATCTGGGACAACCGCTGCACTATGCACCGCGCCACGCCTTTCGACGCGGCAGACCATGTGCGTGAATTGCGCCGCACGACGATCATCGACACAGCCCCGGAAGTGCCGGTGGGGTAGGATGCGAGCGAACCAGACGATGTTGCCGGCTCACTCACGCGAGCATCCGCCATGAGACCTTCGCGTCGCAAATTTCTGCAACTCGGCGGGGCGGCCATGGCGGCGCCCGCGTTTTCATGCGCCGCGACTGCGCAGACCTATCCGTCGCGCCCCATCACGATGATTATTCCGTTTCCGCCCGGCGGCAATGTAGACGTGATCGGGCGAGTCCTTGCCGAACGGATGAGAGTGTCGCTTGGACAACCCATCATCGTCGAAAACGTCAGCGGAGCAAATGGAAGCATCGGTGTCGGGCGCGCCGCTCGCGCGAAGCCCGATGGCTATACGATTGACCTCGGTTTCCTCGGGGGGCATGTGCAAAACGGCGCTTTATATTCACTTCCATACGATGTGTTGAATGATTTCCAACCCATCTCGCCGCTGGTCGCTGCCCCGTACGTCATTTTTGCCAGGAAAACCATGCCGGCGAGTGACTTGAGGGAATTGATCGCCTGGCTGAAGGTGAATCCCGACACGGCGTCGGCGGCAATCGTCACAGTTGGTGTCCACCTTGTAACCATGCTCTTTCAGAAGGAGACCGGGACGCATTTTGCCCTCGTGCCCTATCGCGGCACTGCACCCGCCATGCAGGACCTGGTGGCCGGCCAGATCGACTTGTCATTTGACCTGCCGGTTCAGTTGCCGCTGATGCGCGCCGGGACCATAAAAGCCTATGCGGTGACAAGCGAGACGCGCTTGGCTGTGGCGTCCGACATCCCGACCGTCGGCGAAATGGGACTGCCGGCCCTTTCCTCCTCCACGTGGTTCGGGTTTTTCGCACCCAAGGGTACACAAACGAACGTTATCAGTAAGCTCAACGCGGCAGCAGTGGAGGCGCTGGCAGACCCAGCGGTGCGATCCCGCTTCATCGCTCTGGGCCTGGAAATTTTCCCGCGCGAGCGACAGACACCGGCGGCGCTCGGCTCATTGGTGAAGGCCGATGCCGAGAAATGGTGGCCGATCATCAAGGAATCTGGGATCAGGGCGGAATGAGAAGGGCGCGTTGCGTATTTTGATGATTCGCGTGTTGCGAGTCTGGATGTTGCCCGACACTTGCGTGGTGTGCGCGCGGAGCATTCCGGATCACGCCAAAGATATTTATGACGTGCATGAGGTGGTAAGTTGATATGCGCAAGCAGTTGATGCTGCTGTCCGCGGCTTCCGATCGCCCGGACTAACGTCGCCATCTTGAAGGATCAAAATGTTTTCCACTCCATCCCGGCCGGGGAATTTCTGCACTGGCCCACTGCCAAGAAGAAAATCTTGTTTCGTTGACATTTCTTGCTCGCCGCCAAGATATTGGCGCCCGCATCTCGTTTGAGGGTCAAAGACCATGACCGCAAAATCGTCCTACGATTCCATCCTGGAAGCCAACAGCGAATATGCCGAGAATTTTGGCGACAAGGGCAAGCTCGCCATGCCGCCCGCGCGCCGTTTTGCCATTCTGACGTGCATGGATGCGCGGCTCGATCCCGCCAAATATGCAGGGCTCGCGGAAGGCGATGCCCATGTCATCCGCAATGCCGGCGGTCGCGCTACCGACGATGCCATTCGCTCGCTGGTGATCTCGCACAAGCTGCTCGGCACCAACGAATGGTTCGTCATCCACCACAGCAATTGCGGCATGGAAACCTTCTCCGACGAGGTCATGAGTACCTTGCTGGATGATAGTCTCGCGACCGCGAATTTCGACGGCAAGACGTGGTCCAATCCCAAACATGGCGGCGGTTCGGTCTGCGGCCATTTCATCAACTGGCATACGATCAAGGATCAGCCCCAGAGCGTGCTCGCGGATGTCAAGCGTATCCGCACTCATCCATTGGTGCCCGGCAATATCCCGATCTACGGATTCATCTATGATGTGGTGACCGGGCGGCTCGACGAGGTCGAGGAGGCGAGCGCAGCCGGTCGACCGACAACCTGAGCAGCCGCTGCCGAACGCTCAGGCGAGAACGAACCTGTTAAATAGCTAAAACGGGATAGGCTAAGGCGAGGGAGCGCGGCTCTTTTGCAAAAACCGAACATTGACTGGTGAGAGCAGCCAGTTTGGCGCCACAGGCTGACTTCGCGAAGACGTTGGCGCACCGGGCCGGAGCGACGATGGCGATTTTCTTGTCGGAGTTAGCTCCCCCGTTCATGATATCTTCCTCAATTCGGCTGCCATCGTTCCAACCTGAACCAGCGACCGATGGAGTCACCCTGCCCCCTCCCTTGAGGTCAGCGCGCTTTGGCCTTGAGGTTTGCCGCGATCTCCAACGCTAGTTTGCGCCGCGTGTTGTCGCCGAGATAGCCGAAGAGGACTGCCAAG
>Ga0126371_10002634_pt1 | contig 15480 bp, 12 predicted proteins | sample PanSoiMetaPlot_4_FD_110145 | JGI IMG/M metagenome (GOLD analysis project Ga0126371, IMG submission 110145) | Tropical forest soil microbial communities from Panama - MetaG Plot_4 | ecosystem: Environmental > Terrestrial > Soil > Tropical forest > Bulk soil | place: Panama | collected 2016-02-17 | reverse complement strand
TTTCTAGGGGCCGCCTATGTTCGCTTGGTATGAGCAGGTGAATCCCGATGCGGCATAAAAAAATTTGCGTAGCACAAGCATCTGTGAAGTGAAGGGGCTGCGCGCGGTGTTAGACTCCTACGACAAGGCCGGTAGCTGATGGGTTCCGGTCGATCGAGGCAAGAGCGAGGGCTCCATGATTGCACTTACAGTAAACGGAAAGGCGTATTCGCTAGACGTCGAATCGGAAACACCACTGCTTTGGGTCATCCGCGACGAACTCGGGATAACCGGTACGAAATTCGGCTGCGGGATCGCACAATGCGGCGCCTGCACTGTTCACGTGGACGGCGAGGCCGTTCGCTCCTGCAGCATTCAAGTCGGCGATGTGGCCAACAAGAGCGTTACGACGATAGAAGGTCTTTCGTCGGACGCGAAGCACCCCGTTCAGCAGGCTTGGTTGGCCGAGGATGTGCCGCAATGTGGTTACTGCCAATCCGGACAGATTATGGCTGCGGCTGCTTTCCTGAAAGAACATCCAAAACCAACTGACGCCGATATCGATGCCAATCTCACCAATATTTGCCGTTGCGGAACCTACGTCCGCATTCGCAGCGCGATTCACCGCGCCGCAGCCTTGATGAAGACGTGAGGGGAGACGCGCCATGAATCAGATCACGAAAACGTCCATCACGCGTCGTCATTTTGTCATTGCATCAGCGTCAGCCGCAGGTGGCCTTGCCATCAGCGTCGCTTTTCCGGGTCTCGCCGATGCGGCGACCATCGGTGCCCAGGCATGGGGCCCCGAGAGTGTACCAAACGAGATCAATGCATTCCTCGCCATTGACCCAGATGGAAGCATTCTCATTCGCTCGCCACACAATGAGATGGGCCAGGGCGCGATCACTGCGTTGCCAATGATTGTCGCCGAAGAGCTCGAATGCGATTGGTCGAAGGTTCGCGTCGAATATGCTTCTCCATCAAGAAACCTCCGCGAAAAGAATGTCTACGGGGAGATGACTACTGTCGGCAGTCGTGGGGTGCGCACGTCGTGGCAAATGCTTTTGCAGGCCGGCGCCAGTGCGCGCGAAAGGTTGATCGCCGCCGCGGCGCAGCGCTGGAACGTATCGCCGTCTGATTGTGAGGCGGCAAATAGCAAGGTTACTCACAAGCCCACAGGGCGAAGCTTGGATTACGGCGCGCTTGCTGCCGATGCTGCAAACATCAAACTCGACAAAGAGCCCCTAATCCGCACCCCCGATCAGTTCAAGCTGATCGGCAAGCGACTTGCGCGACTCGATACCCCGCTCAAGATCAACGGCTCCGCCAAGTTCGCTATCGATACCAGGTTGCCGGATATGGTCTACGCGGCGGTTGCTGCATGCCCTGTGTTCGGCGGCAAGCTCAAGAGCGTTGACGACGCTCCGGCAAAAGGCCGCCGCGGCATATTGCAAGTGGTCAAGCTCGACAATGCCGTCGTCGTTGTCGCCGATCGGTTTTGGCGCGCCAAGGAAGCGCTGGCCTTGCTCAAGCCCGAGTGGGACGTCGGTGAGGCTGGCAATACCGACAGTGCTCAATTCGCCAAGCTCTATCGCGAAACGCTTGATGGACCGATGGTGACTGCGCGCAATGACGGCAACGTTGATGACGCGTTCGGCGCGGGCGGAAAGATCGTTGAAGCGGTCTATGAGGCGCCACACTTGGCCCACGCCACTATGGAACCACTCAACGCCACTGTGCATCTTCAGCCTGACAAACTTGAAGTTTGGCTCGGCTCGCAGACCCCCATGGGCACGATCCGCCAAGCGGCCGCTGCGTCCGGTCTCAAGCCGGAGCAGATTGTCGTACACAATTGCTTCCTCGGCGGCGGCTTCGGGCGTCGCTCGATCAATGACGAAATGCGTCAGGCAATTCTGGTTGCCAAACAAATCGACAAGCCGGTGAAGCTTGTGTGGACGCGCGAAGAAGACATGACGCACGACCGTTATCGACCGCAAGCGGCAGTGCGCATGAAAGCGACGCTCGGGCAAAATGGCATGCCGACTGCATTCGACGCGAAGATCGCCGTCGGTTCGATCCTGCGTTCGACGGGCATCAATAAGGTTGAGAACGGCATCGAGGCGCAGGCTGTCGAAGGTTTCGCCAATATCCCCTACGCGATTCCGAGCGTGCGTGTTGGCTGTATGCTGAAGAACACGCACATACCGGTCATGTTCTGGCGATCGGTCGGTTCCTCGCAAAATGCGTTCTTCGTCGAAAGCTATATCGATGAGTTGGCGCAAGCGGCGGGGCAGGACCCCTATAAATTCCGCCGAACACTGCTGGCGGGCAAATCCGACTTCCTCGGCGTGCTCGACACTATCGCAGAGAAGAGCGAGTGGGGTAAGCCGCTTGGTCAAGGACGTGGCCGCGGCATTGCTATCCACGAATGCTACGGATCGATCATTGGACAGGTGGCCGAAGTGACGGTTAGCCAAAAAGGCGAGGTCAGGGTTGATCGCGTGGTGGCCGCCGTGGATTGCGGCCATGTGGTCAATCCCGGGATCGTCGAGGCACAGATCCAAAGCGGCGTGATCTACGGCCTCTCAGCGGCGCTTTATGGCGAAATCACCATCAAGCAAGGGCGTGTAGAGCAGGGAAATTTTGACGACTATCAAGTTGTGCGCCTTGCCGACGCGCCGAAGATTGAGGTGTATCTCGCGCTCTCCGGCGGCAAAAAATGGGGCGGCATCGGTGAGCCCGGCACGGCAGCGACCGCGCCCGCCGTCGCCAACGCCGTTTTCGCGGCTACCGGCACGCGGGTCCGATCCATGCCACTCAAGAATGTGAAACTGCCCGGGCCGGTCTGACCGCAGCCGTATATTGAGCAGGGCCATCCTAACCGATGGCCCTGCCACATTTTCAGGATGTCTGGCGCGCCTTTGCAGTCTGGATCGCGTGCCAGATCCGTGCCGGTGTCATTGGCATTTCCAGGTGCCTGATGCCGTATTCGGATAATGCATCGATCACTGCATTCGCAACGGACGGTAAGCCGCCGGATGTGCCCGCCTCGCCACAACCTTTGGCACCGAGCGGATTGGATTTGGTTGGAACCGGGTGACTCAGTACATCAATCATCGGCGCGTCGTGAGCGCGAGGCATGGCGTAGTCCATGAATGAACCGGTCACCAACTGACCGTCGGAATCGTAGATTGCCTCCTCCAGTAATACCTGCCCAAGGCCCTGGACCACGCCGCCCTGAATCTGACCCTCAACCAGAAGCGGATTAACAACGGTGCCAAGATCATTGACCGCGAAATAGCGTACGACGCGCGTGGCGCCAGTGTCGGGATCAACCTCGACTTCGGCGACGTGGCAGCCGTTCGGGAAAGCGGAGGGGACCGGCTCCTTGACCACATGGTCAACGTCAAGCGAGTTCGGCACACCATCTGGAAGTTTTAGGCCGGTACGCAGTCGCGCCGCCACATCGAGCAAACCGATCGAGCGATCAGTGCCAGCAATGATGAATCGACCTCCGTTGAATTCGATGTCGCTGGCAGACGCTTCCAGCACGTGAGAAGCGATCTGTTTGCCACGTTCGATGACGATTGCGGCCGATTCAACGAGGGCCGTGCCGGCAAACATCACGGACCGTGATCCGCCGCTGCCACCGCCGAACGCCATACGGTCGCTATCGCCTTCGACCATTCGGATGCGATCGAACGGTATGCCGAGCAGATCGCTGAGGATCTGCGCGTAGGTCGTCGCGTGCCCCATACCGAAGTCGAGCGTGCCGGTGATGATTGTCACGGTGCCATCGGCTTCAAAATGAATGGCGCCCAGCTCCTTTCCGGGCGCGGCCGTGACTTCGAGATAACAACCGATACCCAAACCACGCAGCAAGCCGTGTTTCTTGCTTTCACGCTTGCGTTTTTTGAACCCGGAATAGTCTGCGATCTCCAGCGCTTGTTTGAGTACGCCGAGAAAGTCGCCGCAATCATATGTCATGTCGGAAGCGGCCCTAAACGGCAGATCGCCCTTGCGGATCATATTGCGTTTGCGCAAGTCAATACGATCAATACCGAGCTCACTGGCGGCAACATCAAGGGCCCGCTCGACATAATAGTTGCCCTCGGGCCTTCCCGCCCCGCGATAGGCGGAAACGAAATTCGTATTGGTGAATACGCATTTCGTTGCCACCTCGATCAGCGGCGTGCGGTAAACACTGGCGATGTTCTTGACTTGGTTGCCGGTAGGCAGCAGGGGGCCGAACTGCGAAAGGTGGCCGCCCATATCACCATAGCCAGTAAGACGGACCGCCAGGATGTGGGCGTTCTCGTCGAACGCAATTTCAATTGTCATGTCCTGCGCACGGCCATGATGGTCGGATACGAAACTGCCAGACCGCTCGTCGGTCCACTTGACTGGTCGGCCCAACGAACGCGCGCCGTGCAAGATGCAGATATATTCCGGATAGACCGAAGCCTTCATACCGAATGAGCCGCCGACCTGACCAGTAACCACGCGAACCTTGTCAGCGGATGCGCTCAGGATATCCATCAGCGATGTCTTCATGCCATGAACGCCTTGACTCGATGAGTAGAGCGTCCACTTGTTTTCCGCCGCGTCATACTCCCCAATCGCCGCGCGCGGCTCCATAGCATTCACCACCATTCGCTGATTGGAGGTTTCGAGCCGCGTTATGTGTTTGGCTTTGCCAAACGCGTCGGCAACTTTGGCGGCATCACCATAATGGTAGTCGAGCGCGATATTGTTCGGAACGGCGTCGAAGACGAGGGGCGCGCCTGGTTTCACGGCATCTGCAGGCTTAAGCACGACCGGTAACGGTTCGACGTCCACGGTCACCGCTTCGGCGGCATCCTTGGCTTGCGCAACTGTCTCGGCAATCACGCAGGCGACTGGATCGCCGACGAAGCGGACCTTATCGCTCGCGAGCGCTGGGCGCGGCGTATAGCGGATCGGCGATCCGTCCCGGTTCTTCAGCGGCAAACCGCATTTGAGAGGACCATACGCCGTCAAATCGGCCGCAATATAGACCGCGAGCACACCCGGCATTGTCTTGGCGTTCGCTGTGTCGATTGATCGAATAACGCCGTGCGCATCGCGGCTACGAACCATCACAGCGTAAGCTTGGCCGGGCCGGTTGAGATCGTCGGTGTAGCAGCCTTCACCCCGCACCAATTTGGGATCTTCGGTACGACGGACTGGCTGACCGACGCCGAATTTGGTCAGCGATAGTGCGGATTCGGTGGTTTGGTCATCCATTTTCGTGGGTGGCTCTCATTGGTCTACTGTCAATTAGTGCACACTGTCTGCTTCGACAAGAATAGCCCGCGGGACGGAGGGTTGCGTGACGCGTAGACACTGATACACTTTTCGTGATCGTGAAACATCACTACAACCGCGACGCGCCGGGGATGGCGGCTTGCGGGACCTTAGGAAGGTTTTGACAGTATGAGTGGCGAGGCCGGGGATGTCCCAGGCCTCGACCCCGCTATCAACCGGGCACCGCTTCCGCGGTCCAGGTGGGGTCGGCGGTCGCCTGAGCGGCCCGATGCTGGATTCGGCAGCGATCGGGGCGGCGCGACATATGCGGCGCTTGATCTTGGCACAAATAACTGTCGGCTGTTGGTCGCGCGTCCATCGGGTGATGGCTTTCGCGTCGTCGATGCATTTTCTCGCATCGTCCGGCTCGGCGAGGGGGTTTCATCGTCGGGCCGTTTGAGCGAGGCCGCAATTACCCGAGCGTTGGCGGCCTTGGCCATTTGTCGCAACAAGATGAAGAACAAAGGGGTTACGCGCGCCCGCTTGATTGCAACAGAAGCGTGCCGTGCTGCACAGAACGGCGTACAATTTCTTGCTCGTGTATCGGATGAATTGGGTCTTGCGCTTGAAGTGATCGACCGGGAAACGGAAGCGCGGCTTGCTGCGACCGGCTGCACGCCGCTAATTGATCCGCAGGCCAATGGCGCAATATTGTTCGACATAGGAGGCGGTTCATCCGAACTCGTGCGCCTCGCGCGCTCTCAAAGGGGTCGAGGAGGGCCTCCATTGCCGCAGATTTGCGGTTGGATCTCCGTGCCACATGGCGTGGTGACTCTGGCCGAAAGGTACGGTGGCATTACCGTCAGCCGCGAAAGCTACGAGGCAATGGTTGCGGAAGTTGCCACGCTGATCGCGCCATTTGTGCGCGAACACGGTGAAGAGGCAACGACAGGCGTCCATATGCTCGGCACGTCGGGCACTGTGACGACAATCGCCGGAGTGCATCTCAATCTCAAACGCTATGACCGCAATCGCGTCGATGGCTGCTGGATGAGCGCTCAGCAAATCAGCGCTGTCATTGAGCGCCTGCTTGCCATGAGTTATGAGGAACGTGTCGCGAGCCCTTGCATCGGGGCCGAACGAGCTGATCTGGTACTTGCAGGTTGCGCGATTCTTGAAGCGATACGGCGCGCGTTCCCCTGTCCACGCCTCCGCGTCGCCGATCGAGGGCTGCGTGAAGGGATGCTTGTGCAGATGATGCGTGAAGATGGCGCGTGGGGCAGTGGCAATCAGGCGACGATGCCGTGACCATGCGCGGCAAAGAGGCCGGCCCGCGCCAAAAAAAGATTCGGGTCAGAAGTCGCAAAGGCCGCACGGCATCGTCTCGTCAATGGCTAGAACGCCAGCTTAACGATCCGTATGTTGCGCGTGCCAAGCGGGAAGGCATGCGGTCGCGAGCGGCATACAAGCTCGTTGAGATCGATGACAAGGCGCACTTCCTCAAGAAAGGTGCGCGCGTTGTTGATTTGGGCGCCGCACCGGGCGGTTGGAGCCAAGTTGCTGCCCAGCGGGTAGACGCGCCGCAGCATGGCAAGGTGATCGCCATTGATGTGCTGCCAATGGACCCGGTGCCGGGTGTAGACTTTGTCAATCTCGACTTTCTTGATCCGGCGGCGCCGGAAAAGCTCAAGGAATTGCTAGGCGGACCTGCCAACGTAATGCTCTCCGACATGGCGGCCAACGCGACGGGACATGCGCGCACAGATCACCTGAAAATAATGGCGTTGGTGGAAGCCGCCGCTGCGTTTGCCCGCGAAGTGCTTGCTCCCGACGGCACCTTCCTCGCCAAGGTTCTGCAAGGCGGCACCGAGACAGCGCTGTTGGCCTCGCTCAAACGCGACTACAAAAGCGTCAAACATTTGAAACCGCCGGCAAGTCGTACGGATTCTGCTGAGCTCTATCTTTTGGCGGCCGGATTTCGAGGCGCTTTAGACGTCTAACCGGCCCGTTGGTCCGAAGGTTCTGCAGGCGTGGGAAGTCTGTCGGCCATTTCTGCTCCAGCTTCCGGCGACAACCGCGCAAAAATCAATACAGATAGCGCGGAAATTATTGCCACGACTATAAATGCGGGCGGAAAATCACTGGCTCGCAATGGACCGCCGCCCCTGAAATAAACCGTAAGCTCTACCGCCAAGGCACCGACCGCAACGCCGGCTGACACAGCCAACTGTTGGGCGACGCTAACCAGCGCAGTCGCCCGACTGATTCGATCAGGTTCAATGTCGGCATACGCGATCGTGTTGATGCTCGTGAATTGCAGTGAACGAAAGAAACCGCCGGCGAAAAGCAGGATCACCATCAGTGCAATGGGCGTGGCGGCGGTAAAACCTGCATAGACCGCGAGAAAAGCTGCGCTGACAACAGAATTGAAAAGCAGGACGTTGCGAAAGCCGAAGCGGCGTAAAATAATTGTCACCGCCCATTTCATCCCCATGGCGCCAAGCGCACTCGCAAATGTAATCATGCCCGACCGAAATGGCGTCATGCCGAAGCCGATTTGCAGCATGAGTGGAAGCAAAAAGGGCAATGCACCGAGACCAAGGCGAAAGATGAAACCGCCAGCAACGCTCGCAAAAAAAGTCGGTACTTTGAATAGTGAAAGGTCAAGCGCGGGATTGGGAGTGTGTCGCGCGTGCGCAAGATATGCGGCGATGAAGCACGCGCCACCGAACACAAGCCCTGCGACAATCGTCCAGGGGAGAAAGTTAAGTCCGAGCACGGAGAGTCCAAAGGCTACACCGCCGATACCAAGGCCGGCGAGCACCATGCCGAGGACATCGAAAGGTTCGTGCTTCTCGGCACGGACGTCAGGTATGTACCGCGTGGCAAGGAGTATTCCGAGCAGCCCAATCGGAACATTTATGATGAAGATCCAATGCCACGTTGCATAGGTTGTAATGAAGCCACCGACAGGCGGTCCCAGCACCGGCCCGATGAGCGCCGGGGTGGTTACCCAAACCATCGCGCCCACCAATTCACGCTTGCTGATCGTACGCACCAAAACAATGCGGCCGACCGGGGTCATCATCGCGCCGCCCATGCCTTGAATGATGCGGGCGATAACAAAGTCAGTCAGCGAACCTGAAAGGGCGCAACCAATCGAGCCGAGCACGAACACCGCAATCGCGGCTCGGAACACTGTCCGGGCGCCAAATCGGTCGGCGGTCCACCCACTCGCCGGGATAAAGATTGCTAGCGATAACAAGTAGGACGTGACGGCCAGTTTGAGCGCGAGCGGATTGGTGCCGATATCTGCGGCAATCGCTGGCAGCGAGGTGGCAATCACAGTCGAATCCATGTTTTCCATGAACAGCGCGACCGCAATGATCAGCGGAATAATGCGCTCACGAAACATCGGGGATCCGGCGTGGCTTGGGCGGCATCGAGACAGGCGTCTTGAAAGCGTAAAGCGGTGGCCGAAGGAAGGCTCCTTAGCGCCTTACGGGCTCATAACAGCCATCCGCGATTGCCCTAGGAATCGGCTTCATCCCATGCTATCGACCCACGCCAACCCAAAAGCGGGCCGTGACGGAAGGCGAGGAACCCCTCGCAACGGGCATTTTTAACCCGTATGCCGGCCGGTTCGATGCCTTTTCGGGCGATACGGAGTTGGCGATGGTCACAAAAAACAACGCAAGCCCGAGCGAGGGGCTCACATTCGACGACGTGCTGATCAAGCCCGGCATGTCGGACGTGTTGCCCGCCGACGTCGATATTCGATCCCGCATCACCCGCACGATCCCGGTCAATATCCCGGTTATCGCCTCGGCTATGGACACGGTGACAGAGGCTCAGATGGCGATCGCGATGGCGCAGGCCGGCGGCATCGGTGTGCTCCATCGCAACATGGAGCCTGACGAGCAGGCGGCTCAGGTCAGGCAGGTGAAGAAGTTCGAATCGGGTATGGTCGTAAATCCACTCACCATCGAACCGGACGCGACGCTTCAGCAGGCCCTCGACCTGATGAAGGATAACCGCATTTCCGGAATTCCGGTGGTCGAACGAGCCGGCGACGCGCAGCCCGGCAAGCTGGTCGGGATCCTCACAAATCGCGACGTGCGCTTCGCGACGGATCCGCGCCAGAGAATTTCCGACCTCATGACCAAAAAACTCGTCACCGTGCGGGAGGGAGTGAGCCAGGACGAAGCGAAGCGTCTGTTGCACCAGCATCGCATCGAAAAACTCCTGGTGGTGGATTCGCAATATCGGTGCGTCGGCCTCATCACCGTAAAGGATATCGAAAAGGCTGTCGCCAATCCGAATGCATGCAAGGACGAACAAGGTCGCTTGCGCGTGGCTGCGGCAACGACGGTTGGCGACAAAGGATTTGCCCGCACTGAAGCTCTGATCGCGGCAGGGGTCGACCTTGTCGTAGTCGACACAGCGCATGGTCACTCGAAGTACGTGCTTGACGCCGTGACGCGAATAAAGCGGCAGTCGAACAAAGTTCAGGTCGTTGCCGGCAACATCGCAACCATCGAGGGAGCCAAGGCGCTGATCGATTGCGGTGCCGACGCCATCAAGGTCGGCATCGGTCCGGGCTCAATTTGCACGACGCGAATCGTTGCCGGTGTCGGCGTGCCGCAGCTGACTGCGATCATGGATTGCGTGAATGCGGCCAAAGCGACCGGCACACCTGTCATCGCCGATGGCGGCATCAAGTATTCGGGTGACCTGGCAAAGGCGATCTCCGCCGGTGCCGATTGCGCAATGGTTGGCTCGCTGCTTGCGGGTACCGACGAAACACCGGGCGAAGTATTCCTCTATCAGGGCCGTTCATACAAGACGTACCGCGGCATGGGCTCCGTCGGCGCGATGTCGCGTGGCTCGGCTGACCGCTATTTCCAGCAAGACATTAAAGACACGCTCAAGCTGGTGCCGGAAGGCGTCGAGGGGCAGGTACCCTATAAAGGTGCAGCCGCGACGGTCCTCCATCAGCTTACTGGGGGTCTACGCGCCGCGATGGGCTACGTCGGCGCAAAAAATATCGGCGAATTGCACGCAAAGGCGGAATTTGTTCGCATTACCGGGGCGGGTCTGCGCGAAAGCCACGTGCACGATGTGACGATCACACGGGAGAGTCCGAACTATCCAAGCCGCGCCTAGTTATCCCTCTCTGGGAAAGGATGAGGGCTGCTCTATGTCAATCCGTTTTGTTCTGCTGCCGCTATTTGTTGAGGTGTTGCTCACCTTCGCCGTGATGTTCGGTATGATGCATTTTCGCACCTCTACGCTTCGGCGCGGAGAGACGCGCTTTGAGGATATCGCCCTACGCGAACCGAATTGGCCCGTGCGCGCCAGTCAATTCGCATATTCATTCTCCAATCAATTTGAACTTCCGGTTCTGTTTTACGTTTTGACAATTCTCTCGATCGAGACCCACCATGCCGATCTTCTTTACGTGCTCCTGGCGTGGGTTTTTGTTGTATTGCGAATCTTGCAGGCGGGTGTTCATGTGACCAATAACAATGTGCGTGTCCGCGGTGCATTTTTTGGAGCAGGCGCAATAGTGTTGGTCATTATGTGGCTGGTTTTCATCATTCGCATTGTTCTCGCGCTTCCATGACACCGGCGGCACGGCTTGCTTCCGCCATCGAGATTTTTGGCGCGATAGAAACCGAGCGTCGCCCGGCCGCCGATGCGCTCAAGGCCTGGGGACTTACTCATCGTTTTGCTGGTTCAAGCGACCGAGCGGCCATCGCGGGCCTCGTCTATGACGGGCTTAGACGCCGCGCGTCGAGCGCTTTTCTAATGGGCGAAGACACGGCGCGGGCGGTCCTCTTGGGAATGCTCAAGCGCGAGCGCGGTCTCACCACCGATGCAATAGCTGAACTCGCCAACGGCTCGCGGTACGCGCCTGACAGGCTGAGCGCCGAGGAACGCAAACGTCTTGATACTGCCGATATCAGCCACGCGCCGCCGCACGTTATTGGCGACTATCCTGAATGGCTCGAACCGTATTTTTCGCGCGCGTTTGCCGCTGATCGTGCAGAAGAAGGCGCAGCTCTTGCGTCGCGTGCGCCATTAGATTTGCGGGTGAACACTCTCAAAGCCGAACGCGAGGCCGCCAGCGCGATGTTGTCCGATCTTAAACCTGAGCCCGCGCGGTGGTCGCCTTGGGGTTTGCGTATCCGCCTTTCAGCGGATGCAAAGAGCCCCGCGATTCAAGCCGAACCAGCGTTCCTTAAAGGCGTGGTCGAAGTTCAGGATGAGGGGTCGCAGATAGCCGCACTGCTCTCTGCGGCCAAACCCGGTGAACAGGTGGTCGATCTTTGTGCAGGGGCGGGCGGCAAGACCTTGGCCATGGCGGCAATGATGCAAAACAAAGGTCAGATTTTCGCGACAGATGAAGACAAAAGGCGCCTAGCGCCGATTTACGATCGGCTTAAGCGATCAGGCGCGCGCAACGTCCAAGTGCGTACTCCCAAATCCGTCGGTGGAGAGATTGACGACTTGGCTGGACACATGGACCTGGTGCTGATTGACGCGCCCTGCACCGGCACCGGCTCCTGGCGTCGCAATCCCGACGCAAAATGGCGGATGCGGCCGGGTGCTCTGGAGCAACGCCAGAAAGAACAGACGGAAGTTCTCGACCGTGCCGTGCCACTTGTCAAAGCCGGTGGACGCATCGCTTACATCACTTGCTCTGTGTTGGAAGAAGAAAATGGGTCCCCAATCCAGGCCTTTCTCGCGAGGCATCGGGACTTTTCGCTGCAGCCGCCAGATGAGGTTAGTCAGCCCCTTGGGGAACGCGCCTTTATGTTTGGAAAGGCCGCGCGCCTGTCCCGAGAAGGCATCTTGATGACTCCGCGAACGACTGATACCGATGGTTTTTTCGTCTCGATGTTGCGGCGCGGCTAAGGGGTCCGGCTGGCCTTTGGTAATAAATCGCTAGCGGAATTCCCCGATTGTGCCCCAATCCGGGCCAAATTTACCCGCGATGATCGCGTGATTGTGGAACTGCGAGGGTCTCGTTTTGGGGTTTTTCCATGGTGGTGGCTAGGCGCGATCCCCCGCTTCATGTGGACGCGCGCGATGCTGCGTCCCCCAATTTCAGTGCCTATCCCGCTCCAAAAGCGTCTAAGCTGGCTCGGTTCGTAACCGTTATCCAAATGACAGGCTCGCTGTTGGCGGTTCCAGTTGGTATCGCAAGCGCATATTCGTTTTATCGCGCGAATTTTTCTCCAGAGACTACTTGCCAGAGCCTGCGCAACAACATCGTCGCGTTGCTCGACAAGAGCGTCGACGTCACAACGCGGCGCGCGCTCGTGCGGCGTGACGTGGAGACGTTTGAGAAAACCTGCGGTACGGTCGATCCCGACGCCACCGCGGCCTTCAAGACCCTCCTCGCGGTGGAAAAAGCAGCTGCTCCTGCTGCAGTCGCGCCAAGCGCACCGAAAGTGCAGCACAACGAAACAGCAGCGGCGAAAAATAAGGTCGAGCCGCGTCCCCAAGCGCCCAAGCAGCCAGTCACGGCCGCAACTCCTGCGGTGCCAGAACCAATGCGTCGCGACGCGGTCGTATCCGATACACAGTGGTTGGATGCCGTCCGCCAGGCACTCGTGACTCACAAAGAAACGGAGACCGCGGCGCCTACGCCTGATTCCGCGAAACCGCAAGCCGTGCCGGCGCCTGTTGTGCGGCCAGCGCCTCGCGACACTGGTTCAGCCCCACCCGCAGCGGCCGCTGCAAAGTCAGGCACTGCACCGACGGCGCCCGCAATGCCGCCGACCGTTGCGCCGGTAGTGGCGCCCGCACCAGGGCCGTCGGCGGCGCCCCCATTGCCTCCAGCGATTCCGATCGCGCCGCCACCGGCCGCGGCGCAGGCGACCGACAATCATCCGGTGCCGCCCGAGTCCATTCCGGACTCTGCACCGCCTGCAAGCGTCGATACTGCCGCGCCCAATGAATCCGGGCGTTCCCGCATCGGCAAATGGATATCGGCAATTCCCTTGCTAGGGCCGGTTGTCGACAACGCCCGGCATTGAGAAATCGGCTGGCAGTCCTCAATGCGCCATCGACAGGCTTGACCCGACGGTACAAAGCCCGCAAAAAGCGGCCCCGAACGGCCTTTGCGCACCAGATTCCGGACACGTTCGGGCCACATCGCCGTCCATGCACGACAAGGTCCTGATCGTCGATTTCGGTTCCCAGGTTACCCAGCTCATCGCGCGCCGGGTCCGGGAGGAGAAGGTCTATTCCGAGATTGTTCCCTACCAGAAGGCCGAGGCTGCTTTCCGTGAGATGAAGCCGAAGGCTGTCATCCTGTCGGGCGGGCCGGCGTCTGTCCTCGACAAAGATGCTCCGCTGGCGCCTAAGGCGATCTACGAAGCGGGCGTTCCGATCCTCGGAATTTGTTATGGCGAGCAAGCAATGGCGGCCCAACTGGGCGGCAAGGTCGAGGGTGGCCATCACCGCGAATTTGGCCGCGCCGAAGTGACCGTGACCGGGGACACGCCGCTGTTTGAAGACGTGTGGCGCAAGGGCGAAAAGTATCCGGTGTGGATGAGCCATGGCGACCGGGTCACCGTCCTGCCGCCCGGCTTCAATGTGCTGGGCACGTCGCCCAATGCCCCGATCGCCATTATCGGCGACGACAGGCGCAAATTCTACGCCACCCAATTCCATCTCGAGGTCGTGCATACGCCGCATGGGGCAGCGCTCTTGCGTAATTTCGTGCGTAAGATTGCCAGGCTCACCGGCGACTGGACGATGCGTGCATTCAGGGATGAGGCGGTCGAAAAGATTCGCCAACAGGTCGGCAAGGGTCGCGTGATCTGTGGTCTCTCGGGTGGTGTAGACTCGGCAGTCGCTGCGGTCCTGATCCACGAGGCCATCGGCGATCAGCTCACATGCGTATTGGTCGATCATGGGTTAATGCGACTCGGCGAGGCGCAAAAGGTTGTGACGATGTTCCGCGAGAGCTACAACATCCCGCTTGTGCACGTGGATGCATCCGAGGCCTTCCTTAAGGCGCTCGATGGCGTCGAGGATCCTGAGGTTAAGCGCAAGACCATCGGTAAACTGTTTATTGACGTGTTCGAACAAGAGGCGAAGAAAATTGGCGGCGCTGATTTTCTCGCCCAAGGCACGCTTTACCCCGACGTGATCGAGAGCGTGTCCTTTACTGGTGGCCCCTCGGTTACCATCAAGTCGCACCATAATGTCGGCGGTTTGCCCGAGCGCATGCACATGAAGCTGGTCGAACCGCTGCGCGAATTGTTCAAAGATGAGGTGCGTGTGCTTGGCCGCGAACTTGGTCTTCCGGAGACCTTCGTCGGCCGGCATCCATTCCCCGGGCCCGGTCTTGCGATCCGCTGTCCCGGCGCAATCACGCGAGAAAAACTCGACATCCTGCGGTTCGCCGACGAGATCTACATCGAAGAAATCCGTCGGACCGGTCAATACGACGACATCTGGCAGGCGTTCGCCGTCCTGCTGCCAGTGAAAACGGTTGGTGTTATGGGCGACTATCGCACTTATGAATACGTCGTCGGCTTGCGTGCCGTCACTTCGACTGATGGGATGACTGCCGATTTCTATCGCTTCGACATGGATTTTCTGGGTCAAGTTGCGACCCGTATTATCAACGAGGTGAAGGGCGTCAACCGCGTTGTTTACGACGTGACGTCCAAGCCGCCCGGCACGATCGAGTGGGAGTGAACGTGACTGTCACCATTTACGGAATCAAAAATTGCGACACGATGAAGAAGGCTCGTTCGTGGCTCGATGAGCACGGCGTCGACTATGCCTTCCACGACTACAAGTCGGTGGGGATTGAGCGCGAACGTCTTGAGCAATGGGCGAAGAAAGTTGGCTGGGAGATTTTGCTCAATCGCGCCGGTACGACGTTCAAGAAGCTACCTGATAAGGACAAAGTGGGGCTTTCCGAGACGAAGGCCATCGCCTTGATGCTCAAACAGCCCTCGATGATCAAGCGGCCGGTGCTCGATGCCGGCCGTGGTAAATTGTTGGTCGGCTTCAAGGCAGAACAGTACGCCGCAGCTTTGATTTAAATCGGCCCCTTGATCCGGCCGGCTTTCCCTGCCACATGCGCCCCATGAACAGGCCTGTGATTACTTCCGATTCGATCCCCGTGACGCCGCTTGCCGCCGAAGTCGACCGGCGGAGGACATTCGCAATTATTTCCCACCCGGATGCCGGCAAAACCACTTT
>Ga0126371_10002632_pt1 | contig 15482 bp, 12 predicted proteins | sample PanSoiMetaPlot_4_FD_110145 | JGI IMG/M metagenome (GOLD analysis project Ga0126371, IMG submission 110145) | Tropical forest soil microbial communities from Panama - MetaG Plot_4 | ecosystem: Environmental > Terrestrial > Soil > Tropical forest > Bulk soil | place: Panama | collected 2016-02-17 | reverse complement strand
GCGGTGATCGAGGGCCTGCGCCAGTTGGGGGCCTTCGGGATCAAGATCCCGCGCGAGTACGGCGGGCTGGGGTTGTCCCAGCTCTCCTACATGAAAGCCATGGAGCTGGTCTCGACGGTCGACGGCTCCGTCACCGCCCTGCTGTCCGCGCACCAGTCCATCGGCGTGCCCCAGCCGCTCAAGATGTTCGGCTCCGAGGCGCAGAAGAAGAAGTTCCTGCCCCGCCTGGCCAAGGGGTCGATCTCCGCGTTCGCCCTCACCGAGCCCAACGTCGGGTCGGACCCGGCCAACGTCGAAACCCACGCGGAGCCGACCGACGACGGCGAGGCGTGGATCCTGAACGGCGAGAAGATGTGGTGCACCAACGGGACCATCGCGGAGCTCATGGTGGTGATGGCCCGGACGCCGTCCAAGGTGGTGAACGGGAAAGAGAAGCGGCAGATCACCGCGTTCATCGTCGAAGCCGATTCCCCCGGCGTGAAGATCGAGCACCGGTGCCACTTCATGGGCCTGCGGGCGCTCTACAACGGCGTGATCAGCTTCAAGAATGTCCGGGTCCCCCGGGAAAACGTGCTCTGGGGTGAGGGCAAAGGCCTGAAGCTCGCGCTTACCACCTTGAATACCGGCCGCCTCACCCTCCCCATCTCCGCCGTCGCCGTCGGCAAGCGTTGCCTCGAGATCTCCCGCCAGTGGTCGAACGAGCGGGTGCAGTGGGGGCTCCCCATCGGCAAGCATGATGCCATCGCCCAGAAGCTCGGGACCATGGCCGCGAACACCTTCGCCATGGAGTCGGTGGCCGAGCTGTGCGGTGCCATGGCGGACCGCGGCGGCTACGACATCCGGCTCGAAGCGGCGATCGCCAAGCTCTACAACTCGGAAGCCGGTTGGCGGATCATCGACGACACGGTGCAGATCCGCGGCGGGCGCGGCTACGAAACCGCGGATTCGCTCAAGGCCCGCGGCGAGAATAACTGGCCCGTCGAACGGATCATGCGGGACTTCCGCATCAATCTGATTTTCGAAGGCTCGAGCGAGATCATGCACCTGTTCATCGCCCGCGAGGCGGTGGACAAGCACCTGCAGACGGCCGGCGACGTCGTCATGCCCGGCAAATCCATCGGCCAGCGCCTCGCCGGACTCTGGCGCTCCGCCCTCTTCTATGGGTGGTGGTATCCCACGCGGTGGATCGGCTGGAGCTTCTGGCCCAAGTACGGGGAGTATGGCGCCCTCGCGACGCATCTCCGTTTCGCGGAGCGCGCGTCCCGTCGTCTCGCGCGTGGCGTGTTCCACTCGATGCTCCGCTTCGGTCCCAAGCTCGAGCAGCGCCAGTCCGTGCTCTTCCGGCTCGTGGATGTCGGCGCAGAGCTGTTCGCCATGACCGCGTCGTGCGCGCGGGTCCAGATGCTGAAGAAGAAGGATCCGGCTGCGGGCGCCCGTGCCGAGAAGATTGCTGCTCTATTCTGTGAGCAGGCCCGTCATCGCGTTCGGGTGAAGTTCCAGGAGATGTGGAGTTCTGCAGACGTACCGACGTATCGCGCGGCGCAGGAAGTCCTGAAGGGGGAACATCTTTGGTTGGAGAAGGGACTGGTTTGAGCTACGAGACGCGCAGGGGCAAAGACGAGACGCACAGACGCGCAGATGGTGAACAAGTCAAAAGGGGCCAGGAGAGACTCTCCTGACCCCTTCTTCGTGCAACCCATCGGTGCGTCTGGTGCGTCTAGTAGCTTACGCTGCCTGATGGGCAATCATGATGCTTCTGAGACGTTCGGGGCTGTCACCGGTGGAATCCCCGTAGGGGGAGGGGTGCCCGGTCTCGTCTGCGACGATACTGGGGCAAACGAATTCGTATTGCCTCGCCCGAATCCTACCGGCAGCTATCTCCGTCGCGACGGGCGTCGCGATCGCCACTTTGATGGCACCGAGCTGCTCGACGGCTTTCGCGGCGGCGAGGACGCGCCAGGGATAGATGACCTGACCGTCGACGATGACGGCCGCGATCCCCTTCACCGGCTTCACCGGCCGCTGAGTCCGGTAGAGCACCAGATCCTGCCGGACGCGCGCCCGCGACTCCTCGATGGCCCCCTGCAGCTTCTCCAGCAGGTTCATCCCCGGCTGAAAGTCGGGATCCATCTCCGCCGGCGCCGACTCGGCCATCGCGCCGATGGGCGCGAGGTTCGACCCCAACTTGATGAACGACGCCACGATGACGTCGAACGTGGCCCCCATGGCCTTGGCGGCGTTGGCGGCGATTTCGACCCCTTCGGGCGTCACCCCGAGCAAAATGCAGGACCGGTACCCGCGGGACGCCAGCTGCTCGCCCAGGAGGGAACCGGCACCCGACTTGGTCGGGTACAGGCTGGGACGTTTCGGGGGGGTGGGGTTGTTCGAGGTCACGGGGCGAAGATACGTCAAACCGGGATTCTGAAAAGAGGGAGACCGCGGTTATCTTTCGCCCCGTCACCCCTCACATCCAGGACAGGTCGTGCCAACCAACTCGCTGACCGTCACCGATAACCGCACCGGCAAGAACTACGAGCTCCCCATCCAGGATGGGATGATCCGGGCCGCCGACCTCAGGCAGATCCGCACGGGGCCGGACGATTTCGGCATCATGAGCTACGACCCGGCCTACATGAATACGGCCGAGTGCCGGAGCGCCATTACCTACATCGATGGCGACAAGGGGATCCTGCGGTACCGCGGGTACCCGATCGATCAGCTGGCGGAAAAGAGCACCTTCCTGGAAACCGCCTACCTCTTGCTGCACGGGGAGCTCCCGAACAAGGCAGAGCTGGACGGCTGGGTCTACAACGTGGTCCACCACACCATCATTCACGAGAACATCAAGAAGTTCATCGACGGCTTCCACCACGACGCCCACCCGATGGGCGTGTTCGTTTCGACCGTGGCGGCGCTCTCGACCTTCTATCCCGAAGCCAAGCACATCGACGACGAGACCTCGCGCCGCAACCAGATCTTCCGGCTCATCGCCAAGACACCGACGCTCGCCGCCTTCGCCCACCGGCACAACATCGGGATGCCGTACGCCTACCCCGACAACGATCTCAGCTATACCGGCAACTTGCTGAACATGATGTTCAAGGCCACGGAGGTGAAATACGTCCCCAATCCCGTCCTCGAGCGGGCCATGGACGTCCTCTTCATTCTCCACGCCGACCACGAGCAGAACTGTTCGGCTGCGGTGATGCGCGCGATCGGCTCGTCCCACGCGGACCCCTACTCGGCGATGGCCGGCGCGGCGGCGGCGCTGTACGGCCCCCTGCATGGCGGTGCCAACGAGCAGGTGTTGCGAATGCTCCGGGAGATCGGCGACAAGTCGAAGGTGCCGGCCTACATCGAGCGGGTGAAGCGGGGTGAGGTGAAGCTGATGGGCTTCGGCCACCGCGTCTACAAGAACTACGATCCGCGCGCCAAGTACATCAAGCAGACCGCCGATCAGGTGTTCGAAGTGACCGGCAAGAATCCGCTCATCGATCTCGCCCTGGAGCTCGAGCGGATCGCTCTCCAAGACGACTACTTCGTGACGCGGAAGCTCTATCCGAACGTCGACTTCTATTCGGGCATTATCTACGAAGCCATGAAGTTCCCGGTGGACATGTTCCCGGTGCTCTTCGCCATCGGCCGCACTCCCGGCTGGCTCGCGCAGTGGCAGGAGATGTTGCTCGACAAGGAGCAGAAGATCGCGCGGCCGCGGCAGCATTATGTCGGCGCCGCGGAAAGAGCGTATGTGCCTCTGAACAAGAGATAGAAAGCAAGAGACGTCGAGAGGCACTACGTCGAGAAGCACTACGTCGAGAAGCAAAGCGTACGCTCACGCCTTGTTTCTCGACGCCTTTACCTGCGCCGTCTCCCGCCCGTACGAATCCCCACCGAACGTGACGGTCGCGCCGCCGCTTGCTCAATCGCCCGAGGCTGCAGCGGCGGTACCGACGGTTCGAACCCCGGTATCACTTCCCGCGGGAACGTCTTGCCGATGAGCTTCTCCACGTCGGCCATCATCAGCCATTCATCGGGAGAAATCAGGGTCAGTCCCAGGCCCTGAGCGCCCGCGCGGGCCGTCCGGCCCACCCGGTGCACGTAGGCCTCGGGATCATTCGGCACATCGAAGTTCACCACCATCCGGATTCCATCCACGTCGATGCCGCGGGCGGCGATGTCGGTCGCGACGAGGATCTCGGTTCGCCCATCGCGGAATTCATCGAGCGTGCGCTGACGATGGCTCTGCGCCTTGTCACCGTGCAGGGCGTGCGCATGAATCCCCTGCTTCCGGAGATGGGTCACGAGCTTGTCCGCCCCGTACTTGGTGCGGGTGAACACCAGCGTCTGCCCTTCGGGCTTGGCCTTCAGGATCGCGACCAGCACGTCCTTCTTCTTCGCCTTGTCGACGGCCACGATCACATGCTCGATGCCCTCGGCGGTCTGCGCCCGGCGGCCGATTTCCACCGACGCGTGCCCATTCAGGGCCTTCCGCGCCAGCGCATCGACTTCGGGCGAGACGGTCGCCGAAAACAGCATGGTCTGCCGCTCGTCGGGGAGGGTCCGGAGGATCCGGTTGACGTCGGGCGCGAATCCCATGTCGAGCATCCGGTCCGCTTCGTCCAGGACCAGCACCTCGAGCCTGGTGAAATTGACGTGCCCGCGCTCCATGTGGTCGAGCAGTCGGCCCGGCGTCGCGACGACGATATCGACGCCGCGCGTCAGCGCCTTGGTCTGCGGCTCCATCCCGACGCCGCCGTAGACGGCGGCCGCCGACACGGTCAGGTGGCGCCCATAGGCCCGTGCGCTCGTCGCGACCTGCTCCGCGAGCTCGCGCGTGGGCACCAGGACCAGCGCGCGCGTGACGCCATGACCTCCGCTCTGCGACAGCCGCTGGAGGATCGGCAGCATGAACGCGGCGGTCTTGCCCGTGCCGGTCTGCGCCGAGCCGATGAGGTCGCGGCCCTCGAGCGCGAGGGGGATGGTCTCCTGCTGAATGGGGGTGGGGCGCTCGTAGCCTTCCTCGGCCACGGCGCGCACCAGTTCGGGCATCAACCCGAGTGCTGAAAACGGCATGAAATACGTACTCCTTCACACACACGCACTCCACCTCCGGCCTCAGTGCCGGCGATGGCGGAGTCACTACGTCGATTGAACCTGGGGAATGAGTCCGGGCGTGTGTACAGCGCCGGTGCCCGCTCCTGAGCGGGACTGTCCTTCGGAAGGATGCCAGCTCGCGGTCCGAAGACAACCTAACTACAAATGCGTCGAGAGACAAGACGTCGAGAAGCAAGACGTTACGCCTCGCTTCTCGACGCTTTGCTACTCGACGCCTTGTCTCTCGACGGTTTGTTTCTTGACGCCCTTAGTTTTTTCCTCCCGGCTCCTGATTCCACCACCACATCCTCGGGAGCGCCACCTTGTCGGGCCACACCTGATCGAGCGTGTTGCCGTCGTACAGGCGGCCATTCTTCATGACCGAGGCAATCTTCGTGGTGTTGTGGATGTCCTCGAGCGGATTGGCGTCGAGCACCACGAGATCGGCGAGCTTGCCGGGCTCGAGCGAGCCGAGATCCTGCTCCATCCCGATGGCGTACGCGCCGTCATGCGTCGCGACCCGGAGCGCCTCGAGGGGCGTCATGCCGCCCGCCACGAAGGCCCAGGTCTCCCAGTGGCACCCTTCCCCGTCGAACTGCCCGTGGCAGCCGATGCCGACATGGCCGCCGGCGCGGACGATCTTCGCCGCGCTGGCCGCGATCTGCTGGTACACGTACTGGTCATCCGCGAACCAGCCGGGCCGCCGCAGCGCCCGGTTGTCGATCTCGTCATGCGGGAAGAAGCGACGGATCTTCGGATCGTCGTGGATGTTGTAGTGCTCGTAGAAATAATTCTCGGCGAACGGACCGCCGTAGTTCACGAGCAGCGTCGGGTTGTAGTTGATCCCCGACTGCGCGATCAGCTGCACATCGTCGTTGTAGAGCGGCATGATGGGGTAGCTGTGCTCGTGCCCCGGATAGCCGTCCAGCGCCTCGGTCAGGTTCATCTTGAAATCGAGCCCGCCCTCGGTGGTGGGCATCAGGTGCAGCTCCTTCGCCGCCATGATCACCCACTGCCGCTGCTTCCGGTTTCCGGTCATGTACTCCTTGATGGTGTGCACGCCGTAGAACTCCGAGTAGCGCTTCAGGACGTTCTTGGCGTCATCCAGACTCTTGATGTCCTCGCTCCAGAACACGCCCGGGCCGGTGTGGTAGATCCGGGGACCGATGATCTGGCCGGCCTCGACCATGTCGGCGTAGGTCAGCACGTCCGTGGTGGCGGTCTGCGGGTCCCGCGTGGTCGTCACGCCGAACGAGAGATTGGCGAGGTACTTCCACACCTGGCTCGAGTGAATGCCCCACTCCGGCCAGGGGTGCGCGTGCGTGTCGATGAGGCCGGGGATAATGGTCTTCCCCGACAGGTCCATGACCGTCGCGCCGGCGGGCGTCGTGCACGTCCCCACGCAGGCGATGCGGTTGGCGGTGACCACCAGATCACCCTTCTCGATCACCTCGTCACCCTTCATGGTGATGATGCGGGCGTTCTTGAGGACCACGGTCCCCTTGGGCACGTCCCGCGCCACCTTGATCGTCACATCCGTCCGCTCGGCTTCGTACGCGGGCTTCTTGTTGAGCGAGTCCACGCGCGCCTTGGCGACCGTGTCGGGCTTTCCGTTCGGCAGGGTGTCGCCCTTGAGGGACTCCGTGCGGAGCGAGTCCTGCACCACCTTGGCCTTCTCGAGCGAGTCGGCGACGGCGGGCTCATACCGGAAGAACGACCGGCCGATCGACCAGTGGACGTGCTTTCCGTCCGGCGCCCAGCCGACGAAATCGCCGCCGATGGTCGTGAGGCGCTTCACCGGGAAGGACGCCGAGCCCGGGTCGGAGATGTTGATGCTCGGGACGGTGCCACCGACTTCCGGCAGGGTCACGAGGTAGACGTTGTTCCCCGCGGCCGCCAGCACGCGGTCGGAATCGGGACTCATGATGATTTCGTCGGCGTTCTGCGGCTCCGAACCGGCCCCGGGGTAGGTGTACCCAGTCACCTTGATCCAATTACGGCGGTCGGTGCCGTCGAACCGCATCGAGACCAGCTCGTTGCCATCGTAGACGAACACGCGGTTCGGATCGCGGGCGAAATGCGGGCGGCCGCCGCCATCCACCCGGGTGATACGCGTGGTAGCGCCGCCGGCGGCGGGAAGCCAGACCAGATCCTCTCCGGTGCCGCGGTGCTCGGTCTCGTGCGCCTGACGCGGACCCTTGTAGAACACGATCCGGTTACCGTCGGGACTCCAGGCGGGCTGTTCGTAGAAGCCCGGTTCGCTGGTCAGGACCGCCGGCGTGCCACCCGTCGCCGACACTTTGCTCACCGTCCCGCTGGTGTCGGTCCACGTGATATAGGCGATCGACTTTCCGTCCGGCGACCACACGGGCTCCTGCTCGTGGACCGTCGCCCTCGTCAGCCGGCGCGGCGTGCCATTCGGGAGATCCATCACGTACAGCTTATCCAGCGCGCTGAAGACCAGGCGCTTGCCGTCAGGGGAGGGCGACGCGTCGCGGATCTGGTGCAGCGTGATCTCGCCCGTGTCCACGCGAAAATCGAACCGGACCAGGGGGCCGAGCTGCTGCTCGACCTGGGCCGTGAACGGGATCGCGCTCACCTGCCCCGACGGGACTTCGACGCGCCAGAACTTGCCGCCGAGCGTCGTGATGAGCGCCTTCGAGTCGGGCGTGAACGCCGAGTTGGGTTCGAGATCGCGGGTGAAGCGGGATTCCTGATCGTCGCGCGTGACGGGATAGACCAGCCATTTCTCGTCCCCCGTCGCGAGGTCGCGCAGGCGCAGGCCCGTCGCGGTATCGTGGCGCGTCGCGTAGATGAGCCACTTGCCGTCCGGCGACAGGATCGGACGCATCCCCGAGCCATCGACGTCGGTGACGCCGTTCGTCTGGCCGGTCTGCCGGTCGTAGACCGCGACCTGCCACTCCTGACCACCGCCCTGGTTTTGGAGGTTGTACCCGAAGCCGCCGCGCTTCCGGGAGTAATACACGTAGCGCGAGTCGTTGCCGAAGGCCGCGCCCAACGCATTCACTTGCGGCGCGCCCGGCGCGGGCGTCCCCGCCTTGACCATCGCGGTGCCGGACCCGCCGTCCTTGTGATAGAGCCAGAGCTCGTAATCGGAACCGAGCACGCCGGACGTCCGGGACGCGACGATGTAATTGCCGTCGGGCGTGAACACCGGCGACGCATAGAGGTTGTTGCTGCCCTTGGTCAGTGCCTTCGGGCGGCTCCCGTCGGCATCGCAGAGCCAGATGTTCTCCGCGCCGCTCCGGTCGGACAGGAAGACGATCTGTTTGCCGTCCTTCGACCAGCGGGGCTGAGAATCGAACGACGGACCCGACGTGATCCGCGTCGCCTTGCCACCCGTAATGGGCATGGTGTACAGGTCCCCCACGAGCTCGAACACGATGGTCTTGCCGTCAGGCGAGACATCGAGGGACATCCAGGTCCCTTCGGACGTCGTGAACGAGACGGTCCGGGTCGTGGTGAGGGGGAGGTCGCCCTTCTTCTTGCCGGTATCGGCGGCAACTCGGCTATCTGGGACCGTGGCGACGGGAACGGTGCGGAACGGGAGCAGCAAAGCAGCCAGGGTGGCGGCCAGGAATCGGTACATCGAGGCTCCGGAAATGGGGGTGACGGCGGCGGGCAAGAAACTGAAGCCGGCGAGGGGGGGCGTCAAGCAAAACGCCTCAGGAAACCCCTCACGGGGCTTGACAGAATCGTGACATCATATGATTCTTGGTGCCGAGCGAAGGGGCTCCGGCATGGTGCCGGGGTCGAAAGTACCAGACCGTCACAGGACCTGGGCATCGCCTATGGTCCTGTTCGTGTATCTGGGAGCTACATCCGACGCTCGACGGCGGCAAGTCCCGCCGGGTCATAACACATCAGGAGTCACACCAGTATGGCACGCATCACCGGTACCGTGAAGTGGTTCAACGACGCGAAGGGCTTCGGCTTCATCACGCCCGAGAACGGCGAAAAGGACTGCTTCGTGCATCACACCGCTATCCAGGCGGATGGTTTCCGTTCCCTCGCCGAGGGTCAGCGGGTCGAGTTCGAAGTCGTCCAGGGCGCGAAGGGCCCGGCCGCGCAGAACGTCATCAAGCTCTAAGAACGCGCGGTACCACGAAGAAAAACGGCGCCACCCTACGGGGTGGCGCCGTTCGTTTCCGGGGCAGCAGTCCTAGAACCCCATCGCCCGTCGCTGACGCGGCGCCGGCTCCTGCGACCGCAAGACAATCCGCATCGCCGTGGTCTCCAGGTCGATATTCCAGAACCCGATCCGCGGCCGGATAAACACATCGTGATCGGTCACCGAGAGCGACTCAACCGTCGCGTCGAGAAACTCGAGCAGCCGCATCCGCATCTGCAGATACGTCACGCCCTCACGGTTCGCGGCGACGCGGATGCCGACTTCGTCATCCAGCTGCCGGCGCACGAACCCCTGCGCGACTTCCAGAAGGCGCTGCGCCACGAGACGGTCGAGCGCCGCGGTCTCCTGGTCCCGCTTGGTGGTGAACCGGCGATCGAGCTTCTTCGCCATGGCCGGCTCACACAACTCGAGCAGGAGCGCCCGGACCTTCGGGTCGGGACGCTTCTGCTTGGTGCCCAGCGCTTCCCGCTCGACCTTGGCGCAGGTCGGCAGATCGTTGCGGTGGAGCCGCAGAAACTTGGTCATGCGGTCGTACAAATCGGTTCGTCCCGGCGCCGGCGGTGCGCGGCGTCCCGCCAGAAGATCAGCGACATACTCCTCGGAGACCTGGACGGCTTCGGCCAACTCACGGGGAGAGCGCTTCAGTTCTTTGAGACGACGGCGGACCAGCTGAGAAACCTTGATGGGACGTTTGATCGGTGTCGCTGCAGGCATTCAGTTCCCTCCGGTACGCGAAAGCCCGCTCCACGCATCAGCTTACGGGCGCGTGTGGGCGGGCCGCTGCCGGACGGAATATCACCAGACGAGGCTCTAAATGGTAGTGGGGGCATGACTTCCCCTATCCGGCAACGCCGAACGGCGTTTCGAGAAGAGAATCAGGGATCCCCCGAGGATGATCGCGGCGAAAGCGAACCACTGGATGATGTAGGACAGGTGAGGGCCGTCGGACAGGACCGGGAGGGGCCACCGCTGGATCGTGGGGTCCGGTGCCCGGTCCTTCGCGGGGGTCGAGTCGTCGATGACCCAGGGGAGTCCTTCGTGGGCCATGACAATCCCCGCCACGACGGCACTATCCCCTTCCCGCCACCGGGACTGATCCACCTGCGCCGCGTCGGGAGACGGGACCCACCCGCGATTCACCCAGACCAGCGCGCCACTCGCCAGCCGGAGCGGCGTGAGCAACGCGACCCCGGGCACGCCCTGGTAGGTCCGCCCGGTCCAGACTTTCTCCAAGGCGTAGTCATACGCACCGCTCGCCGTCACCCGCCGCCACTGCACGGAGTCGAGGGGCTCCGCCCCGGTCACCTCAAGAACCGGCGCGCGTTCACGGACCCGCACCTGGGCATTGTCCGCCCGCCGCTGGTGGAGGCGTGCGATCTGCCAGATCCCCAGGCGGACACAGACGACTGCGATGAGGATCGCGACGATCAGACCGAAGACGTCCTTCCCGCGGCTCATCCCCGCCTCCGGACCAGGGCCAACTTGTCCTGCCGGGTCAGCTTCTTGATGGCGGCCTCTCGGCGGAGCGCCGCGGAGCGATCGGGCTGGCGTTCGCGGTAGACGACACGGATGGGTAAGCGGGTGCGGACGTACGCACTGCCGGTGCCGGCACGATGACTCGCCAGCCGCCGGTCGAGATCATTGGTGACACCGGTGTAGAGCGAGCCGTCACGGCAGCGTAACACGTAGACCAGCCACTCGCGGGACATGGACGGAAGCTACAATTTCAGCCGCCGTGAACAACGCCCGTCCCGGTCGTCTGGCCCGCAATGGCCTGATCGTTCTCTCGCTGATCAATCTCTTCAATTATCTCGACCGCTATGTCGTCGCCGCGCTGACCGAAAGTCTCAAGCACTCACCGCTCCATCCCACCGATGCGGAGCTCGGGCTCCTGGGTACGAGCTTCCTGATCGTCTACACGCTCACGGCGCCGCTTTTCGGCCGCGCCGGCGACCGCGGCCCCCGCGCCCGCCTGCTCGGCATCGGCGTCTTCATCTGGAGCCTCGCGACGGCGGCCGCCGGCCTCGTCCAGAACATGTTTCAGCTGCTCGCCGCGAGGGCTCTGGTCGGCGTCGGCGAAGCCGCATATGGCACCGTAGGGCCAAGCCTGCTCGCCGACTATTACCCGCGGGAACGGCGCGGTCGTGTCTTCGCGATTTTCTTCATGGCCATCCCGGTGGGGTCGGCCCTCGGCTTCGTGGTCGGCGGATTGGCCGATCATCTGTGGGGATGGCGGTCCGCGTTTTTCATCGCCGGCGGTCCGGGGCTCATCCTCGCCCTGCTCGCCGCCCGGCTCTGGGACGCGCCGCGTGGCACGCACGACGAGCCGACCGCCGCGTCGAGTGGCGACCTGTGGGCCACGCTCCGCGCGCTGTGGAACAACCGGCCCTACGTGCTCACCGTCCTGGGGTACGCCGCCTACACCTTCGCCCTGGGTGGGCTTGCGTACTGGATGGCGGGATTTCTCGAGCGCGTGCGGGACGTTCCGAAGACCACGGCAACCTCAGGATTTGGAGGGATCGTCGTCCTCACCGGCCTGGCCGGCACCGCCCTCGGCGGCTGGCTCGGCGACCGGTTGCTCCATCGCACGCCGCACGCCTATCTCTGGTTGTCCGGAGTCGCGACGCTCCTCGCGGTTCCCTTCTTCGCCGCCGCGCTCCTGTCTCCATCCCCTTCGATATTCTGGCCCGCCATGATTGTGGCGCAGCTCCTGATGTTCGCCTCGACCGGGCCGATCAATTCGCAGATCGTCAACGTAGTCAATCCGGCGATCCGCACGACGGCGGTGGCGGTGAGCGTATTCACCATTCACGCCCTGGGGGACTGCTGGTCGCCTGTTCTCGTCGGGCTGGTTTCGGATCGCACGTCACTTTCTACTGCCGTCCTGGTGCTCCCGGCGGCGGCCCTGATCGGAGGCGTGATTTGGGTTTGGGGAGCGATGGATAGGTAAGGCGTCGAGAAGCAAATCGTCAAGAAGCAGGGCGTCGAGAGACAAGACGTGAGCTTACGCCTTGCCTCTCGACGCATTGTTTCTCGACGGTTTGCTTCTTGACGTCTTTCTTCTAGCCCAGCGTCGCGCTAACCGAAAAGCCCGGAATGCCCGCGAGTGCTCTGGATACCGGGCATCCGGACTTGGTCTCGTTGGCGAGCTTTGCGAAGGTGGCCTGATCGATCCCCGGCACTTTTCCCTTCACCGTCAGGTCCATCTTCGTGATCTTCGGCCCGCCATCGATCATTTCGATGGTGCAGGCCGCCGTGGTCTCGATGCTGGTGGCCGGCGTGCCGTTCTTCTCGAGCGCCCCGGACAGAGCCATCGAGAAGCAGGCGGCATCCGCGGCGGCGAGGAGCTCCTCGGGATTCGTCCCGGGTGCGCCCTCGAACCGCGTCTTGAACGTGTACGGACCTTGAAAGGCTCCGCTCGCGGCCGTGAACTTGCCTTTCCCGTCCTTGAGCTTTCCGTCCCACATTGCAGTCGCTTTACTGGTCGGCATTGTCAGAGTCTCCTTGGAGCGGTAGCCTAAAGCCCGTTTGCAACGTCCAACTTCAGAGGATACAGGAATGGCTACCAAGAAATCGGCGAAACGGAAGCGGGCCCCTGCCAAGAAACGGTCGGCCGCGAAGGCGAAAACCCCCAAGCGCCCCCCGCGCCGTCAGCCCGAAACGCTCCGGTTCCGCGGCTGCTTCCCGGGCCTGACTGTGCACGATCTGCAACGCTCGATCCGCTGGTACCGTGACGTCCTGGGCATGAACGAAGGACAGAAGTACGAGCACGAGGGCCAGGTCGTCGGGATCGAGATGGTAGCCGGGACGATCTCCTTCTATCTGAGTCAGGATGACTTCTCGCAGGGCCACGACCGCAAGAAGGGCATGGGCGTGCGATTCTGGGCCCGCACGGCGCAGGACATCGACATGCTGGCGACCCGCGTGAAGACGAAAGGCGGGGCGATGGTGAAGGATGTCCACGACGTGGGTTGGGGGCCGCGCGGCTTCGCGATCGACGATCCGGACGGCTACCACCTGACGATTTTCCAGGAGGCGTGATCTGACCCCCCGTCAGCGCGCAGTCCTGGCGCTGGTGGTGGAGACCCTGGTTCCGGACGGGTCCGATCACGGGCTCGCCGAGCGGGTCGCGGCGGTCGTCCAGGGTCTTCCCGCGGCCGACAGGGCCCAACTGGGACTCCTGCTGGGTCTCTTCGATTCGCGGCTCGTCAATCTCCTCTTCACGGGCCGCCCTCAAAAATTCACGAGTCTCGATCGCGGCGCCCGGGAACGGTACCTCCGCTCCTGGGCGCTGTCGCGCCTGAACCTCCGGCGCAGCGGGTTTCAGGCCCTCAAGCGGATTACAACCGTCACGCGCTACACCGCCACCGACGAGCGCGGCGGCAATCCCACCTGGGCGGCGATCGGGTACCCTGGTCCCGCCTCCCCTCCGCCCAAGACCCCGAAGACCATCACGCCCCTGACCGTGAGCGGTGATACTTCGCTCGACTGCGACGTCGTCGTAGTCGGTTCGGGGGCCGGTGGAGGCGTGGTGGCGGGCCAGCTTGCGCGGGCGGGCAAACACGTGGTGGTCCTGGAAAAGGGCGCCTACCTCAATGAGGCGGACTTCACGCAGCGGGAAGGCGAAATGCTGGCGCAGTTGTACGACGCCGGCGGCCTGCTCGCCACGAAAGACCTCGGGGTGATCATTCTCCAGGGAAGCTGCCTCGGCGGCGGCACCGTCGTGAACTACACCACGAGCTTCCACACTCCCGATTCGGTCCGTGAGTCATGGGCGCGCGAACACCACCTGCCCCACTTCACCACACCCGAATTCACCGGTCATCTCGACGCGGTGGCCCGGCGGATTCACGTGAACACCGATCACGCCAAACCCTCGGGACGCGACCGGCTGTTGATCCAGGGGCTCGAACGGCGCGGCTGGCACCATGGCCTGTTGCCGAGGGATGTGAATGGGTGCCCACAGGATGATGCCTGCGGGTACTGTGGCTACGGATGCCAGCGGGGCGCCAAGCGCTCGACGCTCGTCACGTATCTCCAGGATGCCACCGACCACGGGGCCACCATCGTGGTCGAAGCTGACGTGCGGCGCGTCATACGAGAGGGCGGGCGAGCGACGGGCGTGGAGGCCACCGTTCGCGCGCCCGGCGCCTCGAGACCATTCTCCCTCCACGTCCGCGCGAACGCCGTGGTGGTCGCGGGCGGCTCCATCCACTCCCCCGCCCTCCTGCTCCGATCGGGAATCCGGCACGCGGAGTTGGGCCGGAACCTCGCGCTGCATCCGGCGACCGCCATCCTCGGCCTGATGGATGAGCCCGTGAGGCCCTGGACCGGCGCTCTTCAGGCGCATTTCAGCGACCAGTTCGCGGATCTCGATCGGGGCTACGGGTTCAAGTTCGAGACGGCACCCGTGCATCCGTCCCTCGCCGCGCTGGCTCAGCCCTGGGGCACGGGCGCCGGCTTTCGAGATGCGATGCGCAAACTGCCGAATCTCGCGCTGGTCGGCATTCTCCTGCGGGACCGGTTTGGTGGACGGGTGAGTGTCAATGCAACCGGCGCCCCGGTGGTGCAGTACGCCCTCTCGACGTACGATAGGGCCCACCTCTGGCGGGCAGTCCAGGAGGCGTCACGGCTGCTCGAAGCCGCGGGCGCCCGAGAGATCTTCGCACCGCAGGCGGCGGTGAATGGCTACCGCCCGTCCGAAGGAGCTGGCGCCCGCGCGCGTTGGCTCGACCAGGTGCACGCGGCGGGGCTGGGAGCGAACCAGATGTTATCGGTGACATTCCACCAGATGGGCAGCTGCCGGATGGGCGGGAACCGAACGTCCGCGGTGGTCGATCCCGAGAATCAGGTCTGGGACACGCCCGGTCTGTTCGTCGCCGATGCCAGCGTGTTTCCGTCGGCGTCTGGAGTGAACCCGATGCTGACGATCATGGGCATTGCGCATCGGGCCGCCGCGGTCATCGCGAGTCGATAGTCAACTCACAGGAGAGTCCATGCTGCTTCTCGCCGTCCTTTCCCTGACGCTCCGGTCTCCGCAGCAGGTCGCGGACTCATCCCCCTTCCGCGCGCTGACGCTCCCCACCGCCAACCGCATGCGCTCGGCCAATGGAGCACCGGGACCCAACTACTGGCAGCAAGAGGCCGACTACACGATCCACGCGGGGCTAGACACGGGGTCGAGCGTGCTGACCGGGAGTGAGCGGATTCACTACGTGAATCACTCACCCGACTC
>Ga0126371_10002631_pt1 | contig 15485 bp, 13 predicted proteins | sample PanSoiMetaPlot_4_FD_110145 | JGI IMG/M metagenome (GOLD analysis project Ga0126371, IMG submission 110145) | Tropical forest soil microbial communities from Panama - MetaG Plot_4 | ecosystem: Environmental > Terrestrial > Soil > Tropical forest > Bulk soil | place: Panama | collected 2016-02-17 | reverse complement strand
CGGGGCCTGGGCAAGCCGCTTTTCCAAGTCATCGTATTGCGGTTCGCCTTCGGCCAGGCCGAGCCGCCAGCGGTAATTATGGATCACGATGCTGACATGATCCGGATTGTCGAAGGACGCCGCGCTACGCTCAAACGTCGCATCGTCGAAGCCCCATTGCGGCGAAGCGAGCTTCCAGATGAGCTTCGAAAATTCGCGTCGATACTTGTCATAACCGTCCCGGCCGCGTTGGGTGGCAAAATAGTATTGGTACCACCATTGAAGCTCCGCCTCTGGCGGCAACGGCATCTTGCCGGCCTGCTGGTTGCCGATCAGATAACCGCTCACGGAAACCATGGCTTTGCAGCGCTCAGGCCAAAGCGCAGCGATAATGTTGGCCGTCCGCGCCCCCCAGTCAAAACCGCCGATGGTTGCCTTCTCGATCTTGAGAGCATCCATCAGGGCGATGACGTCGACGCCCAGGATCGACTGCTGGCCGTTGCGTACCGTCGCGCTCGAAAGGAATCGCGTGGTGCCATAGCCGCGCAGGTAAGGCACGATCACGTGGTAACCGGCCGACGCCAGCGCAGGGGTGACATCGACATAGCTGTGTATGTCGTAGGGCCAGCCGTGCAGCAGAATGACCGGAGGACCATCCGTGGGACCGGCTTCGGCGTAACCCACATTGAGCGAGCCGGCATTGATCTGCCGCAGCGAGGCAAACGACGTGTTCGTTCCCGGCCTGATCGTGGCGAGGTGTGTGGATGTTGCCTTTTCAGACTCTGCACCGGCCGAATCGATCATACCCAGCTGGGCGGCCGCAATGGATATGGCCGCAGTGCCGAAAAAGCGGCGGCGATAGTGGTCGATGTCTTCAGGCGTCTTGACCGTATCCACGATAAGTCTCCGTCATTCGAGGACAGCCACGCGGCGCGCACAAGACGGGCGCCGCCATTCATAGCACGTGGATGGCCGCGATCGACGCCCCCTGGCTGAGGTGATCGACGACCGAGGGCTCAGAATGTGGGCAAGCAGTAATCCCGTGTCGCGTCCGCATCGTTGCCAACCAGTAGTCCCAAAACAGGTATGTCGGCTGCTTCGGGTGCAATGCGCGGATCGCATCCACTCGGCCTTGCCCGAGAAGACGTCTGTATTCGGCGCGGAGTTTCGGGTTGAGCCAAGGCGTCGAGGTACATATCGTGGCTGGTGGGAATGACGTTATGAACTATTCCCTTCTATGCGGTCCGGTTGGATCGAGTTTCCAAGGCACTGCCCAGGGCCAGTTCCTGACCCCCAGGGGCGAGACCACCCGGACAAGGTCTAAGCGTCTCCGGGGCCCGCAGGCAAACGACAGCCAGTGCCGTGTCGCGAAGCCAATCGCGAAGGCTAGGCAAACGGCGTCCGATACTGTTGATATTGAAAGAAGGCAATTCTTGCACAACTCCTTCATCGGACGGCGCGGAACAGACGAACACCAAGTTGGTGTTCACGGCCGTGACCCTGGTCGGAAATTGCGGAACGTCAACGAATAGCGGAGCCGCTCGACGCCGGGAATGCTATGCTCCCAGTCGGTGCGCGCAGGGCCATGGAGAAGATAGGCGGAGCGTGGTGCGAGGCGGAGCGACGCACGCTCCCAGCCAGCGCCAGACTTTCTGCGGAAACGAAATGTGCACGGTGAAAGGAGAGAGATGCCGATCACGTCGGCGAAAATGGCGCGATCCCGGTGCCACCCTATCGGCGCACCCGGCTCATATTCTGTCACCAGAAGGTGTTCGAGGGCGTGCGCGTCGAGTCCGGCGAACTGAGCGGCCTTCTCGCGGATTGAATGGAAGAATTCGGGAACGGTCGCGGCTTCGCGGAGCTTCGCCTGATTGAAATCATATTGCCAACCGAACGACACCACGCGTCGCTTGCCCGAGAAGCCATGAAATTCGAACTCCTTCAAGGGCAGCCGCTGGATTTCGGCGACCAGGGTGCGTTCTTCTGCCTCATCCAGAAGTTTGGGCTCGTACCGGAATCCCTCCGGCAAGTTCAGGTTCGATTCGAACAGGCTTAGCTGGTTAGCCATTGCATTTTGCGTTCAATGGGTGTGTGGAAGGCCGTGAGCCGCATCGAGTTTCGGTTGCACCATCTCGTCATCGTCTGACGATATCGTCATCGCTTGAGATTACATAGGTGCGCTGGTTGCGTCGCGCTATTATGTCTTCCACCGAGCTGAGGATCTACGCCATGACGCGATACATGATGGTGGGACTATCGGTGCTTGCGGGTATCGCCTTGGTCGAGGTGGCGCTCATCCCAGGGTTGGTGATTGGCGGTGCCGCCGTGCTAGTTCCCCACTACCTGCCCAAGTCGCGCCGACGTCTGCAGCCAGGGGCCAAGACGGTCCCCCGCCAGACCGAACCCACGATTCCGGTATCGGATCGCCCGGACGTTCAGGGGGCGCTCGCCGCCCCTGCCGGATTGAGAATCAAACAGGCAATAGCTAAGACCGTCACCTTTCGGGTCATCGTGACGACGCTGGACTTCACTACAAACTATGTGGTGATTGGCGAACTCGCCACGGCGGCGAGCCTGTCAGGCTTTGCACTGGTGGCCGGTCCCTTGTTTTATCTTGTCCACGAAACGGCCTGGAATTACTTGCGTCCTTCCGAAGCCACGGTCGAACTCCCAGGACTGCTGCCTCACCGACCAGATCCGGAGGCGACGCTGGCCGGTCGTGGGGTCATTACGATCAGTCGCGCATTGGCGAAGACTATCACCTTCCGGACCATTGCCACGGCAATGGACTTCACTGCGAACTACGTGGTGGTCGGGGAACTCGCAACGGCGGTGGGTTTGTCGGCCTTCGGCTTCGTGGTTGGGCCCTTTGTTTATCTCGGGCACGAGATGGCCTGGGACTATCATGGGTCGCCGAGAGAGCGCCCACTTGATCTGCCGAGGTCAGCAAAGCGTCTTGCGGCGCCGCGCTGACGACGATCGCATTTTTAAGCGACTCAAATGAACTTATCAGCGGCCAGGCATCGCGCCGCCGCTTCAAGCGTAAGTTGCTTTTTGCATCAATTTGCAAGAAAAGCGGCAACTAGCCGGCCTTCTTGCAATAATGATGTATCCAGGGCATCGGTGAGCGTTCGCTTGCGCAGGATCTCGGGTTGGTCGTCGGGGCTACTGAGCGCGGCGGAGGCGGCTTGACAGGAAGGAAGATGACATGCCGATTGCTACCAAGTACCTGTTCCTCGTCGCCATGGACGTGGCGAAGGAAAAGGAGGCGCTGTTCAACGAGGTCTACGAGACCGAGCACGTGCCGTGCCTGATGAAGGTGCCAGGCGTGCGCGCGGTGACACGTCTCAAGACCGAGCCCGCCGCCTTCAACATCGGCGGCGAGCGCAAGATCCTCGATGGTGGAGGTCAGGCAAACTACCTTGCGATCTACGAGATCGACAGTCCCGACGTGCTGCTCAGCAAGGAATGGGCTGAAGCGGGTGAGAAGGGGCGCTGGCCTCAGCAGGTTCGTCCCTTCACGACGAACCGCAGCCACATCGTCCGCAAGGTGATCTAAACTGGTGGATGAAATCTGACATCTCGATGCGGTTGAGCGCTCCCTAGAGCCCTGGCGCTCCCGCCAGGAAACCGGCGATAAATCAAGGGCTCAGATAGATCTAACGCCGCCCCCAGGGGACCAGCGCCCAGGCGCGCTCGTAAACGGAGTAAAGTGCGGTCTTGGTCAGGGTCTCGGCAAGAGCGACCGCGCCGGCCAGCTTTGCATTCCCGGTGATCAACGCCGCGAGCACAAAGGTGTCCTGCTCGAGCTTAATCGTTCCGCTGAAGCAGCGGCCTACTCTCGGAAGGCGTTGAAGAGGATGTCAAATCGCCCCAAAGGTGATCTTTGGGCTGGCTCGCGCCGGGCGAGCTCTGGGTGACGAGCAGACGGCCGTTAAGAGGTACGGGGAATTCTTGACCTTATGGAAAACGGCTCCTGACCTTCCCGAACTCACGCAGGCAAAGGAGTTCCTTCGCGCACGCCTCGTCGAATAGACTTCGCCAGAGGTTTTCGTCAAAAGCATTCATGCAGGTTTCGACGACCCGAGTTGCCGACGGCAACGTCGCGGCGCGAATCGGGTCGAGAACTGGATCGAACGCAGGGTGTGCCTCTGCGCCGTAAATCATGATAGCGGGGCATCGCGCTCAACGAAATCTCACGCAGCTGGCGGTGCCAAGCACAATTGGGGTCGTCGTGACGGGGAACATAAGTTGGGCGTTACGAAGCATCTCGCCCCGCAAATTCTTAGTTTTAACCACCGCCGAAAGTGGCAAGCATTTGTGGGATGGTGTAGAGTGCCAGGCGGCGGACTTTATGGAGGGCTAACGTCCGCGTTGTACGACTTTTTGCAAAAGCATCAAATTCGAAAATCGAGTACGTTGCCACTCGTGCATACAGCGGAGGCTTATTTTTGTCTACCCTTCTTTTGGATTGGTAAGTGGCGCGGGCTTCTTTAAGAGGAACGGGTATGAGACTATTCTCGCTTCTTTTCGCACTCAGTTTGTCTTTTCTCCTAACTGAGCCCGCACTTGCGGCGATCAAGTTCAAACGCTTTCCGCATTGTCCCGAGGGAATCGTGAGCTTGAAGACCTGTGAATGTCATGCAGGCGCATCAGGCCGCTGGCATTATTGTCATGCCGGAAACTCATGCGACTTGCACACTGGCAAGTGTCACAAGTAGTCACCCGCCTCTAAAAGGACTCTGAGAAACGCTCGAAGCTATTTCTCAGCGAAAATAACCTTCAATTCCAGACGTACTATAAACACGCTAAGAACTATGGTCACGGCGATGAACACTGCGAGAAGTCCGACAGGCTCGGGCTGCGGCCAAAACATGCGGATCCCCCAAACCCAAGATAATGTCAGTCCAACCCCGATCACTGCGGTCGTTGTCGCGTAGGCCAAAGTAAAAAAATCGACCTAATCTAACGATTTCTGCTTCCCTGCGCTAGGGATTGAACCTACGACCTCGCCCGTGTGAAGGGCGAGCGTAACTAAAAGAATCAACATGTTAAAGCTCCGACCCCGGCAAATTGCACCAACTTTGCATCGATCGTAAAGCGCCGCCAAGTTTGCGCTGACGATGTGCAGGACCCAGGTGCTCGGGCGCGACGTGGATGTCGTAGAACTCACCCTATGCGTCAAGTTCGCGGGCGACCCGGACGAGCTCAGCCGTACCCTCTCTCAATTCCGCGGGCAGCCGCGATATAACTCGGTCAGAAAATTTGAGACGGAGATATGCGATGGAAACGGCAGCCACAGCACGCGCTTGTGCGACATCGCGGGGGCGGCTTCGTTCCTGGCGGCTGGGCTGCTTCGACAGCCACAGCTTGTGAAGAGCGAAGATCCGCGGATCGACGCACGGCATGTACAGGGGAATCCCATTCCAGCCGATTACGGTCTCCTCGATCTTCGGCGCATTTATCAGCCAACCGGCACCCTCGATGGGAACGGGGTCAAGATCATCAGGCGCTAATCGGCTTGGGACAGGCTCGGCGTTTGGGCAAAAAAGATCGACGCAGTAGCCACTGGCATTCTGCGCTCTGACGCCGTAGTTATCTGCGGTCGAGTAAGTTGGGTCCGCCCTCTTCAATACGCCGAGGACTCCTTCCGGAGACACGCCCGTGACCACGAGTCGTAGGCGCCGGCGGGCGTCCCACAACAAGTCGAAGTCGCTGGTAGCAAGCAGACTGCTTTCGAACAGAATACCCGCTTTCATCTCATAAGCATAAAGCGCATTAGTACCGATCACGAAGAGGTGCTTGCCAAGAAGTCTCGCGGAGTCAAGTTCACGTAGAACGATTGCGGCATCTCTCGGAACGCGATTGAGATAGAGGGCCCGATTCACACGGGCCATTGTTTTGAGGCGAGCACTGGTTTGTCTGAGCCGATCCCGAATCCGGCTTTGCTCGTTCATGATGGCTTCGGTCGCGGGCGAACGTCGCCCAAGGGAGCGCTCGGATTTGCCATACTTTCGGTAAAGGTATTCTGCGCCCTTTCGGCTTACCCAGCGCAGGCTACCAGGCGCAGCCTTGCGATCGGCGTCTCGCCACGAGGCAAACACCTGGATCACGTCAATGACCTGGCGGCGCTGTTCGTTGGTCAACTCGGCGAGGCGCATTGTTCTGTCATTAACCTATTGATCTTGCTTAAGTTGCCACTTCTTGCTGAAATTTGCAAGAAAAGCGGCAACCGATCCTAGCCCCCGTCGTGGTAATCGGGAACTGCTTGAAGCCGGCGGTCTATTTGGGAAGGTCGGCGACCGCGGCGGCGATAGCGAAGAAACCGAGAAGTGCAAGCAGGCTCGGCCCTAGTCCTAGTGAAGACGGCCCTAGCGCTCAGAATTCGCATGGCGTTAGGTTTTTGAGTAGGCACAGCCGCCGATCGGTGCGATCATTCTAGTCGACGAATATATTCTGAATCCCAACGCGGAGATCGACGCGGAGTGGTGGCCGGCCGCCTTTGCGGCCTGTGCCTGCGACTCGGTGGCGCTCATCGTCGAGGAGACGGCACCGCGACGGTCCGCGGCGATCGTGCAACCGATTGGCGACTTCGACCTTCGCGCGAACCAAGAAGGAATACGCCTGAGATCACAGACAAGAATACGGGGAATTAATATGACAGTTGACTATCAAATCTACGATCTTGGCGACGTCAAGCTGCAGCGCGGTGCCACGATCCGCGACTGCAAACTGGCCTACAAGACGTTCGGAAACCTCGATAGTGCGAAGAGTAACGTCGTCGTCTACCCGACCTGGTACTCGGGTCAGCACTACGACAACGAGTGGCTGGTCGGCTCAGGTATGGCACTTGATCCCGACAAATACTTCATCATCATACCAAACATGCTCGGCAACGGCCTCTCATCGTCACCGAGTAATACGCCCGAACCCTACAACGGACCACGGTTCCCGCACGTTACGGCTCACGATAACGTGCGGGCCCAGCATCGCCTGGTGACCCAGCATTTTGGGATCAGTCGCCTCAAGCTCGTCATCGGCTGGTCCATGGGCGCACTCCAGACCTTCCATTGGGGAGCACTGTACGCCGACATGGTCGAGCGCATCGTGCCTTTCTGCGGTTCCGCCAAATGCTCGCGCCACAACTTTGTGTTCTTGGAGGGCGTAAAGGCCGCCCTCACGGCTGACGCCGCCTTCAACGAAGGTTGGTACAAGGAAAAACCCAATAAGGGACTTCGGGCGGCCGCCCGGGTCTATGCCGGCTGGGGCTTCTCGCAGGCCTTCTATCGTCAGCAGCTCGACATCGAGCGGCTCGGCTATTCCTCGCTCGAAGATTTCCTGGTGGCGTTCTGGGAGGGCTTTTTCCTGCCCAAGGATCCCAACAACCTGCTCACGATGCTGTGGACCTGGCAGAACGGCGACATCAGCGACAACGAGGTCTTCAAGGGCGACTTCAAGAAGGCTCTGGGTGCCATCAAGGCAAAGGCTTACGTGATGCCGGGCCAGACCGACCTCTATTTCCCGCCCGAGGATAGCGAGTTTGAGGTCGCCAACATGCCCAACGCCAAGTTCATTCCGATTCCGTCGGTCTGGGGGCATTTTGCCGGGGGGCCAGGAACCAATCCCGATGACGTCAAGTTTCTCGACAACAAGGTGAAGGAGCTGCTTGCTGATTGAAACCCCGCGAAACGCGGCCCAATTATTCGGCTTGCTGCGGAAGGGCTATCGGGTCCGCCGGATGCTTCGCTCTCGCGATGCGCCGATGCATTCAGAGAGATCGATGACGGAGGAAGTACTGGGCGATGATAGTCGCTCCTATGAAAGTGCCTGCATTGGCCGCCAAAGACGTGACCACGATCCGCCAGCTTAGGCGGCGAAAAGCTGGCACGTCTTTGGCAATCGACAGTCCGGCGAAGGCCAGGATCGGCGTGGCCAAGGCCAAAAAGTTGATCTTTCCGGTCAGCCCGGCGACGGCTTCTGCCATGGGAAAATTGGGGTAAGTGAGGGCTATGCCCACCAGGGGTACACAGACCACGGCAGGAATCTTGGACCTGGCAAGCAGGTGCAACCCATAGCCCGCTAGCACCACGCCCACGACGATCGCCATGCCTCCGAGAACCGCCGCCTCGGGCGCGGTCTTGTAGGTGATCCAATTGCCCGCCAATGCGAATGTACCGACTAGAACCCAGGCCAATAGGTATCCGACCTTGCTTAGTTGGGGCAATTCATCCTCCTGGGAGGCGTTGATCGACCTCGAAGTGTGTATGCTGGCCTTGGTGGTGCGACCAATGACCGGCTCCAGCAAATTGTACGCCCACACAGTAAACGGCAGCGAAATGTACAGCGTGAAATAGAGGCCAATCATAGAGGTCATGAGGTTGGCAGCGGCCGCGAAAGCCGCCACATCCTTGCCAACTTCTGGCGATTGCTGAGCGGCGATAGCCCCCGCGGCGGCTGTCATCATGCTGCCGGAGCCAACTCCGGCGCCCATAGCCAAGGACAACGGATTAAATATCTTGAGGCTAGTAATCCAGCTCGCCAGCAGCGCGATGAACACAGCGCCAAATATCGTGCCGGTGATGTACTCCGCGAGTACGCCGCGGCCTTCGGGAGAGTGCATCCCATATTTCTCGCCGATGATTGCAAGGCTCGGCTCGCGGCCCACGGAAAATGTCGCGCCAATGGCTTCGCGCTTAATGCCAAGTAGCAGCGCGATGGGCAGGCCGATGGCCATGGTACCGAAGAAATGCCCGAATTCCTGAAACAGCAGGGCCCAGCCCGCCGTTGCCAGTTTGGGCAGCGAACCGCCCACGAGCAAGCCGAGCTTGGCGGCGAACAGTAACACCGCCAGCTGCACAATCGCCGAGGCGCGGCGCTGCAGCGCCGTTCCGATCTGCAGTGGTCCCGGCAGCCAGCTTTCCGCCATGCTCCAGACGCCCCCGATCAGAAGCGCCCAAAGCATGGGCAGTAGCACGATCTTGCCCGGCCCGACGGAAAAGTTCACGATGCCGATGAATTCCGCTGCCACCACGATGGCGAAGGCGAGGACATACAGGCGTGTATCTTCTGTATGCGTAGTGGCGAACTTTGCGGTTGTGGTGGCTTGAGCCATAGCGTTGCCTTTAAGAATCACGGGGGACCACGGCAGGCCGCCGTTGGCGGCTGTGCAACGAATTTACATCATTTCCCCGTGTAAACGGGAGGCGCTCGATGCCTCTTCATGGCACGATCTGCTCATGTGCTCGGTTATACTTTTGGCGGCCGGCAGCCGAAGCAGTTTGTGACGTTTCTTGACCCAAGGGAGACATAGCTGCATTGCAGCAGACTACGCCTCATTCGATCACTTCGTCGGCGGTCGCGAGTAGTTCAGGCGGCACGGTGAGGCCGAGCGCCTTCGCTGTCTTGAGATTGATGGCCAAAACGAATTTGGTTGGCTGGAAGATGGGAATGTCGGCCGGTTTGGCACCTTTCAGAATCTTGCCAACCATGGCAGCGGCGTTGCGGCCTAGTTCCGACTCGTCGACTCCATAGGACATGAGACCACCGGGTTCGACGAACACGGCAAATGGGTAGAGTGCTGGCAGCCGGTACTTCTCAGCCAGCTCAACAATCACCTTAAGGTTGGCGATGTTTTCAGCTTCGTCACTTACGTTGAATCCATCGGCACCAATCTGGGGAGGCAAATACGCGGCGATACTCAGCCTCGTTTACCGGGTAATTGAGTGGGGGACCAACATAGGTGACCCCGGAGTTCCTTGAAAATTAGGGGGGCCGGCCGTCTCCGTAAATTGGGTCGCCGTACCCGCGGGACGTACGTAGGCGATGCGGTGAACTTTTCCGCTTTGCTGCGCATGCGCGCTGCGCAGGGTGGCAACGGCCAATAGACCGAAGATAAGATTTCGTCGCTTCATTGGATCACCTCGTCGGCGCCAAGGTACGACGGCCCGCTTGCGGCCAGATGTTATCATCCTTGGGCGGGTGCGCGAAGCTTCACGGAACGAGGGGGCGGCCATCGACCGAAGCCACCTGCACGTCGCGCCCGAAGAACGCCAAAGAAGACCGCCGATTCGACCAAAAACTACAGAAAAGTCTGGAAACGCAGCAAGTCCGTCCTGGCACAATCTTGCCCCTTAATGTGGAGGCACCTTGACGCTTACAAGCCCATTTCAGTTGATCTGTTTGTGATCCATCTGAGACATTGACTGTGCACCGCGGCAAAGCGGTTTTTGGTGCCGGTTTCAGGATCTATCAAACGGCTCTTGTCGCCTACATCACACTATCCCAATAGGTGACGAGTCTGATCATCACAGCAGATGAGAAATCCGGCTCTCACCTTGGCGGGCAGCCGAAATCGGTGAAGTCGAACTCCCATTATGCTTCGGCCGAGACCGAAGCTAGCTTCGGCGGTTTGCTTTAAGATCCGTGTCCGCTCATCGCGCGAGGAGGTCACGGCCCGTGAGTGAAGCCTGCATGCGCTATCCCGGCTGGCGGGTCGTGACCGCGTGCTTTGCCATGACCTTCTTTGGGTTCGGGTTTGGGTTCTATGGACACAGCGTCTACCTGGCGGCGCTCACGATCCGCGACGGCACGGATGCTCCGAGGATCGCGGTCAGCACCGTATCGATGGCCGTCACGGTCTACTATTTTGCGGCTGCAGCCATCATGGCCTTCATCAGCGATTTGATCGTGCGATTGGGCCCGCGCCTGTTCGCCGGGATCGGGGCGGTGATGATGGGGCTGTCCCTCTTCCTCATCGCGCGCATACGATCTGTCAGCGATCTGTTCGTCGCCTATCTTGCGATGGCACCGGCCTTCGCCATGCTGACGAATGCCGCGGTCGCCAACATCGTCGGGCTGTGGTTTACCCAGAAGCGTGGGCTCGCCCTGTCGGTCGCGCTCTCGGGTGGAGGTGTCGGCGGACTGGCTATTGTTCCCACGCTCGTGAGGCTGAGCAGCAGGTTGTCCTTTGCGGCCGCATTGGAGGTCATCGCGGCAGCCACTATTCCCGTCCTATTGATGGCGATCGCGTTTTGCATTCGCCTTCCCACTTCGGATGAGGTGAAGACGGCTGGGACTGGTGGCCAAGGGGCGAAAACGCAAGCCATGACGCGCTGGCAGGCCCTCGGTAGCGCGCACTACTGGACCATCGCTGGGCCGCTGATGCTGGCGATCATGGTGCAAGTGGGCTTCGTCGTGCATCAGGTTTCTTTCCTGTTCCCGGTCTTGGGTCGGGAGGGCGCGGGGCTCGCGGTATTTCTGACTGCTCTAATGGCGGCCACGAGCCGCGTCGTCGTCGGCTTTTTCATCGACCGTTTCGACCAGCGCATTGTCGGGGCGCTGTTGCTCGCCGCCCAAGCCTGCGCGCTCTTTGCAATGCTGAAATTCGCTGCACCGCATGTGGCTGTTCTGGCATCGGCCGTGTTCGGTTTCGCCGTCGGAGTGATGATCACGCTGCCGGCGCTTATCATCCAGCGCGAGTGTCCGCCGGCCGCGTTCGGGATACTGTCCGGGCTCACGCTGGCGATCATTCAGATAGGAAATAGCTTCGGGCCGTCGTTACTGGGATGGTTGCGCGATGCCACCGGCGGCTATCCCGTACCGATCGTCGTCTGCATAGCGATCGAAATCGTCGCGATAGTCATTATTTTGCTTCGTATTGGCCCGGCTAGAGTCGTCGCACAATAACCAAAAACGTAAGCCCCCGGCGAAGACGCCAACATCCGGCGGCCAATTATGGTCATATCCCAAGCGGACTTTGAGGCCACGAAATTATTCTTCTGTAGGGTATTATACGCGGACGGCCCAGCCCTGGAGCACCGCCCGTGCCTCACCCATGCCCGCGAGCCGCCAGCGGCCTCCTGGAGACGCGACAATTTCTTGTCGGCGCCGCTTGTGGGGTGATTGCGGTCACGATCTGGGCGGGTTGGTTGGTCATGATGAAGCTCGGGGTAACGACGACCCTGTCCACATCCGATCTGATCGCCTTGCGCTTCGCGGTGGCCGGACCGGTGCTGCTGCCGGTCGTGATCCGCCGCGGGTTAGGGATCGACCGGCTCGGATGGGCAGGGTTCATCGCCGTAGTGGTTGGCGCGGGCGCCCCCCAGCTGCTTGTCGTCGGCGCGGGGCTTATGTTCGCACCCGTGGCTCACGCAGGCGCTCTGTACCAGGGCGTCGTGCCGCTCGCCGTGGCGTGCCTTGCGTCGGTCGTTCTCAAAGAGCGTCTCGCCGCGATCCGCAAGATCGGTCTGTCGCTCGTGCTCGTCGGCGCCTTCATGATCGCAGGCGTCGGCCTGGCCAGCTTGGGCGGGCGACAGAGCATCGGCCACCTGCTGTTTCTGGCGGCGGCTGGCATGGTGGCGGGTTACACGGTGGCAATCCGGCGTGCGCGCATAGACGGTTTGCATGCGGCCGCGATTGCAGCGGTCGCTTCTTTGCTGATCTATCTGCCCCTCTATGCGGCTTTCCTCGAAGATGGGCTATTCAAAGCGCCCGTGACAGATCTCGTTGTTCAGGCCCTCTATCAAGGCATATTGACCGCGGCTGTCTCTCTGGCGCTCTACGGCCGTGCGATCCGCATCCTCGGGGCATCGAATGCGGCAGTCTTCGTCGCGTTTGGCCCGATCATGGCGGCCCTGATGGCCATCCCCATGATCGGCGAGTGGCCATCCCCTACCGATTGGATTGCCATCATCCTGGTGGCGACCGGCGTCTACCTCTCGAGCGGTGGGCCGCTCCCGCGCTTGATCGCCCGTGCTGACGCTTGATCGATTGCTGCGACGTCAGTTGGCGTCGTGTCGAACGAGTCCTGCGGCCTTCACCGGCGCGGCGGTACTCTGGAAAGCGATGGCGAAGCAGCTGGCACTTGCAATCGGACGTGTCAGGGCGTGTATCGATCAATCAATCGGCAAACCCTTTCGCCGACAGAGTTACGCCGTGAGCTGACGTAGTTGGAAAAGTGGCTCTTCGCTGCGGTGCATTAGTCGGCGATTGGCACATTCCGGCCAATGTATTGGCGGGGCGAACAATGTCTTGGAAGGCCACTGTCGTGGGTCAATTCGACCGGAAACGGCATGAGGTGCGCTACACATCGACTTTTCTCAGCAAGATACCATCCGATACCGGAGTGCACGCCCGGAAACGCGCGCAATACCAACGCACTACCATCTCCGGCTTGAGGATTTTCAGCGCTTCCGGCACTTGGGGGCCCCGACAAACAGCATTCGATCGATGTTGCTCTCGGTCACTCGCTTCGGCGATTGGCGCCTAAGTGCATTGAGTTGATGTCGAAGGAGGATTCGGGCTTGCAATGCGGCCCAGACCGGGAGTCGGACCGTCAAGTACCAGATCAATCGGCAGAGATCGCTCATTGGAGCGATTATCAACCGATTCGCAGGAGACCGTCGGCCAATTTGAGTTTTCGATAAGGACTGGTGCCGGAGATTCCTCGATCTCTCTCCACAGTTCCGGGGCAGTCGGCTGTTTGGAGGCGGCGAGATAATCTAATCTCGCCCGGTCAACCCTCGCCGAGGAAGTCGCGGTTCACGCCCCTGATTGCTACATCTGAGGATGCGCGTCAGTATCATTCCAGCCAAAATGGCGACTGGGGTTACCAGTTTGATTACGGGAGACCGAGGTTCCCATCCACATTGCAGGAGGAAGAGCGAACCAGGTGCCACCATTCATCGATCTTGGCGGGGTCGGCGGCAAGAACGACGAACGATGGGCCGGCGAACTTTACCCACGTTTGTTCGTAGGCGGGAGAGACCGACGTCAGAACGGGAACATCGGCGTCAATTGCCGCGTTGAACGCATTCAACAGGCCAGTCCCACTTGCTTCAAGCTTACCAAACTTACTCAAGACGACAAGGTCGCATCCCGCCGAAATATCTCGTCGCACCGCTTCGGTTGCGGCGAGCACCCCACGTTGATCAAGATGGCAATTCGTCGACCCAGGCCCGAAATCCTGGAAGATCGGAAACCGTTCGCCAGTGTAAATGTTTCGCAGGAATCCTGCGCTACAAGTCCGGTCGGCAAAACCATGGGTTTCCGCGAGGACGCCTGCTACGCGGGCGGACGGCCCCCACCGATCAACCAACGTCCGGAACATATCTTGGACCGTCGTGTTTGGCGCCCCTTGAACCACAGCGATCATTTTTACCGGAGTTCGCATCTCGCTGTTTCCGTGTTTCGCCGCCATTTTAGCACAGTGTCGGTTATACCAGAACCTGTCCTTGTCGAAAACTCAAACTCGGACGTACTGGAAACTGGTTTGTCGTGCGTGGGTCTCACGTCGATGGCGTAATGCCTGACACTGTAGTCTCGGCAACAACCGGGACAGGGGACCCCGGAGCAGGGAAGGGGACAGGTCGTCTGCATCATGGCCGCGAGCCCGAACTGGTAACTGACCGCCCCTGCGACCAGCCCGGTTGCGTTGCGGGCGCGGGCCCATACTTGTCGTGTCGCCCCTGCTGCTGCTGGACGAAGAAGGAAAGGGGGGCAACATCATCTGAGTAGGAGGGCTTCTCGGTCAAGCCTTCAAGGACCTCGGCATCGCGCGCAAGGATGTGATCATCGCCACTAAGGTCAGAGGACGAATGGGTCCCGGATCGAACGCCGTCGATCTCACCCGTGGGCATATCCTGGACGCAGTCAAAGAAAGTCTTGACCGGCTCGGCACCGATCACATCGACCTCTATCAAATCCATGGCGCCGATTCGATAACCCCGATCGAGGAGACGCTGCGCGCTTTGGACGATCTGGTCCGTTCCGGCCAGGTGCGCTACATCGGCTGCTCGAACCTCATGGGCTGGCAGATCATGAAGGGGCTCGGCACCTCCGCCCGCGAAGGACTGGAGCGCTTCGAGACCGTTCAGGCCTATTATTCTATCGCCAGTCGTGACCTTGAGCGCGAGATCATCCCATTGATGGTGGAGGAGCGCCTCTGGGCTGATGGTGTGGAGCCCGCTCGCCGGTGGCCTGTTGAGCGGCAAATTCAGCCGCGATACAGCTGGGCCGAACGATGCGCGGCGCACCAGTTTCGATTTTCCGCCGGTCGAACGCCAGCATGCATTTGACGTCGTGAATGCGATCCGTCCAATCGCTGAACGGCGCAACGTCTCCGTTGCACGCGTTGCACTTGCTTGGCTGCTCCATCAGAAGTGCGTGATGAGCATTATCGTCGGCGCTCGAACCTCCGAGCAGCTCAACGACAATATCGCGGCCGCACGTCTTACCTTGAGCACCGACGACCCCGCGGTTTTGGACGCCGCTAGTGCGCTTAGGCCGGAATATCCGCGCTGGATGCTCGAGCGCCAAGGCGCCGGTCGCGTTCTGCAGACCCGTTAGGGGGCGAGGCCCAGTTCGCTACCGGTTCCTGAACTTCGCCGCCTCTTCCGAACCGCGGGTCGCATCGCCCGCACTGTAGGAACGAGCACCCGTGCCGGCGAGCTTCCCTCCGTCCACGATCAGGTACTCTTCACGAATCGGGCGCTTCTCGAACCAGCATT